>Ga0315288_10000078_pt1 | contig 100581 bp, 76 predicted proteins | sample YL17G11_20_MG_FD_203454 | JGI IMG/M metagenome (GOLD analysis project Ga0315288, IMG submission 203454) | Sediment microbial communities from Yellowstone Lake, YNP, Wyoming, USA - YL17G11_20 | ecosystem: Environmental > Aquatic > Freshwater > Lake > Sediment | place: USA: Wyoming | collected... | reverse complement strand
TACCATCATTATAAACTGCCCCACCATCGTAATAGGGATGATTTCCGAAGAAAGTGCAGTTCGTGAGTTGTACCGTGTAGTTTCTATTTAATATCGCGGCGCCGCCATCCCAAGAGCGCTGATTGGACGAAAAGATGCAGTTGCTCACCATAACCGACCCTGCACCCACCCAAGAATACCCGTTCGTAATGCCGCCTTCGGTGTTGTGAGAGAATATACATCGATTCACCACTGGGGAACTGTCGCCTTCATTGTACATCCCGTAGTAATTGTACTCGATGACGCAGTTTTCTACTGTCGGCGACCCGCCGTAGCAATATATCCCCTTTCCATAGTTTGGATAGTTTGGGTAGTAGCCATTTGCGCCTGTGATTGTGAAACCCGCTAACTTTGTATTTGTCCCTATGCCGGTATTGAATCGAATCACCGTGTCGTCATTGTTCACAGGTGCAAGAATCGTCTCTGCCACGACTGTAGGGTCTTCTGGATTACTGCTTCGCAGTGTCAGTCCATCGTGGTCGAATATGAGATTCTCCACGTATCGCCCCGGTGCTACCCACAATTCCGAACTTGTCCAATACTGCGATCCGTACTTCCAATCTGTCAATCCTTGTGCAATCGTTCCAAATGACCCACTGCCGTCTAATGATACGCTCTTGTGTACAATAACTCCGCACATGGCAGAACTGGTACTTTCTACTCCTCGGTTATCAGTCACGTATAGCGAAATAGTGTGGTATCCTATGGAAGTGAAAACATATTCTATTAATCCGTCAAAGTCGTGGTCTCGAGCGCCTGAGGGGCAATCCTTTAGGCATTCCGTGTGCTCGTATTCCAAACAAGCTTGTTCGTTATAGCACTGCATCTTATACTTTACAATATAGTCGTACGCATCCGGGTCGTAAGAGTCCCGCAGGTCAAATGTCACCTTCGCCCCAACCATTGTATGGTACGTACCGTCCCGGTACTCCAGCTTTGGTTTTATCACAGCTACCGGCGCCGTACTGCAGGCCAATACCGCTTCACCCATAGCACCAAATACTAATGCTATTGCAATCCCTCTTATAAATCTTCTCGTTTTCATTTTTACTCCCTCTGTTTTATTGACTTCTATTAAGCCAGTCCTTTGCCGCGCGTGCGGCCTTTGACGTCGGATAATGTTCTACAACCCCTTTATATGCCTGACTTGCCCCTGCGTCCGCTTCCGTCTGGGCTATTGCCTTTGTTCTGCCTAATTGTTCATAGCACCTTCCTACCATAAATAGTGCGTGTCCCGCCCTGTCATAATCCGGAAATTCCGTAGGAACCCTTTTGTAGGCGCTTATCGCCTGCTCATATTGCCCGAGGCGCTCATAACATTCGCCGGCCAAAATCAATGCGTTCGGCACTTCCGCCGACAGGCCAATCCTGTTTATTACTATGTCTAATATCTCTATGGTCTTCAAAATATGAGGCCGTGCCTCATCAGTATTCACGTCCCTTGCCCTCTCGTAAACTCCCTCTGCCGCCAGAATTACCGCCGTCGGCAGATGTGGTTGGCCGTTGAAATCCGTAACCATAGCATTAAGCTCCGCCTGCGCACCACCCAAATCGCCCACGCAGTAAAACGATAATACCTTCGTCCTTCGCACATCGACCTTTGCGCGTTGCGCCTGCGAATCCACAGGATACCGCCAGATTATCTGCTCATAGATGTATTTTGCCTCTGCGTATCGTTGCTTTTCCTCTAATCGGCTTGCTATGTGGTAAAGGGCGGCGGGCACGTCCGGCTCGTCTCCGAAATTTGCAATCAGCTCATCCGCAGCGCTCTGTGCCTGTTTGTAATTCCCCGACTCGATGAGCGAAGAAATGATATTGCTGATTTGTCCCGTCTTTTGGATACACTTTTGCGCCTTGGCCGTGTATGGATTGCTTGGATACCGCTGCACTATCTGCTGATAGATGTCCTTGGCCTCATCGTATCTTCTTTCCCACCCGAACTGCTGTGCAACCTGGTAAAGGACCTCGGGTAAATCCGGATTATCGCCAAAATCCCCTTTCATTTTTTCCACGGCTACTTGCGCATCTGTATAACTTTTCGACCCTATAAGCGATAAGGCGTCTGCCCTCGCAATACCCATCCTTGCCTTTCCGGCATAAGGATTATTGGGGTCCTTTTGAATCACCTGCTGATAGACCTCTTTTGCCTGCTCGTATTTGCTCACCCACGTGTAGTGGTCTGCTATGATATTAAGAGTCCACGGCAGATTTGGGTCGTCCTTGTAGTCAGACGCCAGTTTTGCAACCTCCGCCTGTGCCTCATTGTAATTGCCGATTGCTATATTTACCCACGCAACCTCCATTTGGCACCACACAGCGTACCCCGCCTTTGGCTGGTTGGCTATCGCATTTCGCCAAAGTTCAATCGCCTTCGTATATTTCTTCGCTCCCTTATAAGCCCCCGCTATCTGATATATCGCCTGCCCCTTCGCCTCGCTCGGCTCAAAGTCGGCAATCAGGCGATTGACGTCTGCATCCGCCTCTTCGTACTTGCCCGATTCAATCAGGGCAATTACGCTCGTTTTTGCCTGTTCAAGCTGTAATGCTGTGTCCTGGCCCTGGCCCTGGCTGATTCTTCCGGCCAATAAGGTAAAGACCAGAACTGCTACATAACACGGTAATGTTGATACGAGCACGATTCGCTTAGCCATAGAATGACCCTCCGTTTTCGGCGCGTAGGCGCTCAAAATTTAAGATGCACAGGTAATTGTTCTTTGATTTGCGAATTGCTAAATAATGATATCCCGCTGTTAGGTGTTTGGTGTTCATAATCATCTACTTTTACCTATTTTCAATAACTAATTTACAAACTACACCACTCCTTTGATTTTGTCAAGTTTAAAATCAACATTTTCTTGCCTTTTTTTCTTTTTTTCTTTCTTCGCTGTCCCTATCGTTCCTGCCGATGGCTGTTTCCCTTTGTCTGATGACTGTCTTAGTCCTTTTCCCGCCTCTTGTTATGTCATAATCTTTCTCCCAAAGTCGCATCCTGCCGAGCCGAGGTTGGACCTCGCCCTTTGGCGGGTGCTCTTATGCTCTTGCCTGCCCCGGCGTCCCGTCCGGCGTAGTCTGCCTTTGGCGGTCGAAGCTGGTAGTCGCAGACGAAGCCGGGTGGTGAAGATTTCACTTGACACAAAACATTACATATTGTATAATACCCACCTAACAATGAGAAAGTGAATACTGAATGGTAAACTCGGAGTTTTCAGCAATGGCTAATGAATCTCAAATCTTCGCCAATTATTTTATTACAAATCTCTTTATGAACAGTGTGAATTGGTGTAAATCTGTGTCGGAAAAATATAATCAGCCCAGATTGCCTAACTTGCCCAAACTCCTCTCGTTGGCAGAGTGTGATTTTGCAAAACAAACCCAATTTTCCAAAAACCAAAATGAACCTAAACCTTTGTTCAGAAATGACTTACGAGGGAAAATGCCCCCTCCGACGACCCGAAAAACAAACCCAATCAAACCCAATTTTCAAGCTCGGCCACCAGCCGAGCGCAGACCCCGCACCCCCGAATCACGGGCCACGAGTCATGGGCCTGCCCTCCGAAGCCCGAAGGGCGAAGGAGGGTCACGAGCCACAATTATGCAAAACAAACCCAATTTTCCAAAAACCAAAATGAACCTAATCCCCTGTCTAAAAATGACTTACGAAAAAAATACCCTCCACGACGAATCCAAAAACAAAGCCAATTCAAACCCAATTTCAAATATTGCACGCCCCGCGAATCTCACATGTTAAGATGCAAAAAACACCCAAGCTGTTCCCTTAATTTTCCTCATTTTTAAAAAATTTTCCTCTGCTCTCCTAACCTGTTACTGCAGAACAACTTAACCTGATTCCCAAATCCATCCTTCATAAAAAAAGCCCCGCGCGGAGCGGGGCTTTGAGAGTGCAGAATATCAAACCAGCCGAAAACTAATCTTTCGGCAGCGTAAGGACAATCAAAGCACTGCGGTTCTGGTACCTGACGCGGAGCATAACCTTGCCGTCCTTTTCGGCCTTGCCAATCTCCTCGTTGAACTCGTTTGTGTTCTCAACGGCCTTGCGATTGACCTCCTGAATGAGCGTGCCCGGCTGGATTCCCGCCATTGCGGCGACCGAACCCTCATCGACACCCGTGACGATTACACCCTTAAGGTCTTTGTACCCATATCGCCGCGCCAAATCATCGGTAAGGTTCTCGACGGTCAGCCCAAGTTTTTCTACGGCTTGTCCCTTAGCACTCCCGGCAAGCTGCCCGGCGGAAGGTCGCTCCTCAAGTTTTGCAGTCAGTTTCTTCTGCTTGCCGTCACGCAGGACAACAATTTCAACCTCGGTGCCGGGCTTTTTCATAGCAACCTTCTTTTGCAGTTCAGCCGCCTTTTCAACCGGACGCCCGTCAAACGCAACAACAATGTCGTTCGGCTTGACACCCGCCTTGTCGGCCGCTGAACCGGGCGTCACATCCGGGATAACTACCCCTTTCGCATCTTTAAGCTCGAACTGCTCCGCAATTTCCGGCGTCAAATCCTGTATGCTTACGCCGAGAAAACCCCGAACAACCGTGCCCTTCTCAACAAGCTGCTCATAGACGGATTTCGCCATATTGATTGGTATCGCTAACCCTATGCCGATATTCCCCCCAGGCCCGATTATCGCGGCGTTTATCCCGACGACCTTGCCGTCAAGGTTGACTAAAGGCCCGCCGGAGTTGCCTGGATTGATTGCCGCATCGGTCTGGATAAAATCCTCGTATTGCGCAAGCCCCATCCCGCTCCTGCCCTTCGCCGAGACGATGCCCGCCGTGACTGTGTGACTAAGCCCAAACGGGTTGCCGATTGCCACCACCCACTCGCCGACTTCAAGAGCATCGGAGTCGGCAAGCTCCAGGTAAGGCAGGTTGTTGGCGTCAATTTTCACAAGTGCGACGTCCGAATCAGGGTCTGTCCCGATGGTCTTGGCGGTAAATTCCTTGCCGTTGGTCAGCGTCACCTTTACCTCATCGACCTCGCCGACAAGGTGGTTATTCGTTATGATGTACCCATCCGCAGAAACAATAAAGCCGGAACCCTGTCCCATCTGGCGATACTCACGCTTGGGCGATGGCGCACGCCTCGGCTGCTGCTGCGGGGCCTGCCTGTGGAAAAAATAATCGAAAAAATCATCGCTGAATGGGTCAAACTGGTCGCCGAACGGCGACTCAAATGTCGGAGATTCCCTCGTGAATCGTTTCTCCGTCTTGATGGCCACGACCGCAGGCGATGCCTTTCCCGCAATTTCCGCAAACGCCTTGCCCATCTGCCGTAACGTATCTATGCTCTTTGAATCCTCAGCCAAACCTGTCAATGGTGCGATAAAAAGAAAAAGCCCGGCAGTGATGACAAACAAACGTATCCTGCTGTGTCTGTAACTTGAAACGCCGCTCATTTTTTTGCCTCCCGATTCTTATAAGAAATCATACGGTAATTTCACAATCCGATAACCTGCAAACACAGGTCCACATCAACAATCCTATACGATTCTATTTTATCCCTGTTCGCCTCGTCAAAGGGTTTTTCGTCCGCAGGTGCAATCGGTCTGCCGGCCGGTCAACGGCGCGAATAATAATATTTTCCAGAGGGATTCTTGACTGTGAAAACCACAAGGTTATAGTTTATTGCGAAAGGCAGAGACGCTACTGCCCTTTGGAAAAGCGAGTAGAGATACAAAAGCAGGTTTTTATGGGAGATACTGACTATGCGGCATATCAGAAAATCATCAATTGTCACTGTTGCAGCCGTTCTTGCGGTTTTGAGTCACTTGGCCTGTGCGGCTTCGCAGGAACCCGGGACGCAAGCGCAGGTGGAGTTGAGCCAGGTCGCACTTTTTAAGAACGGCCTCGGTTTTTTCGTCTCAGAGGTAACGGTGCCGCCCAAGGCGACCTCGTTTTACATCGTCCCCGATGCTGCCGCTTCGCACGGGACGTTCTGGATTTCATTCCCGCCAAAGGTAAAAGTAAAAAACCTTGTCGCCAAAGAGGTCGAGGTTGACAAGCAGGTCGAGGCAATAACGATTCCTGAGATACTTCGGGCCAACGTCGGCAAGACGGTTCGGCTGACTTTCGCGGGCGAGAAGGAGACAATAATCGAAGGGAAAATAATCGCCGCTGCCTCCCCGCCCATTAAGGAAGTCCCCAGCCCATACGCCCCCGCCAGGGTCATCTCCGATGAAGAGCGCGGCTATTACAGGTCACCAAGTTTGGTGCTTGTTGAAACAGACCAGGGCCAGGTTGCGATTGAGCCAGGCCGGATTGAACGGGTTTTTTTCCTGGGCGAGAAACCCTCGATGACGTTCGGCAAAAAGGCAAAATCTGTGCAGCTTCAGGTCGAATTAAGCGCACCCGCAGGCAAGGAAAAATTGACTCTGAGTTACTTGGCTAAAGGCGTAACCTGGGCGCCGAGCTATATGGTGGACATAACTGAGCCGAACAAGGCGCGGCTCGCGGCAAAGGCGGAAGTGTTGAACGAGGTCTGCGATTTTAACGCAGTGAATGTGCAGCTTGTGACCGGCTATCCGAATTTGCAGTTTGCTGATGTCGTTAGTCCCCTTGCTATGAAGGAAAACCTTGCCCAGTTTTTGCAGTCGCTTATGAAAGGTCAAAGCGAGCGGACAAGAGCAGCAGGGGTGGCCTCAAACGTGATGGTGCAGTCCTACGAAATGAGTTTTGGCGAATCGGTCGAAATGGGGGATGTAATGCCCACGTATGGGGCGGCGGAAGTGGGCAAGACCGCTGAGGATTTGTTCCTGTATCCGGTTGAGAAAGTTCATCTTGCTAAGAGCGATGTTGGGTATTTTCCATTATTCACTGAGGAAGTGCCTTACACACATATCTATCGCTGGGAGATACCGGATTATATCGGTGAGGGGGAGCAATATTACGACCAGGGTCGGCAAAAACCTGAGCCGGAGCAGGAGGTCTGGCATTGCATCCGGCTGGAGAATATAACGAAAGTGCCGTGGACGACTGCACCCGCGGAGATAGTCAAGGATGGCGTCATACTGGGCCAGGACACGCTGAACTACACGCCGGTCAAGGAGAAAGGAACGGTAAAGATTACCCGTGCGATGAGCGTCAAGGCCGAGCAACTGGAGCTTGAAACCGACCGAAAACGCGATGCGGCCCAATGGTATGGCTATCACTATGATTTGGTCACCGTCCAGGGAAAACTTTCAGCCGCTAACCTTCAGGATAAACCGATTACGCTGGAGATTACCAAGAGAATTTCGGGGGAGATAAAAGCAATGCAGCCGGAGGCAAAACTCGAAAAGTTGGCCAAGGCGCTGCGGGCGGTTAACGCCAACGTCAAGCTTACCTGGACCATAGAGCTTGGGGCGAACGAGCAAAAGGATATAGGATATACCTACGAGGTTTACGTGCGTCGTTAAGCAAATTTACGGATTTTTTTAATTGTGCGGTTGACAGGGCGGGGGCGAGCAGGTAAAAGCTAACGCACAGGCGATGGAGCTTTTTGACAAACCTTTTCTGGAGGGTCAATTATGCGGGTACTCAAATTTCTTGACCAGGCGGGGGTGAAGTATAAGGTAGCCGAGCACAAGCCGGCCTTCAGCGCACAGCAAGTAGCGGCTGCAGAGCACGAGCCGGGCAAATACGTCGCCAAGCCCGTCATAGTAAAGGTCGATGGTAAGTTCTTGATGTGTGTGCTTGCCGCCTGCTACAAAATCGACCTCCGCGCGCTTAAAGGTCAGTTAGTGGCCAAGTCGATTGAGCTTGCCGAGGAAGAGGACGTTGGCAAGCTCTTTAGCGACTGCGAGCTTGGCGCGGAGCCGCCTTTCGGCAATCTGTATGACATTCCCACGATTCTCGATAAGGCGATGGAGAATGACGACCACATTATGTTCCAGGCCGGCTCACACGAAAAAGCCGTCCGTATGACTATGGCTGAATACAAAAAACTCGTCAAACCACGGATTCTCGAATTCAGCTACCACGTCGGCTCGTGAATAAAGGGCATAAGTCATAAGAGCACAAGTCACAGGTGCATAGGTTTTTGCTCTTGTGCTCTTGTGCTCCTGTGCTCCTGTGCTCCTGTGCTCTTATGCTCTTGTCTGCTATTTCAATTCCGTGTCAATCCAGCCGGTCAGTTCCTTTACGTCCCGCAAGGTAATGTCGCCCATGTGTGCGATACGGAAAGTCAGGTCTTTTAGTTTGCCGTAGCCGTTCCCGAATGCGGTATTATGTTTTTGCTGAACCGCCTTGATGACGTCGGCGACAACTATGCCTCGCGTGTTGCTGATTGTCGTCAGCGTATTTGAGGCATACTTTTCCTCGCAGAACAAGCCGAACTTCTCCTTTGCCCAGGCCCTTACAAAATCGCCCATCTGCTTGTGCCGCTTCCACACGTTTTCCATACCCTCTTTCACTAACTTCGTGCACTGATAGTGCAGCCCGAATATATGCGGGATGCTCGGCGTCGTCGGCGTCTGGTTCTTCTCGTTGGACTTTGCAAAGCTCTGGAAATCGAAATAATAGCCCCTGCCGGGGACTGCCTTGCTCTTTTCCATTGCTCGTTTGCTGACCGCTGCCACGGTAAAGCCGGGCGGTAGCGCGAACGCCTTCTGAACCGATGCGAATGCAACGTCCCAGCCGAGCTTATCGAAGTGCATCGGCAGACCTATCATACCGCTGACCGCATCGACAAAAACAAGCACGTCGGGGTATTTCTTCTTCATCATTTCGCTTATTTCGTAAAGCGGATTTGTAAGACCCGTGCTCGTCTCATTATAAACGAGCGTAACAGCAGCGTATTTGCCGGACGCAAGTTTCATATCAAGCAGCTCCGCCGTAACCGCCTTTCCCCATTCGACCTTCAGCTCATCGACGTTTCTGCCGCAGCTTCGAACCACGTCCGCCCATTTATCGCTGAACGCCCCGCAGCAGGTGGCTAACATCGTCTCATCGAAGCCGACACAGTTGCGAATGGATGCCTCCCACAGTCCCGACGCCGACGATGTGACCAAAAAGACGTTCTGCTCGGTGAACAGAACCTTCTTGAGCATATCAATTACTTCGCCGTGCAGTTGGGCGTACTCTTTTCCCCGATGCCCCAGCGTCGGACGCGCCAGTTGCTCCAGCACGTCCTCTTTCACCAGGACAGGCCCCGGGATAAACAATCGTGGGGGCTTTCTCCAGTCAGCCATACACACACTCCTATAAAAAAAGGTTAAAGTTTATTTATCACCAGGCCGGTATAGACCTTCGGATAAAAAAAGGTCGATTTTTGAGGCATCCTTTCGCCGGCTGAGGTGACCTGCTCTATCTGTTTTAGCTTGGTCGGATTGACAAAAAAAGCCGCCTGCTTTCGCCCGTTATCCACCTGGGCGATTGACTCGTCAATCCCTTCGCCTGTGTCTTTCACGTATTCGATATTACCGCCGTCTGCACAGCGCTGTTCGTCGATACCCAGTAGTTTTTCAAGAATCAATTTGTGCAGGATGGCAACGTCGAGCCCTTTCCAGTGGCCGCTCATATCGGGAGCCGCCGTGTCCATAATCCTCTTGTCTTTAAGTACTGCCGCGTAAAAAACGCTGTCGCCCGTATAAATTCCAAAGGCGTTTCTGTCGGCGTCAAACTCGGCCTTCATCCTGGAAAGCATCTTCCTCTTTGCCTTCGCCTTCGTACCGGCGGAATCGAAAGGACATTCGGCAACGTCAAAATCGGCTTTCAATCCAGCTATGAGCTTTTGCCGGTCGAAGCCGACAACGTTTTCTATCAGTCGATGCGTCGCCAGAATAAATAGACCCTCCTGGCAGGTGTTGACAAACGCCGTCAGCACGTATTCTGTACCCGGCTCACCTGTCTCTTTGTAGTAAGCAAGGGCCGTTTCGTAACGATGATGACCGTCGGCGATTATGCAGGTCTTGTCACGCATCATTTTCGTTATTGCATCAACGTCGTTTCCCTCGGTAATAGCGTACAGCCGATGACGAACACCGCAGTGCCGCGGCTCATCAACAAAATCGATAAGCGGTTTTTCTTTGCCGGCCTTCTGGATGATTTTGTCCGCAATATTGAGCCGGTCTTCGTAGAGCATAAAAACCAGGCCGAACGTTGCTTTGGTCGCCCTTCGAAGTTTGAGCCGGTCGATTTTCGGCTCCTCCAGCGTCTGCTCATGAGGCCTGACGCCTTTCCCAAGCTCCTCGAGCTTTGCCTGCGCTATAAAGCTCAGTCGCCTTACCTTCCTGCCGGCAAGCTCGAAATCCTGGATGTATCCGTAAATAGCGTTGGTCGCATCACGTTTTAACGCGCCCGATTGCAGCCAGTCGGAAAGAAGCTTGGCCGCCCTTGTGTACTGGTTCTCTGCCGGACTATCCGACGGCAGGGTCTTGCCCTTGGTTATCCGGATGACGTTGTATTTGCTTTTCTTGTAAAGCCGGTCCTGAAGCTCGGAATCAATGACATCGTAAGGCGGGGCAATACAACTGCCTGCGTCCCCGACCACCGCCTCATTGAACCTGAACGCCTTGAACGGCTTAATCTCCATTATCACTTGCCAACTATCCTTTCTTGTCTTTTCCCAAAACGCACAGGGATTGTCTAATCCCTGTCACTTCGCAAGGGGAAAATACTATCAAACACAGACACTACTGTCAAACGTCCCGGTGAATTTACATTTACCCCCATACCGCCCGGAAACGGCTTGGCACATCAAGCCAAGTATGGTAAAAATAATACCAATTCGCCGATTCCGTTGCAAGTGAAAAAAGCGTTTTGGGTCATTGATTAAGGATATTTGCTATGCCCGAACCTTATGACTGTATCATAATCGGGGCAGGCCCCGCAGGTCTGGCGGCCTCCCTGTATGCCGCCCGCGACCGCCTTAAAACCCTCGTCCTTGAAAAATTCTACCCGGGCGGCCAAATCAACAATACGGACAGAATTGAAAATTATCCCGGCTTTGAACGCATAAGCGGCGCCGAACTTATTGAAAAAATGCTCGGCCAGGCCCAGGCATTCGGTGCACAGATTAAAACCGGCAGCGAAGTAACCTCACTTAAAAAACTCCCCGATGACTCCATCGAAATCGCCTGCGACAAAGATAGCTACACTGCAAAAGCGGTGATACTCACCCCGGGCAGCGATTACCGAAAGCTCGGTATCCCGGGCGAGGACGAATTTCGACGGGCGGGCACGGGCGTCAGCTACTGCGGCACCTGCGATGCACCGTTCTTTAAGGGCAAAGAAGTAGTCGCGGTAGGCGGCGGCAATACCGCACTCGAAGAAACCCTACACCTGACAAAGTTCGCCGCGAAAGTGACTTTGCTGCACCGCAGAGATGAGTTCAGAGCGACTAAAGTCCTCCAGGAAGAGCTTCTCCTCAAAGCAAAACTCCCCGATTCAAATCTGGTCATAAAATACAGCACAATCCCGACGGCCATCGAGGGAAAAGGTAAAGTTCAGTCAGTACGCCTGAAAAACGTCAAAACCGGCAAAGAAGAAACCTGTCCCTGCGACGGAATTTTCATATTCGTCGGTATGACTCCAAACACCGGCTTCCTCAAGGGCTTTGTCGAGCTGACCGAGGCCGGATTCATCAAATGTGACTGTGCTTACCTGCGAACGAGCACGCCGGGCGTCTTCGCTGCCGGTGATTGCAGAATTGGCGCAGCTATGCAATTAGCCACCGCCGTCGGCGACGGCGTCAACGCCGCTATGATGCTGAAAAATTACTTCCGCGACCCAACCTGGTGGAATCTGCCCCTTGCAGATGAACTCTAATTGTCGATTGACAATTTATTGTTAATGATTACTGCGGCAATTTGACTGATGCCGAAGTACGTTGGCAAATAATCAATCATCAATAATCAATAAAAAATTACTGCGTGGCGCTCACATCAATTCGTCGATTGCGGCTGACAGGTCCTTCTTACTGGTCAGACCCACCCATTTTTTCTGAACCTGTCCGTCCTTAAAAAGAATTATGGTCGGTATTGCGCTTATCCCGAACTCCATCGCGCTGTCACGGGCATCGTCAGTGTTGAGCTTGCAGACCTTCGCCTTGCCGGTGTAGTCCTTGGCCACCTCTTCGATAATCGGTGCCATCATTTTGCAGGGCCCGCACCACGGCGCCCAGAAATCAACAAGCACCGGCATATCGGCATCGTGAACTACCTGGTCGAAATCAGCGTCTGTCAGCTCAATCACATTACCAGCCATTATCGTGTCCTTTCAATTCTCCGCTAATAACTGAGGGCGATTTTATCCGTGCCCACCCAAGCTGTCAAACTCTAATTGCCTTCCTGTGGTGAGTCGGGTCGAACCGCCTGCGGATTGCCTGATTCATCTTTGGCGATGCCCGTTTGCAGCGGCTCGACCGATTCTGCCGGCTTTTCTTTTGCCGGCAGCTCCACAATGGGAATCGGCGCCTGCTTCTGCTCGCTAAGCGTCGCGGACTGCTCGACTGCCCGCTCCGCCTCCGCCGCGAGAATTGCCTTTCGCACCGCCTGCTCCGCCGGCTCATCCGTAAGCGCCTTCAGGTATATCGACCCAGCCGGCTCGGTTTGCTCCGCCCAAACAAGACCATCACGAATAAGCTCAAGCAAAGCAAGGAAAAGCCCCACCATTATCAGCCGGCTCTTTGCCGCTGCAAAAATACGCTCCATTGGCATCGCTCCCTCGGTCTGAAGCCGATGCAATACCTCTATCTGATACAGGTCGATGGGCGTATCATCGGTGATGTGGCTTATATCTAAATTCGCCCCCGTCGCCTCCATTATTTTGTCAAACGCTTCTAACAAATCCCAGATGCTCACCTGGTCGAGGTCGATTTCCGGCTCGGCCTGGGGCTTCAACTGCTCGATTATCGTATCTGGCCTGCTGTACCGTTCCCTCTGCTCATCGGCTGATGCCGCCAGAAGATTGGCCGCGTCTTTGAACTTCTTGTATTCAAGCAGCTGCCGTATTAGCTCCGCTCTTGGGTCGGATAGCTCCTCCGCGTCGATTGCACCCGGCTCGGCTCGGGGCAGCAGCATCGCCGACTTTATCTGCATCAATGTCGCCGCCATAACCAGAAAATCCGCAGCAAGGTCGATATCCAAACTCTTAAGCAGCTCGATATAACGGATATACTGTTCCGTTATTCTCGATATCGGTATGTCGTAGATATCAACCTCTTCCTTGCGGACAAGATATAAAAGCAAATCCAGCGGCCCTGCAAATATATCAAGATTTACACGATAATCTGCCACCTACTGCTCCTCCTCCTCTTCTGATTCGCCCGTATCTTCGCGCTTTCCCTCGGTCTCAAGTATCTGCCTGGCCTCCTCTGCATCGCCTTGCCTCACCTGAAGCTTGACCCATTGCACACCGCCATATACATCTGCTGCGTGCTGGCCCATCAAAATCGCCTTTATCCCATAATCGGCCAGCGCCTGCATCGCTAACTCCGCCTGCATCGAATCCGGATACTCAGCAATGGTTACGAGCTCATCTGCCATAATACTTTCCCAGTCCCACCGCATCTCTGGCCTCAGATAATGTCTTCGCAGCCACCGCCCTTGCTCGCTGTGCGCCCTTTGCCAGAATTTGCTTTACGTAATCGAGATTGTTTTCAAGTTCCGTTCGCTTTTGTCTGTAAGGCCTGAAATACTCTACGACAAGTTCCGCCAGACGTTTCTTGGCCTCGCCGTAACCGCTTCCCCCCCTGCGATACTTCTCCTCCCATTGTGCAAGCTCCTCAGACGAGCAAAACAACCTCAGCAGCGCAAAGACGTTGCATTTATCGGGGTTCTTCGGCGCCTCCACAGGCGTTGAGTCCGTGACGATTTTCATTATCTTGTTCTTGATGGTCTTTTCCGGCTCGAACATCTCGATGGTATTCCCGTAACTCTTGCTCATCTTTCGCCCGTCAACGCCCGGCACCACCGCTACCGACTCAATGATGTAATCCCTCGGCAAAGTGAATATCTCGCCGTATGTGTTATTGAAGTAGCCGGCGATGTCGCGGGTGACCTCGATGTGCTGCTTCTGGTCCGCGCCCACCGGAACGATGTCGCTTTTGTATATCAGGATGTCCGCTGCCTGCAGGACCGGATATGCGAAAAGCCCGTGATTGGGGCTAATCCCCTGCGCAACCTTGTCTTTATAACTCGTGCACCGGTGCAAAAGACCCATCGGCGTCACGCACGAAAGCAGCCACGTTAGCTCCGTAACCTCCGGCACATCCGACTGTCGCCAAAAAACGGTCCTTTCAGTATCAAGGCCGAGTGCAACGTAATCCATTACCACATCAAGCGTATAAGATGCAACCTCTTTCGGCGAAGGATTGCTGGTCAATGCATGATAGTCGGCGATAAAGAAAAAACAGTCGTTGCCTTCCTGTAATTTAATGTGCTGCCGCATCGCGCCGAAGTAGTTGCCGATGTGCAGCCGACCCGACGGCTGTATGCCGGATAGTACCCGCAATGTAACTCTCCTAAATGGTCAATTGAAAAATAACCAGGATTCTTATGAGAAGGGTAGCGTTTTTGAACCCGATTGTCAAGGTTTCTTCCCGGCAGGTCTTAACCCGGATGAGGTGCCTGGGTGTGGTTTCGGCCGCCATTATTGGCCTGCTCGAACTCTTCAGCGAACCTGCTCCCGTTTCGGATATAAATCAGCAGTGCCAGAACGGCCGTTACCGCAGCAGACCACCACAGAAATCGCAAAAACCATATCCAGCCAGGAATGAATGTCGAAACCTCCGGTGCAATCAATATCCCGGCAACCATCGACAGTTGCAGCACCGTTGCCGTCTTGCCCACAAACACAGGCACAATCCGCACCTTCCCGGTGAGAAGATATACGATGATAAATCCAATCAATAGCAGCACGTCCTTGCCGATTATAAAAACGACCACGGTCGAGGGCAGCACAAAGCCGTCAACTCCCGCCTGATGCGAAGAAAGCAGCAGACACGTGCACGTCATAAGCAGTTTATCGGCTGTCGGGTCAAGAAATGAACCCAGCCGTGTAATGTTGCCGTTCCTCCGCGCGAGAAAGCCGTCAAGACCGTCGCTTATCGCCATAATCATAAAAATGACTACCGCAAAGTAACGGATGAAGTGCTGGCTCATCTTGCTGAGCGCAGGGTCGTTTATCTTCAGCATAAAACTGACAAACGGCACTATCAGCAGTATCCTGAGAATCGTTATCCGATTTGCCCAGCTTAACTTCATACGAACATCCCTGTACGATACACCCTGCAGTAGTAACAATTCGCGCTTCTGTGTAATGAACTAAAACATACTAAATGAGCAAATGTGACTTGGCAACAGATTATTACTTGAAGTAAAGCAATGCCTCGGTATAATTGACCCGCTTTACGAGGGGTTAAATAGTGGCAGTGCTGAATGTAAATATCGACCACGTAGCAACTATCCGGCAGGCCCGGCTCGCCGATGAGCCCGACCCCGTCTGGGCGGCGGTCCAATGCGAATTAGCCGGCGCAAACGGCATCACCGTACACCTTCGACAGGATAGACGACATATTTCCGACCGCGACGTCTGTGTGCTGAAAGAAACCGTCGCCTGCAAGCTCAACCTCGAAATGTCTATGACTGAGGAAATCGTCGGGCTTGCCGAACGCATAAGACCCGACCAGGTGACGCTCGTGCCTGAAAATAGGGCGGAGCTTACTACCGAAGGCGGACTGGATTGTGTTAAAAACCAAAAACGCCTCATCGAAATAGTAAAACGAATGCACAGAAAAGGAATCTCAGTAAGCGCGTTTGTTACTCCCGAAAAAGACCAGATAATCGCATCCGCCCGCATCGGCTGCGACGCGGTCGAGCTGCACACGGGTAAATACGCCAATGCAAAGACCGCAAACGAAATCCGCAGACGTATCGAGGGACTTGAAATAGGCAGAGATTGTGGATTTGAAAATAATTTAATTGTTCACGCGGGACACGGGCTTACGTACCGAAATATCGGGCCGGTAGCGTGCATAAGCGGCCTGTGTGAGTTCAACATCGGCCACAGCATCGTTGCTCGCTCTGTCTTTGTCGGCATAAGAAAAGCAACTGCCGAAATGCTCCGCCTGATTGATAAATTCGGTAAACAAGGTTAGGAGAAGTGATATGTTTGCAGGGGCAATCGTGGCGTTGGTAACGCCTTTCAGAGACGGTGAAATCGACTTCGAGACGCTCGATGAGCTTATCGAATTTCAGTTGGAAAACGGCATAGACGGCATCTCGCCTGTGGGCACGACCGGCGAATGTCCGACGCTCAGTCACGAAGAGCACAAAAAAGTTATCGAGCGCGTAGTCAAAACCGTTGCCGGCCAGGTGCCCGTCATCGCGGGCGCCGGCTCAAACTCTACTGCCGAGGCAATCGAGCTTACCGCGTTTTCAAAAAAAGTCGGCGCCGACGCAACACTGCAGGTTGACCCTTACTACAATAAGCCCACCCAGGAAGGTTTCTATCAGCACTTCAAGGTCATTGCCGAAGAGATTGATTTGCCGATGGTGCTTTACGACATCCCAGGCCGCTGCGGCGCGGGTATGACCGTCGAGACGATTGTCCGCCTGGCCGAGATTGAAAACATTGTCGCAATCAAAGACGCAACCGGCCAGTTAGACCACGTCAGCGGCATTGCCACCCAGTGCGACCTTACGATTCTTTCAGGCGACGACTCCCTTACCCTGCCCATTGCCGCAGTAGGCGGCAAGGGCGTAATCAGCGTCGTGGCAAACATCGTTCCCGCTGATGTCAAGGCAATGACCGATGCGATTCTCGAAGACGACTTCACTACCGCCTTGAAGTGGCATAAGAAACTCTTTTCTCTCAGCCGAAATATGCTCGGCCTGGCGACAAATCCCATACCAATCAAAGCCGCCCTCGCTATGATGAATTTGGCGCCTGAAGAGCTCCGCCTGCCTATGACCCTCCTTGAGGACAAGCAAAAAGCCATTCTGCACCAGACGCTGAAGGATTACGGACTGCTGAGCTGAAAACTCTGATTGTTCAACGCTTAAACCATGCGAGTGCAGCAGTATAAGCGGCCAGAGTCACAGAAACCATCTTGCTTACTTTGTGGTTCTCTTTCAGTTTTTGCTGGGCAAACTTGGCAATCTGTCGCGCAAATTCCTTCCTGTCAAACAGGCGGCGCAGGCAGTCGTATATGCTCAGCTCATCATCCGCATCGAAGACAACAGCGGTCTTGTCCTCGACTATCAAATCGTCAACGCCCCCTTTGCAGCTTGCCACCGCGCATCCCACGCTCATCGCCTCGAGCAGCAGCGGATTGAAGCCCAAGCTGGGCCTTGGAACTATGAATATGTCCCCCGCGGAAAGGACCGAGACGGGTGATGCTACACGCGGGACTATAGTCACCATTTGCAGTAAGCCCAGTGCATTCAACCGTTTCCATATTTGCCGCTCGGCTTTCCCGCTCCCTAACAACGCAACCATAAACTCCTGCCCGTCTATGGCCAAATGCCGAAGCGCCCCGAACACGTTGTCGAAATCAACCGCGTCATCAAGCGGATGCGCTATCACGATGCCCGCCACACGCTCCGCGCTGGCAAAGCAAACCGTCTTGTCATCCGCAAAAATGCCGGGATTTATCTGCTCGATCCGCTCGCCGAATTTCGGATAAGTCCGTGCAAAATCGTCCGCGACGCTTTTCGCCGGAACAACAATCTTTGCACATAATCTCGAAGAAAGCGAAACCTTCTTTTGTCCCCTGCGGAGCGAATCAACCGAAACAATATACGGAATCTTCAGCCGCTTTGCCAGCCATCTGGTAAGGGCCGCTTTGCCTTCGCCTAAGCAATGCAGGATATTTGTTTGCGATTTCTCAAGCCGGTCAAGAAGCGCCTTCCTGTTCAGATGCTCCGTCAGCGGCACATCGACAGCCGGGTGCCGAACAACCTCAATCGCCGGCGCAACTACCGAATCGACGTCAACCTTTGGCGGACAAACCAGGACCACCGGCACCGACTCATCGGTCAGACCCGCCAAAAGATGCTTGAGGAATATCGAATACTCCGAAAGCGACCTTTGCGACGCTATCAAAGCCGGCCTGAGCGACACCGCCGTCTGGGCCTTCTCTTCTGAAGTTATCTCGTTTTCCGCCATAACCTGCCTTGAACCCCGCTGACCGTGTACTGCAAACTGATTAGTATTATCTCATAAAAGGTGGCTATTTGGAATAGAAAAGTCGGTTTGCTTCGGCGCCCCTACAGTTGCGCCGGCCCCGTCTGGCTCGGCGGAAGCGAAACCTGCCTGCACATTACACGCCTTTCGCCTAACAGGGTGTCCTCGGCAAAAAGCTGAAAGCGGTACTCACCCGGCTGGGAAAATACTATCCCAACAAGGTTTATCGCCACCGTCACTATCTGCCTGACGTCCTTGAACTCCACCACTCCCTGCTGCTCAAACAGAACCTTGTCCTCCTGATTTATATCGACAAGCCGTATCTTCGTATTGGTCTTGCCGTGTCCGTTCGTCAGCTCGCAGAAAAATATCAGCTGGTCGTGCCGAACCGGAAATCGGTGTGCGTTTATCATTTGAATAATGTTTATGATGCTCGGCATTCCCGATATCTTGTCGAATATCACGCGGTCGCAGATTATCGCTGAAAGCAGTATCGGCGTCACTTGTCCCATCTCTATATCCTTCCCATTGAGCACAACTTTTAGACCGTTTGCGAGCATACCCGCATTGCCCTCACCCGTCAACAAAAAACCCTTCAGCCCGGGGGGTGCCTTATCCCCGCTATTTCCGCCGCTGCCGGATTCCTTATAATATTTAGCCCCGCCACTTCCGGCTTTGCTTCCGGCAAAGCCGAATGGCAGGGTTTACTCTTTATGACAATTGGCAGGTTCCCACAGAACGTCACTTTTCGATTGTCAATTGAGTTCCAGTCATTTTCAATTCAAGTGTTCCGCCCGCGATTATCTGGTCGTGGGTGAGCACGGGCCTGTCAAGTTTGCGCCCGTTAAGCGTTGCACGCTGAACATAGATGTTGGCGGAGGAATTATCTTTAGTGAGAATCGTAAAAATTTTACCGTTGGGTAAGTGTATATCGGCCCGGTCGAAAATGGGGCTTGCCAGGACATAATCAGGCGATGCGGCATCGACCGGGAAAAAGCCCAGTGCACTAAAGACATACCAGGATGAAAGTGTGCCGTGGTCGTCCATCCCGCAAAGACCGTCGGGTTCGGCTTTGTGCAGCGTGTCCATTATCAGGCGAACGGTTTGCTGTGTCTTTTCCGGCGCTCCCGCAAGGGCATAGTAGTAAGGCGCCCACCGGTCAATCTCATTACCGTGACAGTATTGACCTATCATTCCGGTGATATCGAGAACGGGGGTATCGGTGACATAGGGCGTGGCAAAAAACCGGTCGAGTTTTTTCAGAAATGCGTCCTTGCCGCCGAGCAACTGAATCAAACCATCGACGTCGTGCCGCGGAAACCAGAGATACTGCCAGGCGTTGCCTTCACGATAGATGCGCATCACATCGGGCTTGGCGGGATCGAACGGCTCGACCCAGCGACCATCGGCTGTCTTTGCCCTGAAAAATCCGCAATTCGGGTCGAACAGATTGAGATAATTTTTTGAGCGCCGAGTGAAATACCCGTAGTCGTCATCCTTGTGCAGGATTTGTGCGAGCTTGGCAATGCAGTGGTCGGTATAAGAATAGCCGATGGTCCTGCTGACAACGTCCCCGTAGTCATTGGGGTCCCAGTAATCCTTTGCGGATGGATTAAATGGTATGTACCCAAACTTGATGTAATCGGCCAGTCGCACCCACCCCGTCGCAGGGTCGGTTGCGCCTTGTCGGATGGCCTGATATGCTTTTTCAAGCGGCATATTCTTTATCCCTCGATTGTACAGGCCGAGCAGCCACGGCTCATAACCCGAACCCCAAAATCCCCCCTTCGAAATCGGCCAGTTGTCCTTGTTGAGCCATTGTTCAATCCATTGAGGATAAATAAGCGCTTGAATAACCGCAGCCCCAAGGTGCTTGGCTGCGCTTTCCGGCTTCAAACACCGATAGAGCGAGGTATAAAATATAACCTCTTTGTCGCGGTTGGTTGTCTCGACTTGAATTCGTGAAAGCGCGTCGTTCCATCGCTCGGTCGTTTCACGCGCAACTCCGTCAAAGTCCCAGCCGGGAATCTCACGCTTAAGCTTCGCCTTCGCGTCTTCAATGCTCTCAAGAGATATACCGACTTTCACAAGTACTTTGGCGGAATTGGCGTCGGCAAAGGCGACATAGGCGCCGACCGATGACCCGTTTTGAGACCCAGTTCCTTCAAAAAGTCGTCCGTCCTTCCACGTGGTAAAGCCAGAGAACGGCTTGTCAAACTCGGCAAAGAAAAAAATGCGAAAACGACGCCCCTTTTCATATTCCGTATCGACGCACTCCTGCCAGCCCGATATATACCTGTCGGGCTGGATGGTAATTTGAGCGTCACGGACCGGGGTGAAATTCTGTGAGATGGATAAGTCAACCAGTACCGCCGGCTGCGATAAAGGGGCAAATGCGTATCTGTGAAAACCGCAATTGTCTGTGACCGTAAGGTCAACTGATATTTTCCCGTCGGCCAGGCGCACCGAATACGTTCCGGCTCGCGCAACCTCCGTGCCGAAATCCTTGCGCAACCGGTATCCTGAATTTGGCTCTTCGATAGTGCCGGGAATTATCTTCGGTGTCCCTGTTACAGGCATAAAAAGAATGTTTGCATATTGATTGTATTCGTGATTAAGGTGCGTGAAACCCATAATAGTGGAATCTTCGTGTCTGTAGCCGGAGCCGCGCGTGTGGTATCGCCCGCGAAAACTCGTAACGGGGCTTAGATTGACAAGCCCGCCCGGCGTGCGCGGGCCCGGCACCACGCACCCGTAATAGGATTCCTGCGCAGGATTATTGCCCATAAACGACTGGTCGGAAAATGTTGCAGTTCCTATCAGCAAGTTGACGCAGTCAGCCGGCCTGGAAGAATCAGCGCCAAGAATGAAGGCAAGCAGCCCGGTCAGAATTAGTGACACATTTTTCAGATTCATAATATCCGACAAATTTGATTTACTATTTCGCTCCTGCCAGAGCGGGTATGGTTATGCCGCTCAGTGCCATCTCCTGCTCCGGCGGTATATCTTCAGTGCTGAGGTAATAAAGGGTACAGGCGTGTGGTTTGAGGTCCGGCTTGAGCGACGAAAGTTTGCCCGCTGCTTTGTTCTCAGCAGGTTTCCATTCAAAACAAAAGACCTCCGCCTGAGCTATGAGGTCTTTGATTTGGTATTCCTCGCTAATATGTTTGTCGGTCGGATTGACAAACAAAACCCCCCATGCCCTGCGTTCGGGATAAGAACGGACGGCGGCAAGAAGTCGCTGTTCGGCGTAGGGCTTTGACCAGAAGGGAAGTTTTGCAATATCGTACTCTTTTCTCGGCTGAACAAATCGCCAGAGCTTCAGTCGCTCAGCCGGGACTTTGTGGAACATATCAGATGTGTTGACGACTCCGCCCAAAATACCGTCCCAAAGTGCAATTGAGTGAATTTCGTCCTCGGTCAGTTGGCAATTATAGGTGCGGACGTAAAGGACATCGGGGCCGTTCTGCCAAAAGATTCCGTTGAAGTACTGGTCGGCAAACGACTCCTGAAACATATTTCCCACACCGCCCGCGCTCCAGCCGTAGGCAACGTCATTGGCGACGCGAATGGCATCGACTCGGCCAATCATTGGAGCGTATGGTGAAATGCACCCGAGCCAGAACGACTCTTCGCCGATTTCCTCGCGAATCATTTTGACGACGTCAACAAAGTATTGAACGCTTGTTTTGCCCGGTGTATATCGTTTTACCTTGGTCGAATCTGCAAGCCCCCAGTCCATAAAGTCGGTCTTGTAGTATGTTGCTCCCCACGAGCGAAGCGTGTGAAAAACGGTGCGCAGGTATTCGAACGCCTGGGGATGGCTCGAATCAAGCTGGAGTACGTCGTAACCCTCTCTTTTCCAGTGAATGATTGGCTCCCCATTTGCATCGTGCAGTACCCAGTCCGGATGGTCTTTATAAAGTTTGCTTCTGGTATCGACCATAAATGGGCCGACCCATATTCCGGCGCGATAGCCGGCCTGGATGATTTTCTCGAAGGCCGGCTTGAGTGTGCCGGGCCACTTGTCGTTTTCAAGCAGCCAGTCCCCGTAGTTGCAGTAATCGTCAATCTGGATTGCCATAATCGGTGTGGCCGGCTCGATTTGCCTTAACCCGGTCATAAACTCGTCTAACTTCTCAATGCTGAACTCCTTCTCGCTGTCATACCAGGAGCACCAGTGATATGATGTCGGTTTATCTGTCCGGGCCTTCAATGCCTTCGCAATGCTCCTGGCAAGATGCTGCAATGTCTCGAACGGCTCAGGCCCCGCAATGAAATGTAAATCCGGCAGTTTCAAAACGCCGCTGGAAATGGCGATATTTTCAGTAGCAAAACCCGCCTCGTAGTAATAACTGTCACTGTCAATCCAGCGGTCAATCAGCCCGAAACGATACGTGCGATTGTAAAAAGTCGAACGCTGGAGATAGTTGTTGTGCTCGTAAGCGCCAATGGCAAGCGTGGTATTATCAGGAGCTGTTAGGCCGCTTGTCATATAGCTGTCGAACGTCCACGCTTCATCAGGCGTAGGGCTTTCTCGCCTTATGACGGCTGGCTTGAGCTTAATCACCCCAGATGGCCCCGCAAAGCCAATCCCCTGTTTGAAAAATCTGTCTGCTCCGCTGGCTTGCCCCTGTGCAATCGGATAAATCCAGTCAGGGGCCTGCTTCAAACCTTTCAGCATTGTACCCAGCACCGCTGAATCCGCATCGTATCCGAACGTAAGAATTAGCTCGGCCTTATCAAGTTTATAGACAATTTGCCCGCCTTTGCTGCTGCGCTTAACCGATACCGACTTTGCAAAAACCGAATGTCCGTCAATCGCAGGGTAACAGTTGGATAGCGTCATATCGCCGATAGTTATTCCAAACGAGCCGTTCTCGTCAAGAGCCCATTTTGGGACATCTCCTGAAGAAACCATTGATGCGAAAGCTAATCCGCAGATAATTGTGAGGAATTTCCTGGTCATTTTAGGTCACCTGCCAATTTATGGATTAAAGAATCCCCGCACAAATTCGGGGCCAAATATGAACTTGAGTTTATATCAGCAAGGTGCGCGAGTATCAAGATTTGTCGAGCAATTTGAAAATATCATTGGGATGGTCCACAAGCGATTTTGCGCCGTTCTTCGTTAGTTCGTCGGCGCTGCGAAATCCCCAAAGGCAGCCGACCGGATACATACCGGCGTTGACCGCCGTTTTCATATCGGTATTCGTATCGCCGAGATAGAGAATCTTGTCGGGTGGGATATTCAGCTCTTTTGCGATTTGTAGTGCCCCTGCAGGTTCGGGTTTTACAGGGACATCAGCCACAGCGCCCTGAACCGCCTCGAATCGCCAGTGGGAAAGAATTCTTGCAACCATAATCTTCGTAAAGTCGTCGGGCTTATTAGACAGAACCGCCATCGGAATACCTCGCCGCGTCAGTTCATCTAACAATTCAGGTATGCCCGGATATGGCCTGGTGTTTTCCTGCCAGCAGATGTGATATTCAGCCCGTGATAGTTCGATACACTTTGCAATTGTCTCCGGGTCGAGCCGGTCTTTGGGCAGTGTACGTTTTGCCTCGTTTTCAACACCGTCCCCGACAAAATACTTGTACGCCTCAATCGGGTGTGCCGGGAAATCCATCTTGACCAGCGCACGGTTCATTGCGTTGGCAAGGTCAGTGAGCGTATCAAGCAATGTCCCGTCGAGGTCGAAAAGCACCGCGCGGAATCGAGTTGCGTCCTGCATCCTGTGTATTGCGTTAGGCGTCTTCATTCGAGGATGAGCATCTTCTCTTCGTAAGGGATTGGGTAGGCGGTAATCCACGCCTCGGGTTTGACGTCTTCTTTGCCGTCTTTCAGCAGCAGAACGACAACGTCGATTTTCTTGCCGACCATATCGCCGGTAACAGGGCAAAAATACGTGTAGTTGCCGTCGGTCTTCCGAACGGGCACTTCCCACGTATTGGCGGGAAACGACGGTGCCCGCCGGGGACAGCCCACAGGTACCCCGTCGATGCGAAGTGCCGCATACACCTTTTCATTGCCGTATCTGCCGTAAATTGGTATCGCAAAGTAGCTGTTCTTCGCGGCTTCATCTAACGTAAACGATAGCGACCACGCCTTCATCGCAGGCGCCTTCCAGTACGCACCAAAAAGATTCGATGCCCGCCAGTTTGAACGGTCAAGTTTTTTACCTTTGAAGTACCCCTCGATTTCGGTAATCCTGTCCGGACAGCCCTGGACACGAAGATATCGAATTGGCCTTTCCAACGGGACATCGGCAGCCATATCGTCATCGACCACAAATGAAATGCGTCTCCAGCCCTTGAGGTCTGCCGAGACGTCGGCATAAACGACCTCCTCGCGTTTCAATGGCTGGAGAAAATACTCCCCGCCTGTTTTGATGACAATCTTGTCTAACTTGATTGGCCTGCCGAAATCAACTCGTAGTGCCCCCCCGTTTATGCGAACATCCGAATCCCATCGCCTGCAAACTGAAAAACCGGTACCTATGTCACCATCGAAACAGTATCTGTCCCACAACCCTCGTTCAGCAAAAATCCTTTGGTTGAAAAATGCGTCGCGGGCCTTTTGGACCTGCGGGATTGCCGTTGGGCCGGACCGGTCAAGCTCGCGGACCTCCAGTGCGTTGTTGTTCCCAGCAAAACAGGTGGCTTCATACAGCCCCTCCGCGTCTGCGGGGACATCGCAGACCGACAGTTCCCCGATTTTTCTGTGCGGGCTTTGTTTGTTCGGCTCACCGGGGAATTTTACATAGACGGGTTTACCTTCGAGAAATTCCGGCGATGGGCTGCCGTCGAGAGTGGCCTTCGAAAATTTTCTGCCCGCCGCCGAGAGCGTAGCGTGTATTTTTGAGCCGGGCCAGGCAAGCAGCTTGATAATCACGGATTTCCCCGGGACGTCGCGGACAACCTGGTACTCACAGCCGGAAATACCCATCTCAACGCCTGTCTTGGTTGTAGCCATAAGCAGACACGAGCGAAATGGCTGGACATTTACCGTGACTTTGAATCCCGGATTAAACTTGAATAATCCGATGACTCTCTCCGTCGGGTGCAGTTGACGAAGCTCCACGTACTCTGCCGGTGCAAGGCCGATGGATGAATCTATGGAAATCAGGCACCTCTTGTTTTCCCACGAAAGGTTTCGCAGTGTAATGAATCGTGTCTTTGAGTCGCCGCGGGAAATAGCAAACTGGCCGTAATCGTTTTCGGGCAGGATGATTCCCTTTGTCAGTATGTCACGGTACTTGCGATGAAGGTTGTAAATACGGGCAAGTTTCGCAAATTCATCATCGCGCAACAGCCAGGGATTGCCGTAAATTTGCGGTGCTAAGATAAGACAACGATTGAATGCCTGCAGAATAAGGTCGTCCTCCCAGAAATCAAGGCACGATGACAGGCACACCCCGTGGTCTTCCGTGAGCCGTTTCAGATTCGGGGGTAAACCCCGGGCAAGCGCGCAGGCGCGGTTGTGAATCGCCGGCGACTGGTTTGCCATGTGGACGTCGATATACGTCTCTGCACCCTCCCATAAATAAGTGGTAACGTATGGCGCCGCAGGGCCCAGGTTCAGCCGGTGATTCAGTACAATCAAATCGGGAGTGTACTTTCGGCATTGGGTCAATTGTTCAATGAAGGCATTTTGTTTTTCATTGCGCAACTGGCCGCAGACAGCATCGAGCTTGAACAACGCAAAATTATAATCCCGGCAGAGTTTTACCATTAGTGCAATTCGTGCCTCTTCCTCCTGCGGAGTATCGCCGAAACCGTCAGGCCCGCCCCACAAGCCCAGCCGACAGCCGAATGTCTTTGCTCTTTCCGCGATTGGCTCGAACCCATTTGGGAATTGTCGCCTGAATCTGTCGCTGTCCATCGAGCCGTAGAAAAATTTGCCGTCGATATTGCCCGCGTCAAATGCGTAGATGTCGAGGTTCATCCCGTATTCATCCTGGAGCCATTTGAAAAATTCGAGGTTAATAAGCGTCTGCCCTTCAGTTGACCCCTCGTTTGTGTTGTTTATCCAGGAAAAATACTCGCTCCGCGACTGCGTCGTTTCATCAGCGCCGGGAAAGACGTTTGGCTCAGCGCAGTACAGTTTAGACGATGCGGCAACAAAAATGATAACGAAGAGGAAAAGAGTGCTTTTTGTCGAAGTCATTTGTTCGATTCTCCTCATCATTTCTTCGGTAATGGTTTTATTTCCAGACACCAGGCGTAATCACCTGGTAGTTTTTCAGGCAGCGTTATGTCCGAATCGTCGCCCCGCTGCGACCATTTCAGGTTTCCTTTTGTACCTAACATTCTAATCTTCGCGTTTTTGGGGACAACAAGCGATTTAATGGTTATCCGCGGCGAAGTGGGTTTGTCTAAAAGAATTGCATAAAGGGTGTTTCTCTTTGTGGTAAATCGGACGGGTATGTTTGGCTCGGCTGACGCCTCCGCCCTTACCCAGGGGCGCGTGCCGTATATTGCCGAGCCGTTCGTTTCTAACCATCGGCCAAGCTCGCGAAGCCGCTCGGCCTGCAGTTCGGGTATTGTGCCCTCAGCCGTTGGGCCTACATTCAAAAGCAAATTGCCGTTCTTGCTTGTTATATCGATAAGCAAATCGACAAGCTCATCGGCTGAAAGCGTATGCTCCTCGCTTTCGTTCCGGTTGTAGCCGAATGAAAAACCGATTCCCCGGCAGGTCTCCCATTTTTTCGGCGTTATCTTATCGTATTTTGCATATTCAGGCGTCGTGAAGTCGCAAAACTTAATCGACCACCTGTTGTTGATTACCCCGTCGGGAACAGCATTGTAATAGTAAGCGAATAGGCCGAGCACGTCGCCGTTTCGCGGGTAGCCGATGTCGTTCCACAATATAGCGGGCCTGTAGCGGTCGATAAGCTCTCGCCAGTGTGCATCGACATACCGAATATATTCCTTTGTCTGAGGGGTACTAATGTTTTGTTTCAGATTGTCAATGCGGGTATCGTCGATTGTCCAGTCCAGGCCCCCTGAGTAATACAGTCCCATTTTAAGCCCCTGCCTGCGAACAGCGTTTGTCAATTCGCCCACGATGTCGCGGGGCGAGTTGATGTTGCAGTCGGTTACTTTTGGATTCTTGACCTTCGAGGGCCAGAGCGTGAACCCATCGTGATGTTTTGTGCCAAGCACGACATATTTTGCGCCGACCTGCTTAAAGAACCTTGCCCAGTTGTTCGGGTCCCATTTTTGGTTCTGCTCGTTGAATATGGGGATGAAGTCATAATAGCCGAAATTTTCTCCGTAGGTCTTGCGGTGATATTCTCGCGTCGGCGAATCCTCGAACTTCATTGTGTTTGCGTACCACTCGGCGTAAGGATTATTTCTAAACCATTTGTCCCAGTCAACCTTGCCCGGCTCGCCGATAGGCGACGCCCAACCCGGTACACTATACAATCCCCAGTGAATAAATATGCCTAACTTGGCGTCGTCATACCACTGCGGAACTTCGTGCCCTCGGATGGATTCGATAGTGGCCTTGTACTTCTGCGACGGTGAGCAGGAAGAAAAAAGCAAACATACGCACGTAAGCACAAACGCCCCCCCGATAAATCGGGGAACTAAATACCGTAAACAAGGGTACATTGCGTATATCACGTCCCTTCGCCGAATGCGGCGAGGTACTCGACCTGTTCGGGTGTGAGTTTGTCGATGTTTATGCCCATTGACCTTAGTTTCAATGTGCATACCTTGTTTTCGATTTCCACCGGGACATCATGCACGGCGACGGCTAATTTACCTTCCTGCCTGACAACGTATTCTGCCTCGAGTGCCTGCGTCGCAAAACTCATATCCATAACCGAAGCCGGGTGGCCTTCTGCTGCGGCAAGGTTAATCAATCTGCCTTCCGCCAGAAGATAAATTCGTCTGCCGTTTTTCATTACGTACTCATCAACGTGGTTTCGCACGCCGTAGTTGACCTTCTTGCTTAGTTTCTTCAGGGCCGGGATGTCGATTTCAACGTTGAAGTGTCCGCTGTTGGCGACTACCGACCGGTCTTTCATAACCCGGAAGTGCTCCGCGCGGATGACGTTCTTGTCCCCGGTCAGCGTAACAAACAGGTCGCCGATGTGTGCCGCCTGCTGCATCGGCATAACGTCGAAGCCGTCCATCGAGGCCTCGATTGCCTTGATGGGGTCAATTTCGGTAACGATGACGATAGCGCCCATACCTTTGGCTCGCATAGCGAAGCCCCGGCCGCACCAGCCATAGCCGGCGACCACCACCTTGCTGCCGGCCATCAGGTGGTCGGTCGCGCGTATTATGCCATCGACCGTCGATTGACCCGTCCCGTAACGATTGTCAAACAAATGCTTGCTCTTTGCGTCGTTGACGGCAATGACCGGAAATTTCAGCTTGCCCTGGCCGGCCAGCGCACGCAAACGTATCACACCCGTGGTTGTCTCTTCCATACTTGCAATGATTCGCGGGGCCTCTTTGGTCCTGCTCGTATGAAGCTCAGTCACAAGGTCTGCACCGTCGTCGAATGTAATGACTGGTTTGTGGTCGAGTGCCGCGTGAATGTGCTTGTAATATGTCTTTCGGTTTTCCCCGCAGATTGCAAAAACCGGGATGCCAAAATCCTTGACCAGCGACGCAGCCACGTCATCCTGCGTGCTCAGCGGATTTGACGCGCACAGCACGGCATTGGCGCCGCCCGCCTTGAGTGTCCTGGCAAGATTGGCCGTCTCGGCTGTTATGTGCAAACACGCCGAAACGTTCTTGCCCTTTAGGGGTTTTTCCTTTGCGAATCTTTCGCGTATCGACGCCAGAACGGGCATATCATTGTCCGCCCACAGTATTCGTTTCTTGCCCTGCGCCGCCAAAGACAAGTCAGCAACATCTGCCTTCATTCGTCATTCCTTTCAAATAAGTGACGGTTAAAACCCCTGAATATAAAAAAATACTGCACAATTTTCAACCTAATCCCCCTTGGCCGGCTAAAAAAACCGGAAATAACGAAAAATTAACAGAATCGTAACAAAATCGTAACATCAGGCAATATAATAAAATAGTGTGAAAATGGGTATTTGCCTTTTGATTGAGCATAGTGATGGAAATTTGAGTATTCTGAACCGTGGATTTAACAAATCCTGTCTCCGTGCGTCATTATTAATATAGGCCGAAGGCGAAAAAACCAGCCAAATAACTCTTTGTGAAAGGTCATTGGGTGAAAAAGTCACGAAAAATCATCATCGGCATAATCATTGCCGTAGTGGTAATTGTTGGTGTCACTGGGCTGATTAGAAGCAAAGCCAATGGAAACGGTAAAAGCGAGGTAGTGCGAATCGAAGAGGTCAAGCGGGGTCAGCTCACCGAGCTTGTAAGCGCACCAGGCGAAATCGAGCCCAAAACCACCGTTCAGATTAGCGCAAAGGTCTCCGGACGGATTGTTGAAATGCCCTACGACGAGGGTAACGCAGTGACCTGCGGCGACGCATACGCCAATCCCCCCGTCCCACCTTCGCTCCTCCTGCAGCTTGATGCCAAAGACCTCGCCAGCCAGTTACGCCTCGCTGAAGCCAGCAGGGCCGCCCAGGCAGCGGAAATTGACGTCGAAAAATCACGTATCGAAGCTCAAAAGGCGAATCTTACAGGTCTTGTTGCATCCTTGACGCAGGCGGAACGCGACTTGGAACGAAAAAAAGGCCTTTTTGAAACAAAAGACATTAGCGAATCGACCTACGATGAGGTCCGCTATAAAGTCGAACAACTGCAGGCGCAGCACCAGGGGTCGATACATACCCTCGATTCAGCACAGCAAAACCTCGTGGTGATGCAGCATAACCTTGAAGCCGCCGACGCGAGAATCGCTCAGGCCAAAGAAACTCTCAGTTTTACAACCATAACGTCGCCCATCAACGGCGTGGTGACGCGGGTCAACGCCAAGGTGGGCGAGATGGTAATGACTGGGACGATGAACAATCCCGGCACAGTGATATTGGAGGTTTCGGACCTGTCGCAAATACTGGTAGTGGCGCAGGTGGATGAGGCCGACATCGGAGGGCTGGAAGTGGGCCAGGAGGCGACGGTCAGCGTGCAGGCGTTTCCCGATATAAAGTTCAAGGGTGTTGTTGATAAGATTGCCTTAAAGCATCGATTCAGCAGCAGCCAGACGAGGTATTACCGCACTGAGATACTGCTTCAAAACGACCCGAATGTGTCGAAGCTGTATACGGGACTTACGGCAGACGTTGATATTGAGACGCGTAAACACAGCGACGTAATCAAGGTGCCCAGCCAGGCGGTGGTGGCGAGGGATGTTGACGGGCTGCCGGCGGAAATCCGTGAAAAGTCGAGTGAGCTTGACAAGGACAAGAAGTTTGCGCCGGTGGTGTTCCGGTATAACGACGGCAAGGCGATGGTCACGCCCGTGACTATTGGTCAGGGTGATTTGACGCATACGATAATTTTGTCGGGGCTGAAGGAAGGCGACAAGATAGTAATCGGGCCTTACAAAGTTCTCGACAAGCTCACGCACGAGCAGAAATTACGCGACGAGCGTGAGGTTGAGGCAGAGAAAAAGGCAAAGGAAAAAAGTAAAAAGGCAAAAGGAAAAAGTCAAAAGGACAGCAATGACAGCAATGAACCAAGAGCCAGGTAAAACAACAGAGAATGTGGTTATCCGGCTGAGAGGGCTCAAGCGGTTCTATCGAGTCGGAGTGGAGGAGATTCGCGCACTAAACGGGATAGACCTGGAGATGCGTGAAAATGATTATATTGCGGTGATGGGTCATTCGGGTTCCGGCAAAAGTACGCTTATGAACGTTCTCGGGTGTTTAGACAGGCCAAGCTGGGGCAGCTACGAGCTTGACGGAGATGACGTGACGAAGCTTGGAGACGGAGAACTGGCCAGGATTCGCAACGAGAGGATTGGGTTTGTGTTTCAGTCGTTCGAGCTTTTGCCGCAGATGAACGCTTTGAAGAACGTGGAGATGCCGCTTTTGTATGCGAGCGGCGGGTGGTTTGGCAGGCGAGCAAGGGCAAAGAACGCGCTTGAGCGAGTTGGTCTCGGCGAGCGGGTCAAACACAGGCCGAACCAGCTTTCGGGCGGAGAGAAACAAAGAGTGGCAATTGCCAGAGCGCTTGTATGTAACCCGAGCATACTGCTTGCCGACGAGCCGACGGGGAACTTAGACAGCAAGACCAGCGAAGACATATTAGGGCTTTTTGACGAGCTTCACAGGCAGGGACAGACGATAGTGATGGTGACACACGAGCGCGATGTTGCACGGCATGCAAAGAGAATAATACGTATGAAAGACGGTCTCATTTTAAGCGACAAAACGGCGGAGGAAGACGGCCTACACAGACAAGAACAAGGCGAAGAATCGGGGAAGGCAAAATGAAAAGGCTGATTCTTGCACCGTTGATGTTTGTGCGACTTGTGTATCAGAGCGCATATCTGGCACTTGGGCAGATATGGGCTAACAAAATGCGGTCGATACTAACGACAATAGGGATAGTGATAGGCGTTGCGTCGGTGACGGCGGTCATTGCGGCGTTGACGGGATTAAAAGCAAAAATTCTCAGCCAGGTAGAGACCCTGGGAAGTAATACAATATTCGTCCAGCCGCAGCGACCCAATACAGGCCCAAAGAGCGACCTGCCCTGGTGGCAAATTCGTTTCAAAGAAAGAGAATTCGATGGCTTGTTAGTGCATTGCCCGTCGGTAGAGGTATTCGCTCGGATGTGCTGGGTGGGACAGTACACCGTCAAATGCGGCGAGAAAGCCGTGCAAAACGTGGAAATGCGGGGAGTGGAATCGGCGTGGCACAAGATAGAGAAAAGGACTTTGACAGCCGGCCGGGAACTATCGGAGATAGACGAAGGGCGAGCAGTGTGCCTGATTGAGCCGGTGCTTCGTGACAAACTGGGCCTGGACAGGGAATGCGAGGGTGAATCGATTCGGATAGGATACCGGACTTTTAGAGTTATCGGCGTTATTGAGAGACCGCCCGACCTGGGTTTTGGCGACGGCGGGCAGGAGCGATACGAAATTATTGTTCCTTTCAAAACAGCAACAAAGCTCAGCCAGTGGCCCTGGATAATGACGATGGCGGCGAGCAAGTCAACGGAGGTTTCAGAAGAGGCGGTGGAGGAGATTAAATTCTTTCTCAGGCGGACGCGGAATATCAAGCCGGGAGAGCCGGACACATTCAGTGTTAAGTCGCTCCAGAGTGCCCTCCAGACATTCAATAATATATCGCTTATAGTGACGCTGGTTGCCGGGGGAATAGTTGGGATATCGTTATTGGTCGGTGGGGTGGGGATTATGAACATAATGCTGGTCTCGATATCGGAGCGGACAAAAGAAATCGGGCTGCGAAAGGCGGTAGGGGCAAAGAGGTCCGCGATACTGACGCAATTCTTGGTGGAAGCGGTGATACTGTGTTTTGTAGGCGGTCTTGTTGGAGTGGGCGTCGGGAAACTTCTGACTTTTGCGATATCACGTTTGAATCCGCTGCTGAGTATGACGTATATACCGGCCTGGGCGATAGTGCTGTCATTTGCGTTCGCGGGGACGGTCGGGATTGTCTTCGGTATGTTCCCCGCTATCAAGGCCGCCCGCCTTGACCCCATTGAGGCCCTTAGACATGAGTAAAAAAAATCTCCTTACTCTTACTGCCTGTATCGCATTGACCTTTCTCCCCGGCTGCGAAGAATTCGCCAAAGAGGAAGAATTCTTCACGGTCACAACAAACCCCGAAAAAACTCGGAATATACAAACGCTTGAGCTTAAGCCGTCGCCGGCGGAAGAAAAACCCATCGTTGATATCAACAAAACACCGGCTGAAAAACTCGACATCTCTCTCGAACAATGCCGCGCAATGACCCTTGCCAACAATCTGGATTTGAAGGTCCAGTTAATAGCACCCGCCATCGCCGCCCAGCAGGTTAATGCCGAAGAGGCAAAATTCGAATCGGCGTTTTTCTCAAACCTCTCTTACAGCGATACTCGCCGACCTGGTTCGGTGCTTATCGACCAGGCCTCAACCTACAAAAGCGGCCAGCTCGACCTCGGCGTTCAGGTACCCCTCCGCACTGGTGGTACCGTCACGTTCGATGTCGCCGACAACCGTACTGAAACCAATTTCGGTGGTGCCGGTATCTCCTACAGCGCAACAAGCTCCCTTTCGATTAGCCAGCCACTCCTGCGAGACGCCGGCAAAAGGGTAAACACCCACTCCATTCGCATCGCCGAATACGAACGACAGATTACCGATGCCGCAACAAAGCTCGAAGTCATTCGTGTCCTTGCCAACGCCGACCGCGGATACTGGCGACTTTATGCCGCACGCCGTGAGCTTGAAGTAAGGCAAAAAGAATACCAGCTTGCTCAGGCCCAGCTCGAGCAGACCCGCCGAATGGTTGATTCAGGCGAAAAATCGGAAGTGGAAGTCATTCGCTCGGAAGCCGGCGTCGCAGAACGCCTGCAAAACATCATCATTGCGGAAAACGAGCTTCGCACCAGAGAACGCGAGCTTAAGCAGATATTGAACCAGGCCGGCCTGCGTATGGATACCCCCACATCTCTTGTTCCCACAACCGAACCGGACCCCATGCTTTATGAGTTGGATAGACAACGCCTCACCGCTTCCGCTGTCGAAAATCGTATGGAAATGCTCGAGCTTGAACTTCAAATTGCACAAGACATTAGCACGGTCGATTATTATAAAAATCAGACCCTCCCGCTGGTGACAATGGACTATACGTATAACATCAATGGACTCGGACCCGTGCGAAACGATGCTTATGATATGCTTTACGACAGAAATTTTGAAGACCACGTACTTCGTATGAACCTCTTGGTCCCCCTCGGCAATGAGGCCGCCAAAAGCCGCCTCCTCCAGGCCTTCTATCAGCGAAAACAACGCCTCGTCAGCAAAGAAAATCGCAAAACTCTCATAGAAAAAGAAGTCCTTGCCGCCGTTGACCAGCTTGAAGCAAACTGGCAGAGCATCCTGGCAAGCAGACAAAATGCAATCCTGGCAGGCCGTGTCTATGAAGCCGAGAAACGTCAGTTTGAGCTAGGCCTTCGTACCGCTACCGATGTGCTCGATGCGCAGTCAAAGTTTGCCAACGCACAAAGCGCTGAAATCAAATCCCTTGCCGAATACCAGATTGCACAGATTGACCTGGCATACGCAACTGGCACACTCCTCGGCGCCGCAAAGGTAGCTTGGCAGCCCATCGTGCCCGAAATGTCCCAGAGCGCTTCAAACTAATCCCCTCTGACCTCATATTTATCGTCGTTTCATTTCGTGTCGCAAACGCGTTGTCCACTTTATACTTAGCCCCGCCACTCTCGCCCTTGGCGGATGGCGGGGTTACTCACAAATCTTAAATTGACGCTCTGCGTCATTCCCGAGTGCAGCTTGCTTGGATTAGAACAGGGGACCCATTCTCAATTCTCTGCTCGTCATGCTTGTCCTACTGGTCTGATTTGTCCGATATGTCGAACTTCTTAAATCTCAAATTGACGCGAGGTTCACCCGCCGTCAGTTTGGCGGGTCGTTTATCGGGATTGGCGTGGCTTGCCCGCCGCAGGCGGGTGTTGGATGTTCGACGTTCTTCTTCGGCCCTCCGTCCTCTGTCTTCAGTCCTCCGTTCGTCGCTTGCCCGCCTTCCGGAGCGAAGCGTAGATCCCCGCACGTCGTTGGCGGGTACCCAGTTATCGCGGCTTATCAACAACAAAAAACATACTCAAATAACCTCAACCGTTCTCATCTCACATCCGGCAAACCATATTCCTCAAGTACCTGCTGCGTGAGATTTTCCGACAAATTATGGTCTCCGCACTTCTCCATAAACGCCTTGTATAATTCCTCTTTTATCTCGCGTGCGTAAATCTCGTAATCTTTTACCGCCTTCTTTACCACTATTTCGCTATCTGGAACTCTTTCCACCTGCTCGTCCTTTTTCTTCGCATATACTATATACTTTGCTTTATCAATCGACTGAACCTCCATCAGATGATTTCCCTCTGCGTCGCATATCTCCTGTACCCCCATTCCCCTCTCACCTAATTTTATCCTCTCTGCCCCTATCCCTATCTCTTCCCATTCTGTTTTTGAACCCGCTTTAACAAATGCATCGGGAAATTTCATCACTCTGCTTGGCAATACATCTTCCGTAACTTCCTCCTTCAATTTCCCCAAATCATGCTCGATTCGTGTCTTTTTCTTCACTGTCCGCATTTTCGGCAGCAAATGTCGCTCCTCTATCATTTCCCCCACAGCGGCACACACTTTTTCATAATCCTTCTCATTCAATCCAAACCACCGAAATAGGTGCTTTTCAAATTCTTGTCTGTCTTTCTGCTTATGTTCCTGTTCAAATGGCAGTATTGCGCGCCGTCCGATTTTACGAAACGCCTCCAGCGCAGCCTTTCTCCCTGCGCCTTTCAAAATTGGCAAAAGCAATCCGCCTATCTCCGGGCCATAAGTCGTCAAGAGGCCGTCCCCCAGGTTTGCTCTTCCCAAAACCTCCGCAAATAGTGCTATGAGAGTGGAATTCATTGCGGCGCAACCTAATTCGGCATATTCCTTTTTCTTGAATTGTCCAACAAAAACGACGTCCCCAACCAAAACATTTCCTCGATTTACCGGCGAATAATGTCTTCTATCAATGAATCTCAGAATAAGAAAATCTGAAACGTCGTTTCCCTGCAATCCGTACCAGAAATTTCTGCCCTGCACAGAAGGAACATCTGGCCATCTTGTCTTGTCCTCCGTAACTTGTCTCTCCCCATGCTGAATATATTTCAACGCTCCGGTCCCGCGCAAATCATTTTTTGACCTGTTACACATAAAGCATTTCTGCGTCAATTTATTCTCGTCGATGAAAATCTCTGGAATCTCTTTAGTTGTTGTCATAATAGGTTTCACGAATTCCTTCTCTATGCCCCAGTGTTTTATTTGGTCATCGTTCAAATAAAAGAATTCGTTGATTCCTGTCTTGATACCAAAACGAATGTCTGCAATTTGGTCGAGTGGTATAAGTTTATCCGCGCATTTCTCTAAAATCTCAAAGTAAATATCCGGCCCGCGCAGATATTGTCCCCACTTCACCGTCTGTCCCGCCGTATCAACTTCACTCTTCAAATCCCCCTGCCTGATTATCCTCACCCGAATGTCGTCGTCTTCGTATGACACAATCTCCGGCTGTTTTACGTATTCGGCGTTTATCCTTTCAAACTTTTTAAACTTTTCACGCCTTTCTAACTTGTCAAACCCTGTCTTTCCAAGGTTCTCTGCTTGAATACCCAGTTCTTCTATTCTTTCGGCAAATCTGCTTATTGCGTCCCATCTTGCCTGCGTACCCGTTAACGCATCTTGTGGGAATAACTGCGCCAACGACTTTTTGACTTTCGCAAAATAAACCGGATTCTTTTCTCTCTCCTCTTTATCGTCGCATCTTTCCAGAATTGTGAAAACAGTATTTACCGCCGACTGTTCAAACCACGGCTCGCACCTGCTCTCAAAAATCCCAACCAATTTGAACTTTGAAAGGAAAAACTTCTGCAACTCATACCCGTAGGCAACGTCCAACCACGAATTGCTTGTTATAAATCCCATTCGCCCGCCCGGCTTCAAATGCGCCGCCGCATGGAAAAACATATACGCGTAAATATCCGCTTGTCCCGATAGCGCAAGCTCCACCCGCCCTTGTTTGTCAACGTTCGTAAAAAGCTCGCAGTATTCTGTCTTCCAGTTCCTATACAATGCTTGGGCAAGCTTATCTTTGTAGCCGGGGTCGGCTTTCTCTATCTTTTCCTGCCGGATAAACGGGAAATTGCCTACAATCGCGTCGAATTCCGGTATCTTGACTTTCACTCGCTGTCCGACTTTTATTGTTTTTTTTGCTGGCGGAAACTCAAATTCCCCGCCCGGCGACACATCAAAAAAGTCCTTCGACAAAACACGCGGAAAATTCAGATAATCGCTCAAATCCTGCCTGCAAAGGTTTATCGTTGCTAATTCTGCCGGAAACCCCGCTATGTCAAACCCCCAAATCTGATTAAGCAATTCGTGATGTGCCTGCCTTTTTGCTCCCAGATGCCGCAACCGATTATAACTGCGAATTAAAAATGTTCCCGTTCCGCATGTCGGGTCCATAACATTTGCATCACCATTATTCACGCAAAACGCAATTACCAAATCTGCTAATCTGTCAGGTGTAAAATATTGCCCCAAACTGTGTCTCGCCTCCTCCGGCACTAACTTTTCTAAAACATTTTCCACCACGTCTAACGGTACTTGTTCGAAACTCCAGTGGGTAAGTTTGTCCGTAAGGTCAATTACCACATCTGCCGTATCTCTCGAAAGCTCTATTTCGTCAGTAATATCTGCTTCAAATATCGCCTGATAATCCACCTCTAATGCTGCCTGAAACATTGCCCTCATACTTTTCATCGCTGTCTTGTAGTTGTCGCCCTTCAACCGCATCTTCGGAAAGTTGTGGTTCCATCGCCCAAGCGTAATATAAAAAAGGATTTTGCCGATTATCTTGTATGCTATCTGTTGCGAAAGTGTCTGCCAGTAATCCTGGTCGTATTTAGAAACTCCCTGCTTGGCCGCCCAAGCATTTAATCTCTTGGCAAATTCTCTGTTCGCTCTTGCTTTGTTTATGTCTCCTAAGAGAGAACTTGCCATTTTCTTTGAAGCTTCCGCCACCATTCCAACGAAGACCGTCGGGTCTGCTATCGGCAAATTTATTTTATTTTCGTCGTAAAGTTGCCCAAGGTCAGATACTATTTCTCGACATCTCTCTCTGAGGTAATCTGCCTTCTCCCTTTTTCTTATGTCTTCGACTTTTGTAATTCGTGTATCTGGTTGATATTCCTTAATTTTGTCATCTTCATTGACAATTGCCCTCGTTTTGTCCGGCGTCCGCCAGATTATTGCCGTTTGCATATTCCAGGTAACAAAGAAATTTGCCCTGATTGTCTGGGCTTTTTGAACGGCGTCCTTTAGTAATTTTTTATCTCTCGCATCCGTCGTTGGTGTTTTCAATTCCCATCCGCAAAATGGGCGCAAACCTTCAAAATCCAGCGTCAATAAAACATCGGGAAATTTTACCGTCGGCAATCCATATATACCTGAATCATTGACGGCATTATCAAAAGGCAATCCACCCTCTTTCAATTTCTCTTGTATCCACGAGATAACCTGCCCCGTAAATTCCCGCTCATTTGCCTTTGTTTTCGCCATTGTCAATCCGTGAAACTTGTGGCTGAAAAACTTGGCGTGAAATGGAGAAGTGCGCTGACATCATCCGTAGCATGGCTAAGGATGAAATAAAAAAGGGCACCGCTACATCATGCCCAACTGTGGCTTGCGACAGCCAACGGAAGACACGCAAGCAGTGCCCCGTCTTGGGGCACTGACTTTGGTGCGTGCGCTCTCTTTTGTCGCCATTATCTCGCGGGACTATCTTTCCGTCAATCCTTTTTCGTTAATACTTTAGCGGTTTATCCTTAATTGCCTGCCCTGCCTGTGGTGAGCGCAGTCGCACCCACCTGTCCTGAGCGGAGTCGAAGGAAGCAAGGTCGAAGGGCTCGCCTTACGAAAAAGATTTGCCAAGTACACAAAGGCAGCCGAAACCTCTTTGACCCAACAACAGTGTTAATCCCGTGTTAATCCGCGTCTAAAAAAACGCCGCGTAATCCGCGATTCTTTTTTCTTTTGCCTTGTGCTCTTGCCTGCCCTGCTTGCACTGGGCTTGTCGAAGTGAGCGGAATCGAAGGGTGCTCTTATTCTCTTGCCTTCCTTGCCTTTATTCAATAGTTTCGGCCGGCTGCCTGATAAGGCAGGGGCATTCTTAATGCCCGGCGGACGAGAATGAGACCTTTACAGAAGCTTGCCCGACGGATCTTTTGGCGGCGCTCGCTTCGAAAAAGGGCTCAATCAAGTACGCCTCACCGGCTGACTAAATCCGTGAAAATCCGCTTGCCCCGGCGTAGTCGCAGACGAAGCCGGGTGCCAATCCGTGAAGATATGAAGAGAGGGCATCCTCAGGTATTATGCGGTTAATGGAAACGCTTATACGAAAGGAGCCCTCAATGACTACATATTATATTGGAGCAGACGTGCACAGCAACAGTACAGAACTGGCAGTTGAAAAAAACAAGAGGATCGTGGCAAGGTACAATCTGCCGACCAGCATACCCGCGTTATCTAACGTGCTGGATGGCCTGAAGGGCAAAATATATCTTGCCCTCGAGGAAGGACCAATGGCCGGCTGGCTGTACCGCAACCTCAGCAGCAAGGTCGAGCAGCTAATTGTCTGCGATCCACGCCGCAACAAGCTCATCGATTCCGATGGGGACAAAGACGACAAGATTGACGCCGCCAAACTGGCCTGCCTGCTGCGAGGCAATTACCTTCGGCCAATCTACCACACTGACGACGTCAGCCGCACGGAACTAAAGCACTGGGTCAGCTTGTATCAGGACCGCGTTCGGGATGCAGTGCGAAACATAAACAAGATTCGCGCCCGCTGTCGAATGCACGGCGTATCGATTCCAAGAATGGTTGTCCGCAATCCTTCTGCCAGGGCCGAATGGCTCTCGAAGCTGAATAACCCTCCCCTGGCTGGTCAGTTGGAGATGTTATGGATCGGCTATGATGCCACGTCGCGGCAGGTCAGAATCGCCAGACGCCGCCTGAGTATGCTCGGCGCCAAACACACAATCATCAAATTCTGGGGCGAACTACCGGGCGTTGGTCTTGTCAGGGCGACAACCCTGTTTGCTTTCCTCGATACACCCTGGCGGTTCAGGAAGAAAAACAAATTATGGAAATATTGCGGCGTAGGCCTGCAGCGAACAACCAGCGGCACAGATAAAAAAGGCAGGCCAAAGCCAGCCCGTCTGCAATTACCCTGGGCCGTCAACAGGATCTTGAAATGCGCCGCTTTGGGCGCTGCCACCAGCGCGATAAATCAAAAGAAGAATCTGTTCAAGGACTATTATGAAAGGATGCTCGCAGATGGAATACTGCCCAGCAACGCTCGTCATGCAGCAGCGCGTAAACTGCTGACGGCGATGTGGGCAATGTGGAAAACAAACAGTCGGTTCAATGAAAAGCTGTGCCGAAATCCCGACAATGAAAAAGTAACGGCTTTACCGGGATTACCTTTATGACATCGAGGTTTTTATCCCGGCTGAAGTTCCTGTTTAACCAATGGACCTGTTCGTTTGGAGTCCCTTATCCGTGAATGAGCTCAGCCGGTTTTTGCTATGCCTCAATTATCTGTATGGACTCCCGATATATCGGGAAGTCCCGCATAGGTGTGTGGCGACGTTTATCCGCCCTGTGTTTGGCGGACTCTTACGATTGCCGTTGACGCTACAGAAGACAGATGTCTCCTAACTATCAGGTAAACGATAATGCTGTTCAGGAAATATTAAGATAGGCCGGCAATTGAACCCGATCAATAGTCAGCATGGATGCCCTCGAACCAAAAATAGTTGAGGAATCAGGAATCTTATCTCTTGACTTCGATCTCTTCATAGGTGGTTCACAATACCCCAAACCCCCCAACCCCGTCAATCTTATAATGCGAAACCGCCTCCGGCTGAATCCGTGTCTAATTTTATTTCCTCGGCTTCATTCAATAGTTTCGGCCAGCATCGGCAGTCCTGCCGAGCGGCGATGTATTCGCCGCTGTGGACGAAACGCAGGCCTTGCAGACAAATCGTATTTGGAGCAAAGACCGCGTTGAGTACACATCACTGGCCGAAACTTCTGTGCTTTTTTGCGGCAAATAAAATCCGCGAAATCTGCGAAATCTGCGTCAAAACAATCCGTGAAAATCCGTGTCAATCCGTGGCAAGCAACCCCCTGTTTCATAAATTCCGCTTATAATGCGCTGCTGAAAACCGTCACAAAAGTTACTCAGAGTGTACGCATAGTTTCACAACTTTTCGTAAAAGTGCGTGTATGGTTTCCACAGAGTTTCATCATAGTTGCACCATAGCTTACCAATAGTTTGCCAAAAAAATTATTTTTCCCCTTGCCCAATTTAGGTGATAGTGGGGAGTTACATTATGTGCGACGGCCGGACCAGAAAGGAATCACCGGACAAATCGCAGCTTCCAAAGAGTAAGATTCCAGCGAAAATTTCGCCTCAACATAGCGAAGAACAGTTTCGTATAGGCGACCGGGAAAAGGCGTTGCTGAAGGATCTGTTCGATTGGAGTGAGCGATCGAGTCTCACTAACTGGGTGCTGGACAGACCACGCAGTGCACACGGATAGCGCCGAAGTAGAAGCTACCTAAGATCAGCAACTAACGGGAGAGGATTTTGGAGAAGAAAAAGACACACCAATGAAGGACGCTTTCGCAACAAAACCCGAAAATCTTAAGGCCTGTGATCCTAGCGCCGTTGGCTTCTTTGATCTAATCGAGTCTATTTGGGAAGGCCCGAATAACCAACCATTTCATCGCTTTTGTACTTTGATGCGAAAGATGCGTGCACGCTCGTATGTCCACGAAGAGCTGATTTTGAATCAGGAACTCTTAGATGAACAAGAGATGTTGCAGATTCATCTTAAGTCTAATGATGTTTATCTCACAGCAGAACGGCTGACGTTTTTTGCCTCAGTGCCGGAATCACTTGAATGGGGTGATCCAAAACATCTGCCAGAGAGTCACATCTTGGGGTACGCTGTTATTGTAAAGGTTATGGAGGGCACTCAGCATAAGGTTACGTTTATGCTGGAATCTGTTGTTCGTCCACCTTCAGTCGTATCCCTACCGAAGAATAACAAGATTTTTATTGAAGGGATAACCAATTATTATCTGCACAACTCAAAGTCCTTCGAGACCATCTTAGGGACACGAGAACGCTTCCGAACATTTGCGTTGCCCGGGAGTTTTTTCACTCAGCAAAATGGATTGACGAGTGTGTGTTCTCATGCCGCCTTGAGAATAGCAGTGAATAGTTCGGATATGTTAAGCGTTCCGAAACTGACTAACAGAGCCATAAATGACTCGATAGGGCTGTCGGATTATAATCCGAGTGCGGGAATCTATCAAGATCAGATTCAAGATGTTCTACGCCAGTTGGGTCTTAACTTCCACAGTGCGGATTTTCTCCAAAACACGGCCATTGAATACGACCACTTCTTGTACCCTTCTCTAGAATCAGGGTTTCCGACAATACTTGGCTTGCAGCGGTGGGATCCCGGCAGTAAGTCACCAATCGGTCATGTGGTGACAGTCCTCGGCCATACTATGAACTCTGACAGATGGGAACCTGAGGCACGACGCGGGTATGGCAACTATCCCATAACACCATACATTCCAACGGCAGAATGGTGCTGCCACTATATAATTAGCGATGATAATTATGGAATGTACGGTACGCTACCGACCGAGGCCTTACGCAATTTTATCGTGCCCACGAAGAACCCCAACCAACATGTGAGTATGGCAATTTCGATTGTTCCGAGCGATGTTACGCTCCCTGGTTACCACGCAGAGCAACTTGCTATGTACAAGGGGAAGTATCTCGTAAATAATGTATCTCTTAACCGTCCTAGAAAATGGCATGAGCGAATGAGAGGAAAGGATCTTGTCTGCCGCACGTTACTCTTAACCAAAGAGATTTATTTGAACTTTATACGGACTCATAATGATAGGATTACAGAAGAACAGGAGAAATACTTGGATGCGTTGCCCAAATATGTTTGGGTATCAGAGATTAGTCTTCCTGATATTTTCACGGGTAATAAACATAAGCTTGGCGATGTTGTGATGCGTGCCAACGCCACTCGAGAAGAATACGAGAGGGACGAAAGTCTGGCCTTCGCGTGGTTTCCCGGTTTTGTCCCACTTGGCCATCAGTTGAACTTGAAAGAGGATTGGGCAATAGAGACGCACATCCCCTTATTTAGATACAAAGGTATTCCTTTATTGGAATGGTAAACAGCCATAGTCTTTCTGTTACCGGTTCCTTTCAACCCGCAGTCGATATTTTTATTTATTAGAGTATGACGGCTGAACAGGTGTTGTCTTTGGCACTTAACTCTTCGGCACCGGGGGTTTGGTGATACCTGCGGTGAGGGCGGCAGCGCGAATCCGGTCGGCGACAGTGCCCGGCGACTCGTAGAAAAGAAACGTGAGCAAATCCTGCCGAGCGTTCAGGGAGGCAATCGCTTTGGCCCACTGGTCGGGACGCTCTTTAGAAAGCGAATCGGCCAGACCCAGGCATATCGCCAGATACGCGGCGCGCGACTGCTCGGCCGGCAAAGCGACACCCGATAGGCCGGTTATGATTTGCGGCCTCAATTGCGTTCGCAGCTTATCGAGATTATCGCCGGCGTTAGTTACCGGTTCGATGTTGGCGGGCTGCTGAACACGGATGCGGTAAATGATTTTGCCGTCCCGGGTGATTTTCTCTCCGCCGTTTTCAGCAATTACACGACCCGCGAGATCCACGAGACGGTTGCCGAAGCCGGTAATGGTTTCATTTGTGGGCATTTTGGGTCTTGTTGTATTGCGATAGAGATCTTTGATTTGCCAGTCCTGGTCGCGCATCCATCGCCGGCCCTTCAACACGCCGACAATAGCCCCGGCGGTCGCCGCGTTGTTGTCCGCGTCCCAGCCGAAGTTAAAGGCATAACGCAGGGTATCTGCAAAATCGCCCCGGCCATAAAGCAAAGCGGCGATGGTCCCGGCGGTGCAGGTCTCGTAGCCATTTTGATTACGCATCCTGCTGTCATAAATGGCGTACTTTTCCTTAATAAGCCGCCTTGTGGTTCGCCAGTCATTTGGGTATTGCTTATGCCACAAACGTACATCGGTGATAATCGCCATAAGCTCGCTGTTGGCATCTATCGAAGATAAACCCGCATCGAGGATGCGGTCGATGTCACTGGTTGTAAATGCGGCGGCTATCATAGCGGTAAATAATTGCGTTGTTTGCGCCGGCTCGCCGTCAATGCTGACGTGCGTGTAATTCAGGCCGATGCGCCCGGCGGTCCGGGGCATCGCGGGGGCAATCAGGCCGAAGCACTCGCACACGAACTGTCCCGAGATATTGAAATGTGCCCAGGGATTTATTGCACTGCTACCGGTGAGCGGCGGGTCAATACCGATATCCATCAGCCGGCGAACATACAGATTTGAGCACCATATATTGTCGTTGATATGTTCTTTCCAGAGCCGGGTGATTTCCGCAGGCGAAAGCAGAATCGTATTGCCTCGCTGCATAGCAACAACATAGACCCACTCAATATCGGTATCGTCATCGGTGCGAGCGCCATCAGGAAGCGCCGGCGTGTATTGCTCAACGTTGCCCGGATTGTCGTAGTATTTATTCTCGTGCGGCAGTCCGTTGAGGTTGCCTATGATTTGGCCGAGCAGCCCGCCGCGGATTTTGTCTTCAAGCACTTCCGCCGGAATCTCAATCACCCCGGCCGAGCCGGCCGATACCTCCGATTGCGGATAGCCATACCTGGGCAAAAATAGAATAGCTAACAGGATCGCAACCGCCGAGATTTTGAACGGATTTTCGCAATTTGTCACCATTTTGCTCAAAGTTTACCATTATTTTCACCGATTTGAGTTATTTTTACGAAGTTTTACAGGGAGTTTGAAATAGTTTCGCACCAAATCAGTAACAAATCAGGCGAATTGGGACTATATTTATGGATGAAATGAGCCGGACAAATTGTGCTATGCCGGCGCGAAAAACCCGTTTCGCGTGGAAAAAATGGAAAAACGGGCAAAAAGGCGAATTTGGCTTGACAAAAAGCGTCCCATAAGGTATATTGAGATTGTGCCCCTTTTTAATGGGCGTAAGGTCTTTACAGCAATAATCTTACGGTTTTAAGGAGAAGAAAATGAAGTTAAGAGGCGAGAAGGCGGGCTTCACCATTATCGAACTGCTAACGGTTATGAGCATTATCGTAATCTTAATTAGCATTATGGTGCCTGCCCTGAACAAAGTAAGGCGATTCGCCAAAATAGTAGGCCAGAAAGGCCAATTCCACGAAATCAGCAAGGGGATGGAACTTTACAGAAACGAACACGAAGAGACATACCCCGACTCAGGCGCATTCGATTTAACCAATCCTGCCATTGGTTATTGTGGTGCAATGAAGCTGTGCGAAGCAATGTTAGGGCAGGATGGAATGGGTTTCCATCCTGATTCACGTTTTGCCGCTAATGGCTTAAACTCCGCAGGGATTCCTCTTTACCTTTTCAGCCTATGCATTCCAACCAGCCCCGATTTAATTGCTAGTACTCCTGTCCTTTCGGCAAATCTGCGAGAGAGAAAGAAATACTTAGATACCGAGAATATCAGGGCCGTCAGGTTGCAGGATATGTACACTTGGTCCGTCTCCAACGGCAGTAGCTACACTGGGATACGGTTAAACGGGGACCCCGTGCAATATCCCAATGCTGTTATCTCTGACGTATTCCTTCATGCGCAGATAAAATCTTTATCGTGCCCGCTTCAAGCAGGTGTAAAGGTGGGTATGCCGGTTCTCTATTATAAGGCAGATCCGTCCAAGTTGAGCCATGACGCAAACGATCTCGTCATCAACAACAATATTAACAACATTTACAACGTTGATGACAACTGGGCAATAACGGCACTTGGACTGCCGTGGGAATCCGGTATGGGCCCTCCCAATCCTGTCCATCCTCTCTATGATGGTACAGGCAGATTGTTCTACCAGATTACACAGAATGACAAGATTACTTCTACGCCGAGGCCGCACAACGAGGATGGTTACATACTTATCTCGGCTGGGTATGATGGTTTGTATGGGACGAGGGACGACGTGTACAACTTCGCCGACTAAATAATCCTTTACCACAAAGACACTAAGTTTTTGATTTTTGACTGCCGCCCGGTAACAAGCCGGGCGGCAGTTTTGTTAGACACTGACAGACACGGACTGACACTGATAGATTAACATACGGAATCCGTAAATGGTCTCTTCGGTTATATTGAGAATCCGGCGCAGTATCCCTGTATAAATTTTCTTGCAAAGGCGTATTTTTGTGATAAATTTGGAGGTACGCAAAAAGAATGCAAGACGCAGAATGCAGAGGACGGAAATTAACGTCCAACATTGAACAACGAACGCAGAACGTACAACGAAACCGGGTAGGTAGCTCAGGCGGTAGAGCAGCGGACTGAAAATCCGCGTGTCGCCGGTTCAACTCCGGCCCTGCCCATTGAATAATTTTAAGTTTGCTGCTGATAGGCGGCGGAGAAAAACATGAAAATCCATTTCTGCCTTATGCCTTTACAGATTGGGGACACACACTCGGGGTTGAATTATATGGACGATTGGTTCCAGGTTTGGGGGTATGTATCCATTTTGTCAGGTCAAGCACCAAAAGGCAGGCCAACCGAAATGTGCCGTAAGCTGTTTTATAATAGGATGTTACCGTAATAGAGGAGGCCATATCCCCGGAAAACAGTGGTTCTGAGGGCTGATAAAATAGGGTAGTTAGGCAAGATGAGTAACTTTATACTTGACTTTGAGGGCGAAAAAACATAGAATAACGGTAACAATTTAGGAACCATTCCTGTGGAATGGGGGCGGTAGTAAGGGAGAAACAGAATTGATATTTGTGGGCTATCAGGGAGCTAAAAAGGGAAAGTGACACAGAAGAACCAGGTAGGGGTAAGAAAAATGAAACTGCTAAGAAAACTTGCCAAAGAACAGTGCCTTCGGCGTGCATTCATTTACGTCCTGATATATTCGATGCTTTTCTTCAGGACAACGCCTCGGTCGGTTGCGCTGGCGACACCGACGGGTGCGGAAATCGTGGCCGGGTCGGCATCGGTCACACAATCCGGCAACACCACAAACGTAACCTTGGAAAGCGACCACGCGGTCATCAACTGGGACAGTTTGGATACCCTGTCAAATGAAACCCTGGAGTTTATGAAGGACAGCGGCGGCTTTGCCGTCCTCAACAGGGTGATGGAAGGCGGCGCGACGAATTTTGACGGGACGCTTTTAGGTAATCAGGGGCACATCATTATCGTCAATCCGGAAGGAATCATCTTCGGGCCTACGGCCTTTGTGGATGCGTTCAAATTCACGGCATCGACGCTCGATATCAGCAATGCCGATTTTATGGATGATGTGTATCAGTTTACAGGCGACCGAGGTCTGGTTGCGAACTACGGCGAGATTTCTGCTGATGCGGTGGCGCTGATAGGCAAAGAAGTGCTGAACGCCGGGGTAATCAGAAGCCCGGGCGGCTTGGTGGTTATGGCGGCGGGAGAGCAGGTGTATCTCGGACAGAACGGCAGCGACATAATAGTCGAGGTCGGGATGACCAACCCAGCCGATTGTGTTGTCGATAACGGCGGCGGTTCAGGCACAGGCGACGGGAAGATTGAGGCCGAAAACGGAACAGTAATTCTGGCGGCCGGCGACATTTTTTCTGCGGCGATTGACGGGATTGAGTCGCTGCGGGCGGAGGCAAAGGGCACTGTCACTTTCCAGGGCGACGTATCAGCGGAGAGCAGCATAGATATCAGAGGGGCGGGCGACGTCGTTTTACAGAACCTGGAGGCAGGCAGACCAACCGCTGACAGCGCGAGCATCGAGGTAAGAAGCACGGGCGGCGATATATCGACCGGTTATCTCAGCGCCCGCGGGCGAGAGGACATTTCGGTGTTCGTTAAGAGCGCTGGCGATTTGACGATAGACGGCGATAGTTCTCATGGGGCCGTTCAGGCCAGGACCAACAACGTGCCGGAAAAAGACCAGGCCGTCTCCAAGATATGTTTGCAGGCCGGCGGCGATATGGCTATCGACGGCAAAATCGAGGCAGAGGCGCACGGCAAGATAGCAAGCACAGCGGATATTCACATTCACGGACAGGGTGACATTGATATAGATACACACGGCGGACAGATAAAGGCCTGGGCGGAAACATCGGGCGGCAACAATCCCGGAACCGCAGAGGCAAGCATAGTCATACATACAGGCGGAACCATCAGCATCGACAAAAACGGCAACAACGACCCCGTCCGCGCGAGAGCAAAGGTAGCGGGCGGCGGACTTGCTGATATTTTGTCCTCGGGCGAGGACGGAACAACCGAGGAAACCGACAATGGGGCACATTCCAAGATAGATATCGAGGAGAACTACCAGGGTGATTGCCCCGGCTGCGGCGATACCGACACAGACAGCGATACCGACGTAGATACGGATACGGATACGGACACGGATGTTGATACCGACACGGATACGGATACTGACACGGACACAGATACTGACACAGATACGGATACTGACACGGATACAGATACAGACACGGATACGGATACTGACACGGATACGGATACTGACACCGATACGGACACTGACACGGACACCGATACGGACACCGACACAGACACGGATACGGATACAGACACAGATACGGACACAGACACGGATACGGATACTGACACGGATACAGATACAGACACGGATACGGATACTGACACGGATACGGATACTGACACGGATACGGACACTGACACAGACACAGATACTGACACGGACACCGATACGGACACAGATACAGATACTGACACGGACACAGACACGGACACGGATACGGACACAGATACTGACACGGACACAGACACCGACACGGATACAGATACCGACACGGATACTGATACAGACACGGATACGGATACTGACACCGATACGGATACCGACACTGACACGGATACAGATACTGACACCGACACGGACACGGATACAGACACAGACACCGATACGGACACTGACACGGACACCGATACGGACACCGACACAGACACAGACACGGATACGGATACAGACACAGATACGGACACAGACACGGATACGGATACAGACACGGATACAGACACGGACACAGATACAGATACTGACACAGATACGGATACTGACACGGACACGGACACAGACACTGATACGGATACCGATATTGACGTTGATACCGATACGGATGTTGACCTTGAGGCGGCGCCTATACCGCAGCCGGAGCTGAAGTCGGCAGGATGCCCTGCGCTAATGAATTGGGTGGCAAGTGAGCTTTCGCTCGAGGCGGACCAGATTCAGATTTATATGGATGGTGCGCTTGCGATGTCGGGCGACGTTTCGCCGTGCGATACGTGCGCTCGGCTGCAAGGCGCGGCGCTGGCTTTGATGGACGCGGATGGGACACAGCTTGCGGCATTAGCGGCTGTAGTCAACGAGTTTGCTGGGCCGGCTCCGGTTTCAGAAGAGCAAATGGCAATGATAGCCGCATCACTGGGGAAGCCCGCAGAGGGCAGTCAGTATGCGTTGGCGGCGCAGTGGCTGGATGCACTGGTTGAGTATGTGAGCATACTCAATAACGAAATGAAAATGACAGGGGATGAGTCGGTGGCGTTTGCAGCGAAGTACACGGCGCCGGTGACGGGTGGCGACAACGCGGCCGTGGCAGCTTATGTTCAGGCAAGATTAGCAACCCTGGGTGGGTAGCAGCCACAAGTATTGTATGACCAGGAAGACAAAGCCGTTGGGAGCAGCAAGCTCCTAACGGCTTTTTTATTTGTCGAAGCCCGGGTCAGCGCGAATTAGTCACCTTCGATATGCGAAGAAAATAGTCATTCCTGTTGTGCATTTCATAGACCGGCGACAATTGGTATTCGTCGGTCAGGAGGTTGTCCTTTTCCGGTGTTTTCGCTGCAAAACTCACCTCCTGGACAACGTAGATATTTTCGAATAGCCGGCGCCTGTAACGGTCAAGATAGACATCCGGGTTTGCATTTGCTCGGCGAAAGCCGATTGCGCCAAAACCATTGACGATGAGCTGTTTCGGAGATGGGGCGATTATCAGGATGTCTTTTTCGCAAAGCCGGTTGAAGTAATTTGAGATGATTTCGTAATTTCTGCGGTAGCCGGCCCTGTCTTTGAACATTCGATTTTCGACAGCCACAGGATGATACAATGCAAAGATAAAAATCGAGAGGAGTAGTATAAGTACCGGTCGTTTTTCAAACCATCCAAGTCGCCCGACGGCCAATGCGACCAGGAACGACGAGACAACGCAGAACGGTATGTAAAACCGGCAGGTAACAACATCGTCTATCGGGTGATAATAGGAGGACACGATAACCCAGTTGGCGCACAGAACAGCGAATAGGATGACAGACCAGACGATGGTTGTTTTGTCTGAACAAGGCCGGTGCGGGCGAATTACGCGGTACAGGACATAAAGAAATGAGACAACGGCAAGCAAGATGACGATATTTGCGTAGGGCAGATAGAAATCGAACCGAAACAGGTTCTTAAAAAAAACAACGTTGTTTTGGGCGAAATGCCTCAGCGAAAACATCACATCGCCTTCGGGGACCTGCGTGCCGCATTGGGTTATTATCCTTTGGAGCACCAGGGGAATGAAGAACACGGGGGTAAGGGCATACAGCCACAGATTCCTGAAATAAGCCCATTTGAGACATCGCAGAACAGCGAGCAATACAAGGATGACTGCAAAATAAACGAAACATTCGTACCTGATATTGCTCCACAATATACAGTTTAGCCAGAGCAGCTGGAACGATACGGCAGAGGGCCTTTTAAGGAAAAACCATAGATTTGCAAGGCAGATGACCATAAAAGTAGCGGCAAAAAGGTCAAAGACGCCGGATGCGGCGGTCAGGGACACAATAGGGTGACTTACAATCAACAACGCGCAGAAAACAGTCCCGACACTGCCGAGATAGCGTCTCAAACCTATCGTCACTGTGGATAACAAGGCCAGCAGGACAACAAAATTCAGAATGAAGACGTTCTCGATGCGGTAACCGAGGAAGGTATGGAGAATGCTTACCAAATATGGAAACAGCAGGGGACGTTTATCAATGTAACTCGATTTGACGTCAAGCACGCCGTGAGATTGTATTGCCTCATCGATGACAACTGCTGTCTTATCGGCTGTCATAGAGCGTGAGACCGAGAGGAGATTGACTTCGTCGTTTAAGACCCGCAGGGCCGGGGGAACAGAAACAAAAATGATTACGGCCAGAATTGCCGAGACAATCAGGCCGGGCAATGATGATTTGATTCTCGTTTTTATTTCGGCTTTGTACTCAAGGTAAAAACGGACAAGCGCCAGCATCCAGATCGCCATAAGCAGGGTGATGATGTACCAGGATGTGTGAATGAACAGTTTTTCAATCAGTGGTATCATTGGTTTTGCAGTCCCGTGGGTTGTTTAGTTTGGCCTGGGGGCGAATCGGAAGCCGAGCTGACCGGCGCGGTATCTGATTGGCCGGCCCGGCGGATTGCCGAGAGAAACCGGACGAAGAAGCAGTCGGCGTGCTGGGCGGTATCGACTCTGACCCAGTGGCGAGTGAATTTAAATCTGAAAGAGCCGATTGATTTGGCGGGGAATTTGTGCATATAGGTCGATTGCGGGCTGTTATAGGAGTACATCAGAGACCTGGCGACGACTTTACTGTTATCGAGGATGTACTGGGCCAGCTCGTGTCTTTCCATTTTTTCTGCAAGAAAGTAAGCAGCAATAAGGCCTTCGGCGCGGGCGCTGTCAACATAGGCGTGGTCGCCGTAATGATAGTAGAACGTGCCAGGATAATCATAGTAGGGGCTGTTTTGCTCGGTGTACATATTTTCAATCAATCTTTTTGCATCGTTGAAGACAAAGTCGAGGTACTCGTTTTTTTGAAACTCTTTATCATAGGCCCACTCTTCGATTGCCTGCATAAGCCAGCCGTCGCTGGGCAGCGGTTCGAAGAGGTCTGCATACTTAACGGGTCTGACATTGACGAGAAAGTCCAATGCTTTTTTTGCGTCATCGCGCACCTCGCGTCTGAAATCATCGTTTAGCGGCATCTGGCGTTCAAACAGTGCAAGTCCCATAAGGGCCTCGCCGGGATAATAGAAGGAAAAGAGCTGTTTTTTTTCTTCGGGTGTGGGAGAGGTAATGGGATTGCCGTTGTTGAAATTCGGATGGATGTAGTATCCAATCATTTCGCCGTCTTCGTCTATGCGGGACAAAAGATGGTTTGCCATGCCGAAAATGTAGTCATCGAACTTTTTGTCGCCGGTGGTTTGGCGATATCGCAGCAGCGCCACAAGTCCGATACCTGTTCCGCCGAGCTTGGCTTTCTGGTTGTCGAAGACATAGAATGCCTTTTTGCCTTTGAAGTCGTGCTGTCTTGTTTGGCTTATGAGGAAGTTCAGGCCATTTTCTGCAGCAGCAACATATTTTTTGTCTTTTGTCAGCTCATACGCCCGCAGCAGTGCAACGATTCCGCCGCTGTGGCGCAGGATGTTGTAGTAATTGTCCTCTTCCGTTCTGTTCGGGTGGACGTGGTCAATGACGCTGTCGCGGACGGCGTCATAATAATAAAGGAACTTGCCATCGGCGGTCATATTGTTGTAGAGCCATTCGGCTGAGCACCTCACGATTTCCTCAATCTTTTGGTCGGAGAGCTCAACAGGGACGGGATAGCCGCGATAAAGAGGAAGAACGTCGCGGCCATAAGTGACGAAGGCGGCGCTTTCGATTATTGACCATTTTATGGGCAGACCTTTTAATGTCTTGATTCGCTCGGATATTCTGTTTGTTTGCTCGGCCAGGCCGATTTTTTTGGAGATGTAATTGAGGGCGTGGTCGATTGAGAGGTGACTATAGACGGCGGCGTCGGCAGGCATATAGAAATGGTCGGCGCCGTTGTATTTGAGATGGAAGCCGGTAATTCCCGGTTCGAAACGAGCGTCGTCAAAGCGAGCGGTATTGAGTTTACTGATATCGAGCGGGCGCTCGCTGGTAATAACCTCAAGCATCAGACGGCACTTGTCGGGATTGGCAACATCAAAATCAGAGAAGCCCCTGTGCGTTCTGAGATTTCGGACGATTCGATTTACGGTTTCCTGCGGAGTTTTTCTCCTAGAGATAAAGCGAATCGGCTCGGCGCCTTCCTGAAACAAGGTAACAGCAACCCAGGCATAAGGAGGATTTAGGTCGATATTCAGTTTTGGCAGCTCGTCAATTTGGGAGTTGTCTGCCAGGGCGTTTCTAATCAGGGTCAGCAACTGCTTTTCGGCGGAGAAATCGGTGGACAACCAGCGGGAAAACTCTGCGGGCGAGCTGATGATTCGACCGGGGATTTTCGCGGTGTGTGTTTGCCGGGCTTCTTGTGAAGAAGAGGGGCGTTTATGGGTAATGTGGGGTTTCCATAAGAGGAGCGACACGGCCAGTATCAGGCCGCCGAGCAACACAACCGCAATTTCCGCAAAAACTGATTTTTTCATAGATTGACCGACAGGCGGCACAATTCTCCAATAGCCGGCAATCAATACCGGCAAGGTGCAACAAGAATATACCTCGACCATTGCGAGGCGTCAATTTACTCTCATCGCGTCCGCCTGCGGTAAAACGTAAAATCCAGTTTGTCGGGGGCGCCTCAAAACCGCATTATCAGTATTGACAGACGGGAAAATCGGCACAAACGGCACTTATACCTGCTGAAACTCAAGAGCGGCAGTTCAGGGCCTGGAAATAACAAAACCTGTTCTTGCACTTAAAGGTATCAACGGGTATTCTGTGGCCAACGGGGCAGAGGTGTGATGAGAGAAATCTCGTTTGGCGTCCGAAACAGCAAGACAGTGACATACTTGCGGCGATGAATTCACTAAAATTCGGATTGGCCGGTAGCCGATGAAAAGAGAGTAAATGGTTTTGATTAAAGAGGATAGATATATGAATGCTATGAGAAAATCAGTGTGTTGCGTTTTTGTTTTTCTTTCGCTTGCTTTAGTAAGTACGATTGGGGCAGAGAGGACCGCCGTACAGTTTGAGAAGGAGCGGGAAGCTGCTGCTGCGGCAAAACGGCAGGAGGCAGAGGCGGCCAAGGCCGGGAAGGAGGAAAAAGGACGCATAGCAAAGCAGGATATGAGAAGTCGCCTTGCAACTGCAAAAGAGCAGCTTGCCAAGGTTAAACTGCCGGAAGACACCAGTGCCCGGCTGACGGTAAAGGAGATTCGCTTCAGCGGCAATACACTGGTCTCGACAGTTAAGTTGCTGGACAATATGCCTGTGGTTTTCAATGCGTCCGATAAGCCGCTGGCAAAAGCGGAAAGCAGCTCGCTGTACGACTTTACGGTGCTTTACGAAATAATTTTAGAGCCAGGGACGGCACGGGAGGTTTCTGTAAGGACCATACAGGGGCTTACACAGTATGTTTTGTCCGTTTATCAGAAGAAGCACTACGCGGGGATATACGTGTATGTACCTGCGGAGGCGTTAAAGGGAGGCAAAGAGCTTGAGGGCGGGGTGCTGGCGGTGGATGTTCTTGAGGCGCCTGTGATAGATGTAGGCGTCACATTCTACGACGCCAACCAAACAAAAGTCGAGAAGGGCTACCTTGATGCCAACACTATGCTGGATTGGTCACCGATAAAGCTTGGGCAGGTTGCGAATCAAAAGAAGCTTGATGATTATGTGAACCTGCTGAACCTCAATCCCGACAGGTACGTCTCGGCGGTCGTCTCGAAGGGCGCTGAGCCGAATACACTGGCAGTCAAGTATGGCGTCTATGAGGCCAACCCGTGGCACTACTTCATCCAGGCAGATAACTCGGGCGTCAGAGAAAGGCAGTGGAATCCGAGGATAGGCGTAATCAACACAAATCTTCTGGGCAGGGACGACTCGTTCTTTGCGATGTTTCAGGGGCGGCTGGACTCAGACATAAAGGACAACTATTCGCTTTTCGGCAGCTATGATTTCCCGCTGGCAGTGCCGGAGCTGCGGGTGACTGTTTATGGCGGGTACAGTCAATTCGACTTAAGCCCGCAGGCAAGCGATATTGACTTTGTCGGCGGCGGTAAATTCATCGGCGCCAACCTGCGATACAATATTCTGCAGATTGACGACTGGTTCTTTGACCTGACCGGCTCGCTGAGCCACGAGGAAAGCAAGGTCAGCGCTCCGCAGTATGAGAAGCTGTTCCCACAGTATGCGGGATTGTTTGAAACAGACGTGAAGATGAATTTGTGGGGTGCAGGATTCAACATTCACCGGAGAGACGACATATCCAGCAGCTCTTTATCTTTCAAAGCGACGGAGAGTATGGGCACCTCGAATGAACAGGAGTTTTCAGAAGCGCGCACGGGCGGCGCAGCCCGGGATTTCAGTATCTACGCGATTTCTGCGATGCAAAGCCGGTATCTTGACCCGAACAGGGTCGGCCGATTAAGCGGGGTGATACGATGGGTGGGTACAGAGGACCGGCTGGTGCCTGCGAAGATGACTCCATTCGGCGGGATGTACAGCGTGCGCGGGTACGATGAATACGAGCTTATGGCCGACGGGGGACTGCTGATTTCGACCCAGTATGAGTTTGACCTGGTCAGATACGAAAAGGTGAAGGGTGTTTCAAAAGAGCAGGCAGCTAAAGAAGAAAAATCACAGAAGGGCAAATACGGCCTAAAGAAACTGGCGCCGCTTGTTTTCCTTGATTTCGGCAGGGGCAAGATAAACGGGGCGGTCGGCACCGAGAAAGGTCATGAGACGTTTGTGTCGATTGGTCCTGGTGCGCTGGTTGAAATCGGCGACAATTTCAGCGGCGCGGTTTACATTGGTCTTCCCTTAAAGCCGACTGCGGATACCGACAGATGGGAAGGGCGGTTAAACGCCAGCGTTATGATGCGATGGTAGGTCCTTAGCGGACGCTCGACCGCCGAGCAGGATAAACTGATACTGCTGAAACAGCCGGAGCAGACCTGTCTGTTTCAAAAGCCAATTCCTGTAGTTCGACAGTGCGTTTAGAGGTGCGCCGGGATTTGCGGGGGCGAGCTTAGCGACCTGAAGCGTCCCGCCTGTCTTTCGGTGAAGTTGAGCCATCGTCTGCTGCACCTTAATCACATTCGGATGGTCGCGGTCGAAGACATTTTCGAGCGTTTTTATTGCGCGCTCGCAGAGCGGAGCGGCCTGGTCATATTTACCCTGGTGAATATACAATCTGGCAAGATTGTTCATCGCCATTGCAGTTGAGTCACTGTCGGGGCCGAGTGATTTTTCGAGCACTTCTACTGCGCGAAGACAGGCGGGCTGGGCTTGGTCAAACAATCCATCATCGACATAAAATTCGCCCAGAGCGGTCAAAATTTCTCCGGTCATCGGATGGGTGTTTCCGAGTCGTTTTTCAACGACCGCAAGTGCTTTCTCGGCGAGCATTTGCGCCTGTGAGTAGTCGCCTTTCGCCTGACAGATTCTGGCTTTTGTCAGCCAGGAGGCCGCTACAAGATGATGGTCAGGACCATAGACCTTCTCCTGTATGGCGAGCGCCTGATTTATAAGCTGGTCGGCTTCATCGAGGCGCCCCTGCTGAGTATAAAGCTGCGCGATGTTGGCGAGTACGCCGGCCGTGTATAAATGGTCGGGTCCATAAGTATCGTTGATGGTTTTCATTGCAGCGAGATAATACTGCTCTGCCTGGGTGAATTTGCCCTGAGCGGCAAGCAACCTGGCAGAATCCACCTTGAAAGGCGCAAGGACAGGGTCATCAGGCAGGTGACATTTGTTCATAATGGCCAATGCATTGTCGAGAGCGGCTTGTGCCTGGCGGAAACTACCCTGCTGTTGGTAAATTGAGCTGAGTATGCGCAGCGTATAGGCAATATAGGGATGGTCTTTGTAATAGAGCGATTGCTGCAGCTCAAGGCCAGCGACACACGTTTTTTCAGCATCGGCGAGTCGCCCCTGATTCTTGTAGAGCCAGGCGAGGTCAATCAGGCAGGCGCTTTTTTCGGCAGCATTGTCATCGGCGTTTTTTGCAGCGGCGAGCGCCTGTTCAGAGAGCATTTGTGCCTTTGCGTAATCACCGTAGGCCATATAGAGCCGTGACATTGCGCGAAGGGCATTTGAGGAGCAATTGCCGGTACTTTGCGCAGAAAGCGTCTGAGCGGCGACAGTGCCGAGAAACGTAAGGACGCAGACAAAGACAGCGACCCTCCGATTTCGCTGCCTTTGGAAGATATATTTGACGCCTCCTCTCATTTCAACCACCCAGACAGGCCGGATACCTCTTGCCTTTCCCCGAAGACCCAATGAGTATTCGTAAGATTTGGGCTTTGGCTTTAGCAGGTTGTGGCTGGTATTTTTGTTTGCGGTCTCGCGCAGCGTCTTGGCCAGCCGGACCGAGACACCTTCCCTATAAAAATATAGGAAACGAAACGCAGGGTTTGCATTATCGGGCGAATAGTTGACGGCAGTATGGTGTGGGCTGTAACGGCTCTGACGATTGTACGGGATTTGAGCGAAATAGATTCAGCGAAGGCCCTGCGGCGAAAGCAGGGGTGGTTTTTTGCGCGTCAAGGACAGGGCCTTGCGAAAATGAGGCAGGCAGCACATTTTTTTCGCGCGGGCGGGGTGAATTTACTTGACGGCTGCCGGGGTAATCTGATATTTTGCTTTTCTTTGAGCTTGTGAATGTGAACTCAAGCACCAGGCAATATATAGACGGTGTGATTTGTGAGGTATCGCAGGATTCCAAACGAGACAGTTCGCCGACTGCCGCTTTACCTGCGGTGTCTTCTGCTGCTGTCGCAGAACGGGAACAAAAGCGTATCGAGCGAAGGGTTAGCAAGGATTGCGAACGTTAATGCCTGGCAAATAAGGAAAGATTTTTCTTATTTCGGTGGGTTCGGTATTCGCGGATTCGGTTATGATATAGGCAATCTAACCGGGCAGATACGAAAAATACTTCGGCTGGATGCGGTTCACAACGCGGTTTTAGTCGGGGTCGGCAATCTGGGCTCTGCGCTGCTGGCATACCCCGGATTCAAAACATACGGTTTTCGGATTGTGGCGGCGTTTGACAACGACTCCGGGAAAATCGGCAAAAAGGTCGGCGATGTAAAAATCGAGGACGCACGGCGAATTGGGATGCTCAAGCCCAAGTGCGTGACGCTTGCGATTATAGCGGTGCCCGCGGCAGCCGCTCAGCAGGCGGTGGATTCGCTCGTCGAGGCCGGCGTCAAAGGAATACTGAATTTTTCACCGGTGCATATAACGGTGCCAAAGAAGATAAAGGTAATAACTATCGATATCGCCACTGAGCTTGCACGTCTGCCCTACTACATACCATCGGGCGGCAAAGAGTAGCAGGCGGGTATCCAGCAGGCAGTGGAAAATATTTTCAGGAAATAGTTTCTTGGATATTTTGACTGAGGTTCAAATATGAGTGTGAAAAAGGTCGGCAAGGGCGCATTTGCGAAATTTGTGGATAAGCTTATCAGGACACAGACAGTGATAGGCGTCAAGGCCAGAGGCGACCGATTCGATTTTGACGTCCTCGAATCGGCAAAGGAGCTTCGGCTTGATTACGACCGGACGCTGCAGCCGCCTAAGAAGTATTTCCTGCCGGCCGTCGAGACGCTGCTGACTTACGAGATAGGCGACGGCTACAAATCGGTATTTGACGAGGGTGAGTTCGTTCTTATAGGCGTTCATCCTTATGATTTGGTCGCAATAAACCAGTTAGACCGGATTTTCAGCCAGGACAATTGCGACGCCCATTATATGAAGAGAAGAAACAACGCCACGATTATAGCGTGCGACGTCGCGACGCCTTCAAAAAATGTTTTTGCCTCATCGATGGGAACGGCGACAGTCAAGAAAGGTTTTGATGTTCTGCTTACGGATATATGCGGGGCATACATTGCCGAGAGCGGCTCAAGGAAGGGCGAGGCAATGCTGGCAAAGATAGAAGGAGCGGTAAAGCCGACAAAAGAAGACCTGAAACAGCGGGAAAAGGTCTGGGGAGAGAACAGGAAGAATCTGAACAAGCATCAGCTCAAGTGCAAGCCATCGGATTTGCCGAAGCTGCTGGACAAGGCCTACAAGCACCCTGTTTGGGAGGAAAAAGCCAAGACGTGTTTTAGTTGCGGCTCGTGCAATCTGGTATGCCCCACCTGTTATTGTTTCAACGTACAGGATGACGTGAGCTGGGATATGAAGAGCGGCAAGCGCGAGCGGTGCTGGGACGGGTGTCTGCTGGACGGGTTCACGAAGGTGGCTGGGCCGCACGAGTTCCGAAAGAACCGCGCTGACAGATTCAGGCACCGGTTGTACAGGAAGGGCAAATATGTGCCTGCCAAGATAGGCGGCGAGATTGCCTGCGTCGGCTGCGGCAGGTGTGTTGATGCGTGCCTGCCCGATATCGCAAATCCGGTAAATGTGTATAACCGGCTGGTGGACGATTTGGGTGTGAAGTGAAATGAACGTTTAACTCTGGAAAAAAAGGGGTTTTACAGATGCAGAAACGATGTTCCATTGAGAAAGACATATATCTGCCGAGGTTGGCGACGCTTGAGAAGAAACGGCTGATGAATCCGACTGAGATGTACGTGCGGTTTACGCTGGATGACGGGGACTTTGAGTTTATACCGGGTCAGCTTGTGGAGGTCTCAATTGCCGGCATCGGCGAAGCGCCGATTACAATTTCGTCATCTCCGACTCAGAAAGGGTACTTCGAGCTTGTGGTTCGCAGAATCGGCAACGTAACAAATGCGATTCACAGGTTGCGAATCGGGGACAAAGTGGGGATTCGGGGGCCTTATGGGAACGGCACGTATCCGGTGAAGGAGGCAAAAGGACGAAATCTTGTCTTTGTATGCGGCGGGATAGGGCTGGTGCCGCAGAGGTCGTTTATAAATTACGTTCTCGACAAGCGCGGCGAATACGGCGACATCACGGTCTTGCTGGGGACAAAGTGTATGGCGCAGAGGTTCTTTCATTCGGAGATTGACGCCTGGTCGCACAGGAAGGACATCCAGTTTATGGAGACGGTTGACCAGGCGGACGACTGCTGGCTGGGCAACGTCGGCGTTGTGACAACCCTGATTCCAAAGATTGAGACCGAACTTTCTTCGGCGCTTGTATTCGTCTGCGGCCCGCCTGTAATGTACAAATTTGTTCTCCTGTCGCTGGATGAGGCAAAGGTGCCGCGAGAAAACATATATCTGAATCTTGAGAGAAAAATGAGGTGCGGCGTGGGCAAATGCGGGCACTGCCAGATTAACAATTTTTATGTGTGCGTCGATGGGCCGGTATTTCGATATTCGGACCTGAGCGTCGCCCCGGAGGCAATCTAAATGGATAGACCAACGGTAGCAATTTTTGATTTCGCGTGCTGCGAAGGATGCCAGTTGCAGATTGTCAATCTTGAAGAGGAGCTGCTGGATTTGATTGACGCGGTCAACGTGGTCGAGTGGCGTGAGGCAATGAGCGAGACGAGCCGGGAGTACGATATCGCCATCATCGAAGGTTCGATTACCAGGGCCGAAGATGAGAAGCGGCTGGAAATTATAAGGACACGTGCGAAGGTACTTATTGCCCTGGGGGCCTGTGCGACGATTGGCGGCGTGAATAAGCTCAAGAACAACTTCGACCTTGAAGAGGTCAAGAGATGCGTCTATGGCAGGTCGGCCAGTATGCCGCACCTTGCAACAAGCCCGACAAAGGCGGTCGATGAGGTGGTAAAGGTGGATTATAAGGTTCACGGCTGCCCGATTGACAGGAAGGAATTCACTTATGTGGTTCGTTGCCTGCTTATGGGCAAGCGCCCGGAGATACCGGAATGGCCTGTCTGCGTCGAATGCAAGGCCAAAGGCAATCCCTGCCTGTGGGATTACGGGCAGGTCTGTCTCGGGCCAACCATAAGGGCCGGCTGCGGCGCAAGATGCCCGTCATCGGGCTTTCGGTGCTTCGGCTGCCGCGGATACGTCGATGACCCGAACGTCAACGCCGCGAAAGATGTGATAACAAAGTACGGATTAACCGTGGACGATTTGAAGAGCAAGATGGTTCTTTTTGGAAGCAATCAGGGGCCGACAAATGCATAAAAATGTGAATATCGATGTTCATCATATAACACGCGTCGAAGGTCATGGAAATATAGTCGTCAATGTCACCAACGGCAAGATTGAGAAGCTGCAGTGGCAGGTGCCGGAGGCGCCGAGGTTTTTTGAGGCAATGGTCAGGGGACGCAGCTACGAAGACATTCAAACGATTGTCTCGAGGATATGCGGGATATGCTCGATAACACATTCGCTGGCTGCAACGAAGGCGGTTGAAAATGCGCTGGGGCTGCAGGTAACCGAGCAGGCGGACAAGCTGCGAATCCTTATGCACTATTCGGAGCAGATTCAGAGCCATACGCTGCATGTGGGCTACCTGGCTGCGCCGGACTTTTTGGGCGCTCCATCGGTTGTGCCGCTTGTCGCAAGGGCGGGCGACGTTGTCAAGACGGTGGTGAGGGTGCACAGGATAGCAAACGAGTGGTCGGACCTGCTTGCCGGAAGAACGACTCATCCTGTGACGCTCCGGCCGGGGGGACTAACCAGGATACCGAGCGAAAAACAATTGAAGGAATTGCAGAAAACGCTTAAAAGTGCGATACCAGACCTCAAAGCCATTGCCGACGTCGTCCTGAGCGTAGCCGGGAACATACCGAACTTCGAGCGCGATACCGAATACGTATCACTCAAACAAGCCGACCCGCCAACTTATACATTCTATCACGGCGGCATCACCTCGAACGACCATAAGGGCAAGCCCCTGCCGATTGACAAATGGCACGAGGTGACAAACGAATATGTCACCGAGCAGTCAACGGCCAAGTGGGCAAAGTGGCACCGCGACGCTTACGCCGTAGGCGCTCTGGCGCGGTTCAACAATAATGCAGAGCTTCTTTCTCCGATGGGTAAGAACGCGGCGAAGATGTTCGGATTGAAGAGCGGCTGCTGCAATCCGTATATGAATACGGTTGCACAGCTTGTCGAGTGCTTCCACGTTGTTGAGAGAAGTATCGAGCTGATAGACGAGCTGCTCAAAAAAGGGCTAAAAGACGAGAAGGTAACGAGTACGGTCAAGGCGGGCAGGGGTTCCGGCTGCGTCGAGGCGCCTCGCGGAATACTGTTCCACGAGTATGAGTTCGACAAAAAAGGCAATTGCGTCGCGGCAGATATTTGCATACCGACAAATCAGAACCACGCAAATATCCAGAAGGATTTTGAAAAATTATTGCCTGAGATTCTTGACCAAAGCGAAAGCGATATTCGGCTGAAACTCGAAATGCTTGTACGTTCTTACGACCCCTGCATCTCCTGCTCGACGCATTATCTTGACGTGCAGTTTGTAAAGTGACCGTCAAATCAAAAAAAGATGTCATCGTTGTCGGCATCGGCAATGTATTGATGAGCGACGAAGGTATCGGCGTTCATATTGCAAGACGTCTGACAGAGACAAAGGAACGATACCCGCAGGTCGATTTTCTGGACGCCGGCGCCGCGGGATTGTCACTTCTGCATCTAATCGCAAACCGCAAAAAGGCCATAATCATCGACTGCACAAAAATGGGCGAAGAACCGGGAACAATGAGGCGCTTTGGTCTGGACGACATCAAGAGCATCAAGACGCTTTCCGGGCTGTCGCTCCACGAGGCCGACATATCAAGGATAGTCACCCTCGCCAAATTCCTGGGCCAACTGCCAAAAGAAGTCGTCTTCTTCGGCATCGAGCCGGAATCGCTGGACCCGGGCCAAAACTTGAGCAAAACACTTTCCGACAAAATCGATTCCTACATAACCGAAATCTGCAAAGAGCTTTCATAGCACTCCGCCGGGCCGAGTGTGGATTTGTGAAGCCCTTTGTCGAAAAGGAACTGGCGGATGGAGGTGCAGAGATGGCACTTGCCGGCGTAGAGCTTCAAGGGTTTATAACCAAATTTCACTGCCTCATCCAGTAACCCCACAGGGCCGGAATTAAACAAAGTATTGACAATCCTATCATTTTGCGGGAGCCAGTTTCGCCAGATTTCGGCAAGTCCCGGCGCGCCGGGATTGCCAATAATGATGCCGCTGCAGGTGCCGGAAAAAACGTTGCCGTATGGGTCGATGTGGACGCCTTTAGCGCCGAGAAACGCAGCACGGCAATTCAACCTCGAAATCTGCTCTACCGTATCTTTCGCAAGAAGTTCGGCGAGTTTCCCCGCGGCCCTGCCGGTGAATCGGCAGGGATAATCCTTCATTGCGGATATGTACCGCGCATCTTTTTCGGATTCTGAAAGGCCTTTCATTTCAACGGGATTATTTAGATACTTTTCCCATCGGACAAGGACGCGGTCTTCGCCGAGTAATTCTTTTGCTATTTGAGCAAGACGTCTGACCGCCTCGATGGGGACATATTCCTGATGAAACGGGTCGCAACTGATTTTGAGGCGGCGCATACCAAGTTCATCAAGAAGGTTCAATCGTTCCTCAATAATTTTCTCGCCGCTTGCCCAGAAGCCGTTGGTTTCAATCATATCAACAGGGCCAAGATTTTGTCTTTTTCCCTCTTTCAGGATTTCGACAAGGCGTTCCCAGTACAGGAAGGGTTCACCGCCTGTTATATGTATCTTGGCTGAATCGCCCGTAAGGTCTTTTAGCGATTGCCAACTGCTGACGGCCGTCTCGACGCTCATCAGGCCGTCTTGTCTCGGCGAGTAGTTATAGTAGCAGAACTCGCAAGCAGCGTTGCATTTGTAGGTGAGGAGCAATCCCGCCGAGTGCCAGAGCTTAAACCTGGGGTCGGTTCGTGAAAGAGACCGGTTGTACAGATTGTCCGTCAGTTCGGCCATAAGCCCGCCGGTTTTGAATTCGAGTTCCTGTTCACAGCAATACAGAATAACCGTTTTTGGGGGAGTGGAGAAGCAGGAATTGATGGGTGGGAATTGGCGGTGAAGGCGACGAGGGCAGGTGCGGGGTCTGCAATCTTTGAAATTGGGTTTGCTTTTCGGGTAGTCGGAGGGGGCATTTTTCTTCGTAAGTCATTTCTGAACAGGGGTTTAGGTTCGTTTTCGCATTTTTGCAAATTGGCTTTGTTTTTTCGACTGTTTCGCGCAGTAGCTGTTTCATAAGTCCTTTTTAGACATAGGTTTCGGTTTGTTTCGCATTTTTGCAAATTGGGTTTGTTTTGCAAAATCGTGGCTCGTGTCTCGTGACTCGTTGCTCGGTACTCGTGGGTCGTGACCCGGGGTCTGCGCTTGGCTGGGGGCCAAGCTCGAAAACTGGGTTCGACTGGGTTTGAATTGGGTTTGTTTTTCGGATTGGCAGGGAGGATATTTTTTTCATAACTCATTATAAGATAGGTGATTAGGCTTGTTTTGGTTTTTGAAAAATTGGGTTTGTTTTGTAAAATTACACCTCTGGCCCCGCACCAACTTCTTATTGAAAAGGACTCTACAGAGGTCAGGGTGAGTGGATCGGTGAAGGTAATAGGGTGGAAAGTGGCGCAGGACTGGAAGTAGGTGCGGGGTCTGCGCTCGGCTGGTTGCCGAGCTTGAGGCGGTTTGGGCTGGGTGGGCCCCTGTGAGATAGCTGCGCATCTCACGGGGCAAGATAGCCGAGCTTGAGCGGCCATTATTCAGTTCTCCGAGTTTAACATTCAGTATTCACTTTCTCATTGTTAGGCGGGTATTATACTATATGAAATGTTTTGTGTCAAGTGAAATTTTTACCACCCTTCTACGCATCCTCCTTCACCAAGGGCTTCCGACTTCGTCCCGATAGACGACATCGGTACTACGCCGGACAAGTCGCCGGGGCAAGCGGATGGCGGAGGATATTGTGCCCACTTTGGGAGATAAAAAGATTGCCTATTTTGACAAATATTAAGATGTTCAATAGAACAGGGTGACAAAAATTGACACAGTGGCCGTTTTGCCGTGAAAAAGCTCAAAGTAAAAGGAAAAAGGCAAGAATAAAGATTGTTGCGACCATATTTTCCCCTTGCGTTGAGTATCAAAAAGGCATACAATTCCAGAGCGAGTTTTATTGTGACTTCTGAGATATGGCAAAGAGGATAAATGGTTATCACACATAACAATTGAAGGATGGGATGCCACATGGGTTGGTTGAAAGATTTGTTAGAAATACTGTTTTGGATTGTTGGAATTATCGTGGGCCTAAATAAATTAGGCATATTGCCGATGCCCTCACGAATTGCAAGATTCCTCAAATGGGGTTTGGTATGTGTTATAACATTAACCGTAATTCAGTGGATTATTATTAATAAGACAAGTTTAAAAGCATCTGTGGACTGTAATATTTGGGAAATTCCGGCCTGCGTGGAAAAAGACCTTAAAAACGTAGATAATTTGCGTGAGAATCTTAAGAGTATCACAGACGTTAATAACAAGATGTGTGAATTGCACGAGAGTCAGGCAGACAAGCATGTTGGTATCATTGACCGTAATGTGGAATATGACTGTAATTATATAATTGACGCAAAGGGTATGTATTTCATTGTGCTACAAAATAGTAAATGGGGAAGTCTGGCAGAAAAAGTAGCTATAGCAATTCCGGATGCCAACTATATACAAGTAGAGCAAGCGAACGGGGATGTAAGCGACTATCAAAACTATGGCCGTCGCCAGATCAAATTGGGAGATATAGACCCTGATAACAATATTAAAATAAAGGCATGGACGATTTTCAACGCAAGTGAGCCGAACGCAAAACAAATAAAGGTCGTCAGTAGGGCGGGTATTGCGCCTTTATATGTAAAAACGCCGGTTGGGGGTTTGGCCGAAGGGGTTAACCAGTACAGGAATACCATCATCCTGCCCTTGGGGGCGATTATAATCTTTTGTTTTTTTGTTGCGGCTGCAAAAAAACGCCAAAAATATTCAGAGAGTAGCGTTAGCCCGCCTCAGCAAAGTCAGCCGCAAGTACCTTAATGGGACAGGTTTTGTGGATTTCTGGTCAGAGTGAGAACCAACCGCTAATGAGCCGGTTTTTCGGTAAGGTTTAGTTTGGAGTATAGTTCCATTATCTTTGGTCTGGCGAGATATGCGGCCTCAATTTCTTGCCAGAGGATGTCACAAGCTTGCTCCATCTTTTTAGCCTTAATAGCCTCCAACACATGGAGGCGACGCTGTTCGCTCTTGGCTATGATAAGCTGTAGTTCTCGTTCCGGGTTACCTTCGGGGAGTTTGTCAGCTTGTTTTTTGCTATATTCCCCGGCTTTTTCTACTACATCCCGGAAGTCATTAAAAAGGTCTTTTTGACTGTCGCAGGCCGACCGGGCCAAGGACAAAAATAGTATAGATTTGCGATTAGCTTGGCATAAAATGATGTAATTTTGAAGAATATCGGGGTCATTCTCAACTTGTTGCAGGGCCGTTTTGGATTGACCAACTACGACTTTAGCTTCGTCCAATAATTCCGTAGATACCTCTATGGATTCGTCCCAGATTATTCCGGTGCGATCAGAGCCGGGGACGCTCATCCTAAATATAAGGATATCATCCCCTGCCTGCCAAATGGTCTTTGCAATGTCTTTTGGGGCAACCCCATTTTGGTCGAGAGCGGTTGACACAGCTTCTAGCCCCTTTGTGGTGCTAAATTTATCTGAAAATAAACTTAGAAGACGGACAATGTTCCTCTGGTCCATGCAGGTGGCATACTTTTCCACCATTGCCGCGTGCAGTTTTGCCGACTGTGTGAAGTCGGGGCCAATCTCGCAAAGCAACTCGGATCCCAAAATAAGGAGATTATTGGAATTGCCCTGTGCCAACGCATCGAGCGATATCCTGGCATATAAGATGGCCACGATGATTACGGTACAGGACAATATGGGGCGTGGGTGTCTGCGCAAAAGACTCCACGATCTTGCGAGCTTATCCAAAGGGTTGTAAGGCGAATGGTTCATAAAGAAACTCAAACTTTTGGAGGGGGTTTGATCAATTCTTTTACGAAGCCGCTGGTGCTTTCCAGAGCAAAACTAATGCACCAGATTGCTCCGAACGAGAGCATAAAAAGTCGAAAGATAACGACAATTCTTGGTATGTCCAGAATAAGATCGAGATACTGTGAATACCAAAAAGATAGAAAGAACAGCGCGAATACGAAAATCGCAAAGGCCAAATCAGTTGTATATCTCAAGAACGAACTCATTAAATTTAGTTTTCGGACCCGGTGCCTACTGAGTACCGGCTCCTCTCCCACAATAATTTAGAAATATAATTCATCCAAAACATAGCTAACACCGCTACTTTCCGCCATTTTGGTCTCCTAACCAGCACTATGCACCACACGATTCAGCAGCATCGTACCACAGTGAGGAAACGGCGTATAGCAAAAAAATCTACTGCTCTTCCGGGTTTTTTCAGTATCCGAGAAAAATGACCAAAGATGCCAAGGGAACGAGAATTAAGTCCATCATAAAGATGCTCACCCTGAATAGGTAGTATATCGGCAGGGACCAGCGGCAACAAATCACTTTTCCTCCTTTATTCTAAACAATTAACGTAAGTGCCAACTAGAACGAAAGTTACGACACTCGGATAACGTGCGATAACATCGCTCATTTCCTCAGTTAGTCCTATAATAAATGATTATGCACAATTGTTTGGCCGAAGTCAAGGGCTAAATAGAACAAATTTGGCTTACCAACATAGGCAATTTTAAGGCCGATTGCAAACAGTTTTCTGAAAATTCACTCGAGCGAATTCGCTGTGATAATTTTGCGGCGGTTTTTTTACCCCCGGCGATTAATAGAATTGATTATTCATTATTCTTATGGGCGAGATGTTTTTTCAAATGGACCTGGATGACGGTTAAGTCGGCAGGGGTGATGCCGGAGATACGGCCGGCCTGGCCGAGGGTTTCGGGTTTGAAGGTCGATAGTTTTTCTTTTGCCTCGGCCCGGAGGTGAGCAATAGAGCGATAGTCAAGGCCGGCGGGGATTTTTTTGTTGTCGAGGGCCTGCAGGCCGGCAACGAGTCGCTGCTGCTTGGCTAAGTAGCCATCGTACTTGGCGTCTATGATGACGGCTTCGAGGACAATTTTGTCGAAGCCGGCTTTTTTCACATCCGGGTTATCGGGCAAAGTATGCGATAACGGATTGTCCGGCTGCTGGATCTGCTGCCACAAGGACAAGCCCCGGCTGCGGGTATTGGTCAGATAATGTTTTAGTTTTTCGATATGCAGCAGTTTAATCTGGAGTTTCTCCCAGCGTGAGTCATCGACGAGTCCGACCGATTTGCCGATTTGAGTCAATCTTCTATCCGCGTTATCGGACCGCAAGGACAGGCGGTACTCGGCCCGTGATGTGAACATCCGGTACGGCTCATCGGTAATGCCCAGGCCTTCGATGCCAAGCCCTTTGGTGAGGAGGTCGTCAATCATAACACCGATGTAGGCCTGGTCTCTGCGGAGGACGAGCGGTTCAGCGCTCTGGAGTTTTCTTGCGGCGTTGATGCCGGCGATGATGCCCTGGCCAGCCGCTTCTTCGTAGCCGCTTGTGCCATTGAGCTGGCCAGCAAGAAAGAGGCCTGAAATCTTTTTGGTTTCGAGATTGCTTTTGAGCTGAATTGGCGGGCAATAATCGTATTCGATTGCATAGCCATAGTGGAGAATTCCGGCGTTTTCTGTTCCGGGCATCAGCCGGATTATCTCGTCCTGCACATCCTTTGGCAGAGAAGTGCTTATGCCGTTGCAGTAGATTACTTTTCGTTCTTCTTCTTCCGGCTCAAGGAAAATCTGATGACGGTTTTTGTCCGCGAAGCGGACGATTTTGGTTTCGATGCTCGGGCAGTATCGCGGGCCGGTCGATTTGATTTGGCCCGTGTAGAGCGGCGCCCTATCGAGGTTATCTCGGATGACCTGATGAATCTTTTCGTTGGTATAGGTAATCCAGCAGGGGATTTGGAATCTATCGATTCTGTCGGTCATAAAAGAGAACGGGACAGGTTCTTTGTCGCCGTGCTGTGTTTCGAGCTTGTCATAGTCGATAGTCGCGGCGTCGAGTCGCGGGGGCGTACCGGTTTTGAGACGTTTGACGACAAGGCCGAGACGTTCAAGGCAGGCGGAAAGCTCGTTTGATGCGGGTTCGCCGCGTCTTCCGCCGGGGAACTGGTCGGGGCCAATGTGCATTAGTCCTCGCAGGAACGTCCCCGCGGCGACGACTACAGTTTGGGTGCGATAGACCGAGCCATCCTTGCAGACGACTGCCTGCACTTTGTCATTTTCGGCGAGAATATCCGTCACTACGGCCTCGACAATTGTCAAATTTTCGGTCTGCTCGAGAGCGGCAATCATAAACTGCTGGTATTTGTATTTATCGGTTTGAGCGCGGGGCGACTGGACGGCGGGGCCTTTTGAGCGATTAAGCATTCTGAATTGGATTCCTGTGGCATCGGCAGCCAGGCCCATAAGTCCGCCGAGGGCATCGACCTCGCGTGCGATTTGTCCTTTGGCAAGCCCGCCGATAGCGGGGTTGCAGCTCATTGCGGCGATTTTGGTTTTGTCAATGGTGATAAGGGCGGTCTTTGCGCCGATTTTGGCGGCGGCGTGAGCGGCCTCTATACCAGCGTGGCCTGCACCGATAACTACGCAATCAAACGCGTTTGTTGTTGTTCTTTGAGACATACCTATGCAGTATAGATTTTATGAACCTTTTAATCAATCTTGACAACCGATGCCATCTGTCTAATAATGGCAACCGAATGAGGAAAGAACTTTCAAAAGCTACTAATATGAATCGAATACGTAAATCAGTCAAAACACAGCTTCGATATTTCTTTCGACGCAACGGCTGTTTGCGAGCACCAAACAGGGCCCGAAGAGAACAGGAGGGGCAAAATTACAAAAAGGGCTATGAAATTCGTTTCGTTGCCAACAATGGAAAAGAGCTATTAAAAATACGCTCCTTGCTAAGCAAAGCCGGATTCAAATCCGGCAAACCGTATTCAAAGCGTTCACAGTTTGTTCAACCCGTTTACGGTAAAATTTTTTACGAGCAATTCCGTAAGTTTATTCAGGAATGCCTGTGATAGAAATCCTGAATGCCCCAAAATACTTAAAGTCCATCGAAATATCTTTATATAAAAATATGCCGAAAGTAGGGAGAGCAAGAAGCGTTATGTGCTTTGAGAAGTTAAAATCGAAGGTAATCCGGTCCGCCCGGAAAAGGAGCAATGTGTTAGATATGATAAATTGCTTGATTTATCGGAACCAGTATGATATATTTTTATAGCAGAGGTGATTAGAAAATGAAAAGACGCTACCAGTTGCCTATATTCATAGAAAAAGACGAAGATGGATTTTACGTGGTTGAATGCCCCGTATTCTCCGGATGCTACAGCCAGGGAAAAACGATGGATGAAGCGCTGAAAAACATCCGGGAAGTAATTGACTTATGTCTCGAAGAGAAGGAAAATAAAACAGCCCTTAAAAATTTCCGTCCTCAGGAATTAAGCTTCTGCACACTGTCCTATGCCTAAACTACCTGTCATTTCCGGCAGTCAGGCCATAAAATGCTTCGAAAAGATGGGGTATCAGGTTATTCGCCAACGAGGCAGCCACGTCCGAATGCGCCACAAAAGCGATAGTTCCAAGCAGCCCTTAACCATACCTCTTCATAAAACATTAGGCAAAGGTCTCTTACGCAAATTACTGCGAGATGCTCAAATTGCAACCGAAGAATTTTTAGAGTTGCTCTAACAATTCACTCTATCTAACTTTTCGACAGTGCAATTGCGGAGGCGATGGCGAAGTTGGCGGTGTGGGTGATGCTGACGCTTACTTGCGTGATGCCTAATTTGTCGGCGATTTTTTTTACTTCGCCGGAGAGCCGGACTTTGGGCTGACCGCTGGGAGCATTTACGATTTCAATATCGGTCCAGGCGATTTTGCCGCGCCAGCCGGTGCCGAGGAGCTTGAGGACGGCTTCTTTTGCGGCGAAACGGCCTGCGAGTTTTTCAATGGAGTTTCTGTTGGCCTGTGCGCAGGTCTGTTCGGCTTTTGTAAAGACCCTGTCGAGGAAGCGATTACCGTGGCGCTCGACCATATCCTCGATTCGAGGGAAGTCAACAAGGTCAATACCGTGTGCGATGATGGGCATTTTTGACGTCACCTGTTTGCCATCCGGTAAATTTCACGGACGCAGAAGTCGATAAATTCGGTTCTGTCGCCGACTGAGGCATTGGCGAGGAGTTCGGCGTTGAGCTTGTCGATTGCCTGCCTGCGTCGCTCAAATGATATCTTTGCCCTCAGCTCTTCCTGGACTTTTTCAAAGGATTCGACTGTCATTGGCTGATATTCGACAAGCTGCATAATGAATATATGGCCTGGCGCTTCGACTGGTGCTGCGGTTTCGCCGGGCTTTAGCTTTTCAGCCTGGGCGACAAGGACGTCGTAGGGTTCCGCCAACGATGTGGGTTTGATTTTATTATACAGTCCGCCTGATGAGGCCGTGTGTCCGTGCGAATACTGTCTGGCGAGGTCGCCGAAGTCCTCGCCATTTTTTATGCGGGCAAAAAGCTGCCGTGCAAGCTGCCTTGCGGACTCGATGGGACTTACATTTGGGTCGTTTATATCGAGTTTGGACGGCTCGATATCAATGAGTCGAAACTGCAACGCCCCCGGCCTGGAATAAAGCCGGTCTTTGACCGCATCGTACAGCTCTCTCAGCTCTCCGTACGTTATGCTCTGTTCCTTTGGCATTTTTTGCGACAGATACGACTGGCTGAGAATCATTTTCTTCTGGTATTCCTCGAAGCTGCCCCAATCCATACCGGACTGTTTTATTGCCTGTTCGGCCCTGGCGTAATCGCCGCCATAACTGGCGACGAACCTTTTTACTTCGGCCTGGGCGGCCTGGTTGATTTGGTCGTCTGCATCTTTGCCAAACTCCTTCTGGGCCTGCTGGTAGAGCAGGGCGACGGATATTCTCTCTTTAAGCATCTTCTCAATTGCCGGCTTTGCCAAGGCGGCGAATCGGTCGAAATCGGTTTTCTGCGCGACCTGTGAGAGCTGTTCGAAGAGGGGCCCGATTACATCATCGGCGGGTACGGTCTGGTCGCCGACGGCGAGGCAGAAGCCGCCTGTCGCTACAGGCAGGCCATCTCTTTTTGGAAACGGCATCGAGGTGAGCTGCTTTGGTGTGTATTTGGGTTTTTCGCCGCAGCCGGACAACAGCAACAGAATCGTCAGTATCCAAAATTCAATTTTGCGCATATAACAAACGCTAAACAATGGCACCCGATAAATCCCCGACTCGTCGGGGAACTACGAACCGACAGATTCTACGTCAAAAACAAAGGATTATCCAGAAAAACGTTTTCAGGGGCAGCCGAATTTGGCCGATTAGTTATTGATGCTAAAAACGGTTAAGGAGCAAAAAAATGAACAGGGCATTTTGGTTTATTGTGTTACTACCTTTATTCATGGGCTGTCATTCGGATATCGTGACGACAAAGCATTTGAAGGCGATTAAGAACAGATGTGTTTATATCGAGCCGATTGAAAGCCAGGACCCGTACGTGGGCAAGGTCATTCGGGACGTGTTCGAAAAAGAATTTGTCCGCAAAGGGGTGCGTATGTGCGACGCCAAGACGGCGAACATAGTAATAACCGGCTCGACGTTTATGACGGTTCGGTCATCAGGGAAAAAGGACTGGTTCGGGGGCAAGGATTCATCCGCCCAATCCATTGAATCGCTGACCATTGCCGTGAAGGACAAGGCGGGCAACGTGCTAATTACGGCATCGTACGATAACAGGGAGCAATACACGGCGAGCAAGCTCGGGCAGGAGTTCGGCAAAGAGCTGGCAGACAGATTAATGTAGGGTTGGCGCATTACTCGGAAGCGTTGTTGAGAAGCTCGCGTATAATGCCCAAGCACTCATTTTCTCCAGGCGGTTTCCTTTATACGTTCAATCTCTGCTTCAATATCGGTTCCTTCGTAGAACCAGAGTCGGCCAAGGAGGCGGACAGTCTGGCCCGGTGGGCAGTTGGGAAACTGCGGGTCGGAATGAAAACAGGGAACATCGGGATTGGCCCAGGGGTGAATACAATTTTCCCAGGCGGTGATAATCCACTTGGCGCCGTCTTCAGAACGACAAGCCACGTAGGGGTCGCGGAATAACTTATTGTCATTGGTGTGCCGTTCAAATCCTTTTGTCCTGGCTGTGATAACGCAGTTCTGAACCTTCAAATCCGACAGGTTCTGGTCCGTGCTGTTCTGCAGCCAAAGCTCCATTTGCACTGTGCGGCGGTCGGGCGTCACCTTGGCGCCGAATGTGATTTGGTTGGGGAGTTTTCGTTCGATATCGAGCGAGCCGTCAGGGCGGCGGTTCCATTCGAGCTTTTCCAGTTCGACACCCTGCTTTTGCCAGATAGTAGGAAACGGCTTGTGAGTATGTGCGAGGTAGAGCAGGCCGAGGTTTGAGAATATCGCCTCGGGGACATCGACGACGACGTAGCTATTCGGGTCCCAGGGTGTGAAGACGCTCACTTTGGTTTCTCGCTGGGGGTCAACCGCTCCATCGAGAAAGCCGGCGCGGCAATGTCGTCCGCCTGGGTACGGCAGGATGAGCAGGTTGTCGGCGGTATGCGGCGGTTTGTTCGCCGGCGTAATGGCAAATTTTTTAATCGCCACATCTATCTGCTCCTGGGACAGTCTCGTGGCGGCTTTTATCTCATCAGCGCCGAACCGATGAGACAAGACCATATTCTCAAGCCAGAACCGCAGGTCGTCATCATTGGCGGGAGTGCGCGCGTTGCGGGCAACTGTTTTTAGCTGCGCGAATCGGTCCAGGTCGAACAGCAGTATTCCTCTGCCTACGCCGGCGAGGTCGCCGAGCTTGGCGTATTGAAATGCCATAAACCTGCCATCGTCGCTGACGACGGGGTTGCTGGCCTTGTAGCCGGGATAGTCGGCAAAATGCGTCAATCGCTCGATTTGTCCTGAGCCGTCGAGGGCGAGCTTATAGATATCGATATACTGCGTTCCTCTGCGGTTGTGCCTATCGCACTCAACAAGGGTGTATTTGCCATCGGGGAATATGCCTTCCGGCTCTTCGTAGCTGTCGGGGGCGTTGGAGTAATTGACGACCTTACCGGTTTCCAAATCCAGGCCGGCAACTTCGGTACCCTGATAGCTGTATGCGCTGAAAATCAGCTCTTTTTCATCAGGGGGTCGTAAGTTTTGGGTTTCAATTTCCCTGCAGGGGAAAGGCAGATTGTTGGCGTCGAGAATCAGTTTTTTGTTAATCAATTTGGGTTTGCCGTTTTCATAGACGATATCGCCCATAAAAATGAGGCCCTCATCCTGGAGTGTCCAGGCGATAGTCATACGCTTACGCGACACGGCTGGGCCTTCGGAGCAGTGTTCGCCCAGTGCGACCGGCGGCGACTTGAGGTCTTTGTTAAGGACCCAGAGTTCTGCGTTTTTACCGCTTCGGCTCGGCTGGGGATTTTCGGCGTCGAATTTGCGTGCGCCTGAAAGCAAAATGTCGCCATTAGCCAGATACAGCGCCCGCGTATAGCCCTCGTGGTAGTAGTGGCCCGTCTGGAGGCGAATTATGCCGGTTGCAAGCTCGACTTCATAGACGTCGCCGAAGGTCCTTTCGAGAAAGAGGATTCTTTTGCCGTCCGCCGTAAGGCGTCCCTTGCGGGAGTGCGAGAAGTCAGCCCGTTCGCCGAAGTACGTCACCTGCTTGATATAGGGCGGCAGGTCATCGAGCGGCGATTTTTCTTTTGTCTGTCCAAAGCAAAGCTGACAGGCCACCACCAAGACACAAAGACACAAAGATTTAATTCTTGAGTTCATTTTCTGCACCTCTTCATTTAACATTCATTGTCATTCCCACGAAAGCGGGAATCCAAACTATTGTACATCAAACTGGATACCTGCTTTCGCAGGTATGACAAGTCATCTCGATTGGTTTGGGCTATTAACATCTTCCGGCTGCCATTTCAATTTGCCGGCATCTTCCGGCCTGATGACTTCAACGTGCCCATCGGCAAACGCCACGCTGCTCCACTTTTGGCGGCCTCCGTGGTTTCTAAACGCCATCATATCCGCGCCACCGGACTTGTTCCAGCCACCATTCGTTTCAAACAACAGTACACAGCGACTGTCTCCTATCACAAAATGGGGATTTAGTCCATAAGTATATCCGGTTTCTTTCGCTTGCCGCGGTGCGTCTGGACAAACGAACATTTTGGTGCTGAAGCTCAAGATTGGCATAATCTGGTCGCACCATTTGTTGAGGTCAGGAGGCCTGCCGTGTTCCTCACAATACATCCTTACTGCGACAGACAATTGTTTCAGGTGATTCAGGCAAGGATGTCGCTTGCCGGATGACCGGCGGTTTGGGAAATGCGAGACAACAAATAACACCAAGATAATCCCGCAAATTACCAAGACCGCGGCGCCAATTTTTTTGCCGACAGGCGTTTTGGCATTTGGTTGCTGCGTGATCACTTCGTCCTGATTCACAGTATCTGCCCTTTGCTTAATCCGCGAAATCAACGATTGAATTATGGTTCTGTCTTTTCCGGCTGCCATCTCAGTTTGCTGACGTCTTCGGGCTTAACGAATTCAACATGGCCATCGTTGAACAATACGGGACACATGCGACCCTTCCTATGTTCGAAAGTCATAAATTCTGGGCCGCCGAATAGGTTCCAACCGGAGTCGGCCCCATAAAGCAGGACCGTGTCTCGGGGCGAGCCCATTTCACAGTATGGATTCAGGGCATAATCGGAGATTCTTGTCCCATACGTGTAATAGCGAACTCCATCGCAACCAACGTATCCGTCCACCAATACCATATCCACAGAAATGTTTGGGTCGGTGTTGGGGTCCGTAGTGACGTACTCAAGAGGTCCCTTCCTGTACGGACTGGCAAGGTAGAGTGGGTCAAGCTTACAGTAATCAACGAGCAGGTCGCACCATTCATTCTCAGATGGGTAAAGGTCACCAAAGGTATTAGCGTAAAGCCGTAACGTGTGATAAACAATTTGCAGGTTCTTGCGTGCCAAAAAAGATTCCCAGCGCCCGCCGGCCCAATAGAGTTTCTTAAGCTCCGCATTGAAGAAAACAACTACAAACAGCCACAGGATCACCAGCACATTCATTATCCCTCCTATCAAGGCAGGAACGGCCCCCCTCAGCTTTTCCTCGCTTCTCTTGAAGTCGGCAAGAAACCTGGCGGTGAGGATTACGGATGTGAATAGGGATATACCCGCAGCATAGATGTTCCACCATGGAAAGTGAGGCAAACGTATCTTCATAAAGGAAAAGAAATCACAGGTTATGACGAAAGCTATAAGTGATAGAACGAACGAAGCGATCGCCTTAATTGAAATCCTCTTCTTAGCAACCTGTTGTAACCGCGGGTTAGTCTCGGGCATATGATTTATCCCTCGAAGGTTCGACGATAGGTTTCCACCGGCATGCTACTGCACCGAGTTGGTTTTCGGGTTAGCGGTTTTGTAATCGTTGGCGAAGTCGTTTACCTGGTCTTTGACGGTTTGCTCGACGGCGGATTTAGCGATAGCGATGGAGACGATGCCGAAGCGTGCCTGGCTAAAGGCCGGCCAGGTCTGGACCTCGGTGCGAATCGAGGGGTCTCTATCAAGACGCACAATCTGCAAGAGGGAAGATTGCACATGCATTGCGCAGGTGAGGTTATCTTTGCCGCCTGCGGCGACTTTGGCCAAAACGACATAAAGGCCGACATCAGGCGAAGGTGGAAGGACAGGGATACCTGCATTTTGCAGGGCAAGCTCGACCTCGCCCTGAAGGTCGGCCTCTTTCAATAAGAAAAGCGTATCGGTTTTATCGCGGACGACTTTGACGGTCACTGCCACGCCTCGAAGGCCTTTTAAGGTCGAGACCTTGAAGTTATCCAATTGCTGTTTTTCAGATGGGCTGATCGGGCTTCGCGGTGGCGCTTCGCCCGGACGAGCTGCAAAAACCAAACAGGCGGCCAAGCCAACGCAAAATGTCATAAGGAAACACACAAACCAGAATTTTCTCATTGTTTTTTTCCTCCAAGCATTTTTCGAAGCAGGCCCATCAGTGTCTGCTGCTCGAAACAGTTTTTCGACAAATGCAGATAAATGGTCGTTTCATCGGCGACGGTCCATTTGCCTGATATATTGCGAAACAATCGCTTTGCATTTCCGGCCGGGTCTGCGGCAAACGAGAATACCAGATTTTCGCCCTGCGCCACAATGCTTTTTATATCCAGTTTGCTTGCGGCGATTCTGAACTGGGCCAGCTCGAGGAGCGTTTCGACCTCACGGGGGGGCGGACCATAGACATCGGCAAGACCGCCGGCGAGCTGCTGCAATTCATCGGTTGTCTTTGCGACGGCGAGGCGGCGGTAGGCATCGAGGCGCGACCTGTCGGGAGGTATGTAGTTTTTGGGTATGAAGGTTGCGAAGCCGAGGTCAATTGCGGCGGCGGGTATTGTCTCAATCGGCTCACCTTTGATTGCTCTAACGGCGTTGGCCAATAATTCGCAATACATTTGATAGCCGACAAGCTGGATATGGCCTGATTGTTCTGCACCGAGGATGTTGCCAGCGCCGCGTATTTCCAGGTCGCGCAGCGCAATACGAAAGCCGGCGCCGAGGTGTGAGTACTCTTCGATGGCCTTTAGGCGTCTTGCGGCGATGGGGGTGATGGGGCGTGAGGTTGGCAGGAGCATATAGGCGAAGGCGCGGTGTTTGTATCTGCCTACTCGGCCGCGGAGCTGGTGCATTTCGGCCAAGCCGAAGCGGTCGGCGTCGTTAATGACAATGGTGTTGGCGTTGGGGATATCGAGGCCCGATTCGATAATGGTTGTGCAGACGAGGACATCGGTTTTGCCGAGGACGAAATCAATCATTGCCTTTTCAAGCTCGGTTTTGGCCATTTGGCCGTGCGCAATTGCGACTTTGGCGTCGGGGACGAGTTTCTTCAGCTCCCACGCTTTTTGTTCGATGGTTTTGACGCGGTTGTGGACGAAGAAGACCTGTCCCTGGCGGTTCATCTCGCGAACAATCGCTCTTCTGACAAGCTCATCGTTATAAGGCGAGACGTTTGTGACGATGCTTCGGCGGTCAAGAGGCGCGGTGGCAAGCGAGCTTATATCGCGCAGGCCCAGCATCGACATATGAAGTGTTCGAGGTATGGGTGTAGCGGTCATTGTCAGGATATCGACGTTGACGCGGAGTTTTTTTAGTTTTTCCTTATGTTCGACGCCGAACCGCTGCTCCTCGTCGATGATGACAAGGCCGAGGTCTTTGAATGCGACATCGCGGCTCAAAAGTCGATGCGTTCCGATGAGGACATCGACTTTGCCTGCTCTGGTGCGTGCGATTATATCTTTTGCGTGGGCCGTAGTCCTGAAGCGGTTGAGGACCTCGACAACAACAGGGAAGTCGGCGAACCGTTCGGTGAAGGTTCTACCGTGCTGGACGCAAAGGACGGTTGTGGGGACAAGAACGGCGACTTGTTTGCCGTTTTCGACGGCCTTGAAGGCGGCCCTCATAGCAAGCTCTGTTTTTCCGTATCCGACGTCGCCGCAAAGGAGGCGGTCCATCGCGGCCGGCTGCCGCATATCCTGTTTTATCTGCTGTGCAACCGTTGTCTGGTCCGGGGTTTCCTGATACGGGAAGGATTGTTCAAACTCGGTTTGCCAGTTTGAGTCGTCAGGGAAGGCGAATCCACCGAGAGATTGGCGTCTTGCCTGGATATCCAATAATTCGGCGGCGAGGTCTTTGACGGATTTGGCGACCTTTTCTTTCTGTTTTTGCCATTTTTTGGAGCCGATTTTCGATAGTTTAGGATGTCTTGGGCTTGTGCCGATGTATTTTTGCACAAGCGCGATGTTACGGACAGAGACCTGAACTTTGACGCCGGAGTCGTACTCGATTGTCAGGTACTCGTTAGGACCGCCCTTTTCGGTGATTGTCTCGATGCCGCGGAATCTGCCTATGCCGCAGGAGGCGTGGACGACGTAGTCGCCCTGCTGGAGGTCTTCGAGTGAATCAACAGGTGCGCTTGCCCGCATCGGTCGTTGTCTTCGGCGAAGGGCGAACTGGCCGAACAGCTCGTGGTGACTTATGATGATTGTATTGAGTGAATGAATTGCGAAGCCCTGATGAATGAAGCCCTTGAGCATTTTCAAGCGGGGCGGAATATCGGTATGCTCCTGCCTGATGATTTCGCCGACGCGGGCAATCTCGGCCTGGGCCTCGCAGTAAAGCAGGATGTTTTTACCGTGTTTTGCCTCGGCGACCAATTCATCGAGGGCCTCTTTGTGGCCGGCCCAAAGCCCGGGGGCGCCGGGGTGCTGATACTGCTGAATGCTGCGGATATCGACCTTGAAATATTCCGCGGGGTCGGCTGCGGCGAATCTGCTTATGTGAAGCTGCGTCTTTCTGCCGAGTGCACTGGAGATATCGGGCCAGGCGAAGAGGCGGTCTTTGTGCTCGACTCTTTCAAGATAGACCTTTGCCACCTCTTCGCAATCGGTGGGTTCATCGAGGATGACAATGGTATCTTCGGGCAGGATGTTCAGGAAGAGGTCTCTTTCAGAGGTTGCGGCGCCGCAGACCGCCGAGATAATGCCGATAGTATCGAGCCGGCCGGTCGAGCGCTGAGTATCCAAATCAATCCCGCGAATGCTCTCTATGGTGTCGGCGAAGAACTCGACCCTGACTGCCTGATAGTTTTCGGATGCGCCGCGAAAAAGAGGGGCGAAGATATCGATGATGCCGCCTCGTCTTGCGAATTGGCCGGGCAGGTCAACCTTGTCAACATTTTCAAAGCCATTGGAAACGAGCCACTCGGCTGCTTTTTCGGGCGAAATGGTTTTACCTGTTTGCAGCTCAAGGGCGCTTTTCGCCAGCGCATCGGGTTTCGGTATCGGCTGGCAGAGGGACTGAACCGATGAGGCGACGATTAACCGGCGAGAGACGAGTGACCCTTCTTCGCTGCCGCTTCCGACTTCGTCCCGATACACAGGACTACGCCGGACAGGACGAAGGGCAGGCGAGAGACAAGTGACGACTTTAAGCCGCTGGCCCCTGATTTCATCGGTTGCATCAGCTATGTCTTCTTCACCTTCCCAGGCGGGCAGCAACTCGACATCGTCGGCGCCGAAGGTCTGCAAATCATCAATGGCATTATCGGCATCGTCTATATGGGGACATACATAAAGAATCGTGCGAGAGAGTTTATTTGACAAAAACGCTGCCAGGAGGCGCGCATAGGACCCCCATGTCCCCGCGACTTTCACCATCCCCCCTTTGGTGCTACTCAGTCGCGCGGCTATCTGACCGACTATTTTGTCCCGGCCAAGCTCCATAGAATTATACGTCTGGTTTTATAGTATAATCGGCAAGAGCCAAAGAGGCGATAACGTTTCTTGAATTGGATGGCGAGTGTAATTAAACCGGTCGGAATTTTGTGTGTGCAAAGGATGGCCGGTTATGCTAAAAGGGCGGCTTTTCGTATCGGTTTGGTTTAGCGGGTGGCAGAAGGAAGATGTGGTTATATTTAGGTATATTTTCGGCGGTATTTTTGGGGTTCTATGACGTCAGCAGGAAGCAAGCCCTGCACGGCAATGCAGTGCTGCCGGTATTGTTTTTTGCGGCGGCGGCAGAGGCGCTGCTTCTTTTGCCGGCAGCGGTATTTTCACCGTTATCACCGGAGCTGATGAGCCGGGTGGGCTTGTATATTCCGCAGTTCGACTGGGTGGGGCATATTCACTTTTTCTTAAAGGCGGTAATGGTCGGCGGTATGTGGGTGCTGGGCTATTTTTCGATGAAGCACCTGCCGATTTCGATATTCTCGCCGATAGCCGCATCAAGCCCGGCGTGGACGCTGTTAGGCGCGATACTGCTTTTTGGCGAGCGGCTTACGGCGACGCAGTGGGTCGCTTTTGGGATTCTTTTTGTTTCGTATTACATTTTCTCGATTGTCGGAAGCCGCGAAGGAATTGTCTTTCATAATAATAAATGGGTTGCTTTGCTGTTTGTCGCTGTGCTGCTGGGCGCGGCGAGCGCACTTTACGATAAGTATCTTGTCCAGACGCTCGGCTACTCGGCGTTTGCCGTGCAGGTATGGTTTATGCTGTATATGGTGCCTGTTTTGGGTCTTGCGGTTGTTGCGTTCTGGTGGCCAAACCGGGCGAAACACACACCCTTTGACTGGCGGTGGAGCATTCCGCTTATCGGCCTCTGGCTGACGATAGCCGACTTCGCGTACTTCAAGGCGCTCGCCTATGATGGCGCATTGATTTCACTTTTGTCTGCGGTTCGCAGCGGCGGAGCGGTGGTTTCATTTTTGGCCGGCGCTGTTATTTTCGGTGAGGTTCGGATACGTCAAAAGGCCGTCGCCTTAGCGGGCGTTTTAGTCGGTATGTTCCTGCTCTTTTTTTCGCAGTAAATGGGGGCTATTTGCCGAGAAGTTTCTTTGCAGCGGCGACGACGTTGTCAACGGTTATGCCGAATTTTTCGAAGCAGGTTTTGAAGGGGGCGGAGTGGCCGAAGGATGACATACCAATGAAGATGCCGTTTGGCCCAAGCCATTTGTGCCAGCCGAACTCGACGGCGGCTTCGATGCCGACCCTTGCTTTGACATCAGGGGGGATAACAGAGTCGCGGTAGTCCTTAGTTTGCTTTTCAAAAAGTTCCCAGCAGGGCATACTGACGACCCTTGCTTTGATTCCCTCGGCTGAGAGCTTGTCATAAGCGGCGAGTGCGAGCGAGACCTCTGAGCCGGTCGCCAAAAGGAGGACATTGGGATTGTCTGCGCCGATGAGGACGTAAGCGCCCTTGGTTAGGTTGGCGGCTGATGCGTATTTGGTCTGGTCGAGGACGGGGACACTTTGGCGGGTAAGCAAAAGCGCTACGGGCCCTTCGTGGTATTGCAAAATGAATTTCCAGGCATAAGCGGTCTCGTTTGCGTCGGCGGGGCGAATAACTAACAGGTTCGGTATTGCACGAAGTGCGGCGAAGTGTTCGACGGGCTGATGAGTGGGGCCATCTTCGCCGAGGCCAATACTGTCGTGGGTCCAGACGAAAATGGTCGGGTAGTTCGACATAGCGGCGACGCGGACGGCGCCTCGCATATAATCGCTAAATACGAGGAATGTGCCGCCATAGGCGCGGAGCAGGCCGCTTACGGAGATACCGTTCATAATTGCGCCCATTGCGTGCTCGCGGATGCCGTAGCGGATGTATCTGCCGTCGCGGGAGTCTTTCTGGAAATCCTTTGCTTCTTTCCAGCGGGTATTATTGGAGGGCGTAAGGTCTGCGGAGCCGCCCAGAATAAATGGCAGTTTGGGCATAAGGGCATCGAGGACTTTGCCGGACGCCTGTCGGGTGGCAAGCGGTGCGGCGGGGTCGAATTTCGGCAACAGCGTATCGACATTTACGCCGAGTTTGCCGTCGGCTGCGGAGCGGAACTGCTGGGCAAGGTCGGAGTGCTGGGCGGCGTATTCGGCGAAGAGGTTGTTCCAGCTTGCCTCGGCGTGAGCGCCTTTATCGACGAGCTTGGCGAAATGCTGTTTTACTTCTTCGGGGATGAAGAATGTTTTTTCCGCGTCCCAGCCGAATTTACTTTTCATTAGTTTGACTTCTTCTTCGCCAAGAGGCGAACCGTGCGCCTCGGCGGTATCCTGCATATTCGGGCTGCCGAAGGCGATGTGGGTGCGAATCTTGATAATTGAAGGTTGGCCTTTCTTTTTCTTTGCGCGTTCGAGCGCCTTTTCAAATTCGACCATATCGGTTCCGTCGCCGGGTATTTCCTGGACGTACCAGCCGTAGGCCTTGTATCGCATAGCGGTATCTTCGGTAAAGGAAAGTGCGGTGTCACCATCGATACTGATATGGTTATCATCGTAGATAACGATGAGGTCATCGAGTGCGAGGTGGCCCGCGAGAGACGATGCCTCGCCCGAAACGCCTTCTTCGAGGTCGCCGTCGCCGACGATAACGTAAATTTTGTAATCGGCGACGGGGAATTTGTCGCGGTTGAAATAGTTTGCGAGATACTTTTGAGCGATGGCCATACCGACTGCGTTCGAGACGCCCTGGCCGAGAGGACCTGTGGTAACTTCAATGCCGAGGTCGGGGTGGTATTCGGGATGGCCGGGGGTTTTACTTCCCCACTGGCGGAAATTTTTGAGGTCGTCGAGGGACATTTTGAAGCCGCACAAGTGCAGAAGTGAATAAAGGAGCATGCTACCGTGGCCAGCAGAAAGGACGAACCTGTCGCGATTAGGCCAGCGCGGATTGGCGGGATTGAAGCGCAGATGCCGTGTCCAGAGGACATAGGCGGGAGCCGCCATACCGATAGGCATACCTGGATGGCCGGACTTGGCCTTCTGGACGCCGTCGGCGGCAAGGAAGCGAATCGTTTGAATGCACAGCTCATCGAGCTGCGACAAAGGCGGATTCTTAACTAATGCACTCATTGCAAACACCTGCTAAAAACGTTGCATATAATGTTCAACTCATAAAAAACAAGGCAAAACAATAACGGAAAGGGGGCGTTTTCGCAAGGATTTTTGACAACGTAACCACCAGTACCTAAAGGTAACAAGGTTTTACGGATTTGACAAAACGGTGCAACCCGAGGATAATCGCGGCGGATAAGAAAGGATTGCGGAATGGGTTATGACATAACCGTTATTCGGCCGCGGATGCTGGCGGAAGATGCAAGGTAATCGAGAAAAATCAGGCAGACGAGAACGGGCACATAAACCAATGGAAAGCGTTTTTGCAGAGTAGGATATAAATCTCAAATTACCATATTGAGGAGAACAAGCGATGAAGGTTTTTGTTGTTGTGTCAATTGTAATTATGATGGCGGTGTTAATCGGCTGTGCGGTGACGCCGGCGAAACAGACAAAGGCGGGCAGTGATGTTGTGACTGATGAACTTCGCTGCGAATACAGAGTGAACCCGCTGGGAATAGACGTCGCTAAGCCGAGATTAAGCTGGATAATCAAGTCGCAGCAGAGAGGACAGGCGCAGACGGCTTATCAGATTCTGGTTGCCGATTGCCCCAAGAAGCTCGAACAGGACAAGGGCAATTTGTGGGACAGCGGCAAGGTGAAGGGCAACCAGACCAACCAGGTTGAATACAAGGGAAAGGCGCTTCAATCGCAAATTAAATGCTGGTGGAAGCTGCGTGTGTGGGACAAGGGTGGAAAAGCATCGGGGTGGAGCGAGCCGGCATATTGGACAATGGGGCTTTTAGAAAAGAACGAGTGGAAGGCGCAGTGGATTGGTTTTGATGAGCCGCTCAAATCGGCTGCGGTCAGCGAGGTCGGGTACATAAAGAGATTCAAGACATCACTGGCTGAACCGAGGTATCTGCGAAAGACGTTTGCAGTCGGCAAAGAGGTCGGCAGTGCAACGGTTTACGCCTCTGCGCTGGGGCTTTACGAGCTGCACATAAACGGGCAAAGGGTCGGGAACGACTACTTTACGCCCGGCTGGACCGATTACAACAAGAGGATTTATTACAACACCTACGACGTCACGAAACTGGTTAAACCGGGCGATAATGCCATTGCTGCGATTCTGGCGGACGGGTGGTATGCGGGGTATCTCGGCTGGGACTTGAAGCGGGACAACTATGGGGACAAGACCAGGTTTGCCGCACAACTGTATATCAACTACACGGACGGCACGAGAGAGTTAATCTGCACAGACGGCACGTGGAAGGCAAGCACAGGGCCGCTGCTTGAGGCGGACATTTATATGGGCGAGAGTTACGATGCGCGAAAGGAGATTGTGGGATGGGATTTGGCCGGGTTTGACGACAGCCGGTGGAGGGGCGTGGATGCAAGAGCCGATGTCAATGCGTCGATTCAGGCATATCCGGGCGTGAACGTGCGGGAATTTACCCTGATTAAGCCGGTGAAAGTCACCGAGCCAAAGGAAGGCGTTTTCGTTTTCGATATGGGTCAGAACTTTGCTGGTATTGTGCGGTTGAAAGTCACGGGTAAAAGCGGCGACAAAATTGTGCTGCGGTTTGCAGAGCGGCTAAATGAGGACGGCACGGTGTATATGACAAATATACGAAGCGCGAGGGCAACCGACACATACATCTGCAAAGGCGAGGGCGAAGAGGTCTGGCAGCCGAGATTTACATTCCACGGTTTCCAGTACGTTGAGGTGACGGGCTTAGCCGGTAAAGCCACAGTCGATACAATCACCGGGCTGGGCTTAAGCTCGGATACGGCTGTCGCAGGAAGTTTTGAGTGTTCGGACGAAACGGCAAACAAGCTTTATGCGAACATCGTAAGGACGCAGCGTGCAAACTTTATCGACATACCGACCGATTGTCCGCAGCGTGATGAACGGCTTGGATGGACGGGCGATGCACAGGTTTTCGTCCGCACGGCGACATACAATACCGACGTCGCAGCGTTTTTTACCAAATGGCTGGTTGACCTTGAGGATGCCCAAAGTCCTGAGGGGGCATTTCCGGATGTTGCACCGCGCAAGGTGGCCTTAGGCAACGGCACGGCGGCGTGGGGAGACGCGGGAACGGTTTGCCCCTGGACGATTTATCAGGTGTATGGGGACAAGCGTCTGCTCGAAAAGCACTATGATGCAATGGTCAGGTGGGTGGAATACCTCAGGAAGCACAGCAATAACCTGATAAGGCCGATGCAGGGCTATGGGGACTGGCTGAGTATCAATGCCGAAACAAGAAAAGACGTGCTTGCGACGGCGTACTTTGCCTACAGCACGAAACTAACGGCAAGAGCGGCTGAAACGTTAGGCAAGAAGGGGGACGGCGAGAAATACAATCAACTTTTCGAACAAATCAAACAGCGGTTCAACGAGAAGTTTGTTGCCGAGGACGGGAAGATTGTCTCGGACACACAGACGGTTTATGTGCTTGCGCTGGCATTTGACCTGCTTGCGGAAGGAAAACGCGAGAACGCTATTGAGCGATTGGTCGAGAACATTAAAAGCCGCGACCAGCATCTTTCGACGGGCTTTATCGGGACCAAAGACCTAATGATGACTCTTACAAAAAACGGCAGGACCGACGTTGCATACAAACTGTTCCACAATGATTCGTTCCCATCGTGGGGCTTTTCGATAAAGCAGGGGGCGACATCGATATGGGAGCGGTGGGACGGCTGGACACCGGAGAAGGGTTTTCAGGATGCGAATATGAATTCGTTCGCACATTACTCGTTCGGGGCGGTGGCGGAGTGGATGTTCAAGACCATTGGGGGTATCGACACGGACGGCGCGGGCTATCGGCGTATAATCATAAGGCCGCAACCGGGTGGGAAGCTCGAATGGGCAAAGGCATCGTACAAGTCAATCAACGGCACAATAGCAACACAGTGGAAGATGGATGGGGACACGCTTAAACTCAATGTCACCATCCCCGCGAACACGACGGCGACGGTTTACGTTCCGACATCCGACCCGAAGTCGGTATTGGAATCCGGCAAGGCCGTTCCGGCGGGAAAGGTTGAAGGCATCGAACACCTCAAGGCAGAAGATGGTTTTGCAGTATTCAGCGTCGTTAGCGGCAAGTACGAATTTGAATCAAAGGTTATGGTGCAGAAATGAGAAGACGTGAATTCATCAAAGGTGCGATTGCGGGGGGAGCAGGATTGGTTCTTTCGAGGGGGCTTTTGGGTGCGGCTGAACAAAAGCCGACAACAGTTAATCCTTATGAGGTTGTGCCGCTTGGAAAGACAGGGATAAAGGTCTCGCGGGTCGGCTTCGGCACCGGGATGAGAGGCAGAGAGCGGCAATCAAATCAGACCCGGCTGGGCAAAGAGAAGTTTGAGGCGCTACTAAAGGCGGGTTATGACCGAGGTATTCGTTTTTTCGACACAGCGGATATGTATGGTTCACACCCGTATATAATCCCTGCTCTTAAAGGAATACCGCGGGAGAATTTTGTGATATCGACGAAGATATGGTGGATGCCTCGCGGTTTGCCGGAGACGGAGCGGCCCGACGCCGACGTGGTTGTGAGCCGGTTCTTAAAAGAGCTGCAAACCGAGTACATAGATATGGTTTTACTGCACTGCGTCCAGACGGCTGACTGGCCAAAACAACTGCGAAAACAAATGGATATTCTGGATTCGCTAAAGCAAAAGGGCGTAATCCGGGCACACGGCGTATCGTGTCATTCGTTAGATGCGCTCAAGGCCGCATCGGAAGAACCGTGGGTCGATTCAGTTCACGCGAGGATAAACGCATTCGGCACGGCAATGGATGGCCCGGTGGAACAGGTTGCGCCTGTCTTGAAAAAAATTCACGATTCGGGCAAAGGCATTGTAGGGATGAAGCTAATCGGCGAAGGGGCGTTTCGATACAGCAGCGAGATTAGAGAGCGAAGCGTCAAATACGCACTTGAGGCCGGCTGTGTTGATACAATGACTGTCGGATTTGAGTCGGAGAGCGAGATTGACGACTTTGCCGGCTGCGTGCAAAAGGTCTGCAGGACCAAGACCTGAAAGCCGGCTACGCTGATTAGTTTACGTTCTTTCTGCACGTCAGAGAGCAATTGGCAACGATACTTCGGAGTCCTAAAGTCAAGAGCCAGTGAGTGTCCAGTCAAGGGAGAGCTTGAGTAGGTCTTCGTAATCGACAGCGCCGTCGCCGTCGAGGTTTGTTGACCCGGCGGCGCGCCATTGACCTGCGAGGACAGCAAAGTCCTTGAAATTGACGATGCCGTCCGGGCTGAAGTCGGCGGTGAGATTTCCGAGGAGCTGTCGGCCGGCCTGGAACTGGTAGTTTCTGTCGGGGTACTTGATGTCATCTGTGAGACCCCAGCAGCCATAGCGGTTGTAGCCGCTTGCGAGCTCGAGGTTGCAGGCGATATTGCCGCCTATGGCGAAGAAGGCGTCGCCGAAGTTGTAATAGACCTCGTCGCCCATACGGGGGTCTCGGACGGCGCGGATTCTGTTGGCGATATTGGTAGTGGAGCCGCCGCCGAAGTCGTTTCCGCCCTCGTATGAGCAGCAGCCGCCGGTGAGCTGCCAGGCGGCGGCCTTTTGAATCCACTGGAGTCGGCCGGCCTGGTCGCCGGTGGTTTGGGAAATTTGGCTGGTGATATCGCTATGGCAGCCGTCGAGGATTTGCTGGACGGTGCCCGTCCCGTTTCCGTTGGCGAGAGGGCCGCCGAAATAGGTCTGTCTTGCGATTGCGTAGAGGAAGTCCTTGGCCGTGTGTCCGGGGTAGTGGGAGTTGATATAGGGAATCATATGGGTTTCGAGCCACCATTTGAGATTAGGCGCGTGGGTGCAGAGGACGACGCGGACGCGGTTATTCACGGAGTTGGGGCCGAATACGGTCTCGAAGGACTGCGCAAGCTCGACGGTGCGGCGGGCGTGGTTCTGGTGTTCGTTAATTCCGAGAGCGAAGGCCTGGGCCCGGTTCCAGAAACACTGGGGGAAGATGGCGTTCCAGACCTCGTTGGAGCTTTCGACGTAAACGTGGAGATTCGGGTCGAGGTTGTCGCGGAACATTGTCGCCAATTGCGTGACGTAATCGGCGTCGGCGGAGACGGGGACATTAATCCAGGGGTCGATGCCTGTGGTGTTGGCGAGGTCGATGACGTATTCCCAGCATCCGCCTTCCCATTTGCCGAGAAGGGTTATGGCATCCTGAGAGGCGTCAGTTGGGAGTTTGCGGCTGGACCAGGGGGTGGTGGCGGGATAGGTTTTGCCTTCGCCGTTGGAGGCGGTGAAGCCCATATATCTCATAGCGGCGAAGTCAGCGCTGGCAAGGGCTGCAAGGACGGGCGAATACCAGAGTTGGGTGGTTCCGTGGGGGTAGCCGGGCCTGAGCATTTTAAAATCGGTGATTCCTGAGCCGAGGGGAGAGGCGGGGGTACGTCTTGTGCTGTTGAAGCCAATGATGAAGAGACCGTGGCCTGCCGCCGGGGCAGGGACGGTGAAATTAAAAGTGGTGGTGTTTGAGCCGGCGTCATAGACCTTGTTGGATGTGGTTCCGCCAGAGACATTGCCGAGCGTTGCCTGGCCGATGAAGGAGCATTTCCATACGCCGGACATATTGACGCGATAGACGTCGGGGTCGTCAATCTGGCTGGACCATTCAGCAACGGGTCTGCCGTCGTAAACGTACTGACAGTTTATGATTGGCCAGCCCTGTGAATCCACGTCGAGGTTGTTGAGGTCTGCGCCGCCGTACTTGCTCCAGCGGTAGTTCTCCTTAACGAGGTCAACGAAAGTGCCGCCTCGCTGAGCGAGGCCGAAGCCGACGCCGAATTTGCCGGGGTATCCCGCAAAGGCCGGGGGAGTCAAAAAAATCGTCAAGACAGCTATCGTTACGCAGAATCGTTTACCGAACATACAACTTCCTCCTCTTTAAATATGGTTACATTTCGCGCCCTCCTCCTGAGGGCAAATTATCGGCTGAGGGCCATATAAGCCAGCAGACCATTACCTATTGTACCAAACCGACGGATTAATGTCAAACATCGGTATGTGTGTTTCTGTCAGAAGTAATATCTGCCGAGGCAGCCGATGATGGCCTTTTTGACTTCGAGGGGGTCGATGGGGCCAGCGTGGCGATAGATTATTTCGCCGCCCGGCTTAACCAATACAGTGTACGGAATTCCGCCCTGCCAATCATTATCAACGGCGTCGAACAGCTCGGTCTTATCTTCGGAAGTGAACAGGTAGTTTTTGCAGGAGACCTGTTTATCCTTCAGAAAGGCAACGACATTATCTTTTTTGGCGGGGACATCGCCGCTGATTGTGACCATTTCGAACGCCCTGCCGCGGTACATACGGTTTATGGCGATAAGCTCGGGTATTTCAATGACGCAGGGGCCGCACCAGGTGGCCCAGATGTTGACTAAGCGGAGTTTGCCGGAGTCGTTTTTCATCAAGGTGCGGATTCCGTTGGGGTCTATCAAGCTCACATCGACCGGCTCTTTTGCCCAGTCATCAAAGCCCTTCTTTACCCACTCCCTTTTGCCCGCCCATTTAATCGAACAGCCGAAGGTCCTGGTCTGCTTAACTGCGACTTCCTGCCCCTGCAGCAGCGCATCGAGGGCATCGCGGACGAAATTCTTTTTTACATCCTTTGGTTTTTCGGTGTTGTCAATCGCTCCTGCATAGCGGAGTTTTCGCTGCTTATCGAAAATGAATGCGTGTGGAGTGCTGACTGGGCCATAGGCAAGAGAAGCGCTTTGGGTTTGGCCATCGTAAAGATACGGGAAGTTGAATTGATGCTCGGCTGAGCGAATCTTCATTTCCTCGAAGGAATCGCTCATATCCGAATAGCCCAGCTCATCGAGCCGAACGGCTAACGGGTCGTTGGGTGATATTGCAACAACGGCGACTGACTTATCCTTATAGTCGGCTGCGAGTTTCATTATCCGGCTCTCGTATGCCTGCGCGGTTGGGCAGTGATTGGCGGTGAAGATGATGACAAGGAAGTCGGCGTCGGCGAAGTCCGCCAGCCGATAGTTTCGCCCATCGACTCCGGGCAGGTTGAAATCAGGCGCCTCTGCGCCTATTTGGAGAGTGACAACCGGTTTTAGCTCCGCTGAGCCGGCGAGTGTAATCAGGAGTGCCAAGACGACCCCCAGCGAGAAGAATTTGTTTTTCCCGTTCATATCTGATATGCCCTCAACGCAATCGGGTGGGTTATTTTAACGATGCCAATGATAAGCGGGCGACAGCGAATAAGCAATCGAAAATAAACGCGCAGGAGCGATTACGAGAAGCGGTTACAGGCCGGCGGGGTCCTGGTGATAGAAGTTTTTCAATTCGTTGTACAGGTCAGGGTGCACCCTTTGCAGCTCTTTGGACTTCTCGAAAAAATATTCCGTTGCTACTGCGAAGAACTCTGCGGGGTTTGTGGCGCCATAGGTGCTCAGCAGCGTGGGGCGGTTGTCGTCAACATCGCGTTGAAGGCGGCGGTAACTTTTGTGCAGGGTCCTTGCCCAGGCAATGAAGGTCGAGTGTTGCTGAAGAACGGCGCTTCGGTCGCCTTTGCCCTCGGAGCTGTCGAGCTGGTGAGCGAATTCGTGGAAGACGACGTTATGGCCATCGTGGATGTCGGCAGCATCTCGGCGGACGTCATCCCAGGAGAGGACAACCGAGCCGTGATGCCAGGATTCTCCCGAGCGGACATCAAGTCCTTCCTCGACTACGCCTGAATCGAGATGGCGGGTTGCCTTTGCGACGTATGCGGCGGGATAAACAAGAATGGTCTTTAATCCGGGGTAATAGTCGGTCTCTCTGCCGAGGAGGAGGATGCAGGCCTGAGCGGCCACTGTGAGGCGGATTTCATCGGTGATTTTCAGTCCGCGGCAGCCGACGAACCGTTTTTCGGCGAGGAATATCAGGATACTTCGGAGCAGTTGGTCTTTATCGCCCTGACGAAGTTTGCCGTAATACGGGACGTTTTTTTCTATGAAAGTGAGCCAATCATTGGGGAAGGGTTTTGCTGCGATGCGTTTGCGTCGCCATTTTTTGAACAAGGGCATATTTGTCTCAACCTTTCACCCGCAGCATAATTCGACCGCCATCAAGCACCGTTCTGCTGCTGGGCATCGGGGCCTTTGCGACTAAGGTTCTCCCATTAAGGAAGTCCCACTTACTAAAAAAACAGTTCCTTGCAGAACAATATAAGCCCAGGGAAACAGGCGATGCAAGCGATTTCCCGGCGTATCATCGGTAAGGGCATATCCATCGGCGAAGAGTCCAAAGAAAAAACGAACCGCGCCACTCCGGAGAGAGCAATGAGCGGCGCGATTTCAGGTCAGGATATATCAGCTTTTTGGCATAGCAGGAGGGTAACAGGTACAGTGACAGCGTAAAGAAAAATCTTGCAGGTGACGGCATAAAAGTATTGACGGGGAGCGTTTCTTTTTAGTATAAAAACAGACGTGTTATGGGTACTCTCTATCATCCCTCGGGAGAATGCTCAGGGTAACGGCGAGGGAAGTTTTGGTGAGTCAGGTTTGATTTTCGGCCTGAAGGAGAGAAACAAGTGAGTACAGGAACAGTGAAATGGTTTAATGAGAAGAAAGGGTTTGGTTTTATCGTTCCGGATGACGGCAGCGAGGATGTGTTTGTGCATCACTCGAAGATTGCGGCGGAGGGATTTCGGTCTCTTCGTGAAGGTCAGAAGGTCGAGTACGATGTTGGACAGGGCCAGAAAGGACCTGAGGCGACGAATGTAAAGCCCGTCTAATCCACAGGTGAAACGAAAAAACCAAAAGTCCCACCAAGTCGGCGGGACTTTTTTATTTCCCGAACAAGATAAACAATCCTACAAAGAAATCAAAAACGCGAATCGGACACTAACAGGTTATATTCGCTCAACGGAAACCAGCCAACCCAACGTATCGCTTTGACGGAGGGAGGAAGAATGTTTGACAGCAATGAGGCGGTGCCCTAAAATGCGCAATCACGTTTGGAACTGCCGCTACGTTCCGATGCAGCTTATCCGGACGCAGCACAAGCTTGAGGGATAAATGGCAAAGGCGGTCAACGAAAATACGAATTCGCTAAAGGCACCGCGTGTTGAGCAGGTCAAGGGGCCTGGGACGAAGACGGGAACCGGCTTCGACGGCGTGACGCAGAGCCGAAGGGACGACAGGCCGGTCGGCAAGGACGTTTTTCACGGGATTGACCGCGCTATGCCGGAGTCGCTGGCGGCGGAGGCGGCTGTGCTCGGCTCAATGATTATAGACCCACAGTGCATCGGGCTGGTTGTTGAGATGCTTACCAAGGACGCATTCTATCGGCTTGAGAATCAGCTCATATTTGACGCAGTGGTCGGGCTGTATGAGAAAAACCGCGGAGTGGGTATTGACGGAGTGCTGCTTCGCGATGAATTGGTGAGACGAAAAACCCTTGAAGAGGTTGGGGGGGTGGAGTATCTCGGAAGGTTGATGGAGTCGGTGCCAAGCTCTGCAAACGTGTTGTATTACGCCGAGGTCGTCAAGGACAAGCAGCTTTTGAGAGACCTGATACAGTCGGCGACCGAGATTCTCAACGACGCATACGACCAGGCAGGACAGTCCGTCGAAAAACTCGATGAGGCCGAAAGAAAAATATTCGCTATTACCGACCAAAGAACGGCCGGTGCGACGCTATCTTTGAAAGACCTTGTTACACGAGCTTACGAGCTTATCGAGAAACGCGAGGGCAAACATGTTACGGGCATTGCGACGGGGTATTTTGCACTCGATGAGATGACGTGTGGACTGCAGAACGGGGAAATGATAGTCGTTGCGGGAAGACCCAGTATGGGTAAGACATCGCTTGCACTTAATATCGCCGAACATATAGGGGTGGCGGAGAAAATTCCGGTTGCGATATTCTCATTAGAGATGGGTCAGCAGCAATTAGCCGAGCGGTTTTTATGCAGCAATAGCCAGATAGAGTCGCAATTAGTACGAAAAGGGATGCTCAGCACGGAGCATTATCAAAAGTTAGTTGAGGCGTGCGCGGCGCTTTCTGAGGCGCAGGTATTCATTGACGACACATCGTCTCTTACACCGCTTGAACTGCGGGCAAAAGCAAGACGGTTAAAGAGTCAACACGCAATACGCTGCATCATAGTGGATTATCTGCAGTTGATGCACCTGGGAAGTGCCAGAGTTGAGTCGCGTCAGCAGGAGATAACGACGATATCGCGATACCTCAAAGCGCTTGCAAGGGAGCTGAACGTTCCCGTTATGGTTTTAAGCCAGCTCAACAGAGCGCCTGAGGGCAGAGAGGGACATCGGCCGAGAATGAGCGACCTGCGCGAAAGCGGCAGCATCGAACAGGACGCCGACGTAGTAATGCTGCTTCACCGCGAGGATTATTATCACAGAGGAGAGAAGGACTACACGGAGGATAACACAGCCGAGATAATTATCGCCAAGCAGCGAAACGGGCCGACAGGGACAGTCAACCTTGTTTTCAGAGAGAAGTTTACCCGGTTTGAGAATGCTTCGTTTATGGGCGAGCCCGCTTCGGGCGTTGAGCAAGCCGCTGGAACCGAGGAGGCGCCGTTTTGAGCCGGCGAAAAAAGATTCTTAGTCATATCCCGCAGAACAAGCTCCTGCGCGATGTGAGCCGCAAAATAGAAGGGCAAAAGTGAGAACGGTTTACTGCAAGTTCTGCATTCTGATGGTAGGTTTGACGACTGCTGGCACGCTGGGGGCGGACGTAGGCGAGATGAGAGCGGTCAATTCAGCCGAAGCCACAAGGTCGTTTAACGGGACGAAGGCCGGAGCCGAGCCGAACTTTGAAGGTCCCGCCCTTATGATTGACAGTATCTCGGTGGAGGGCAACGTCAGTTTGACGGCTGCGCAGATTCTTGCGAAGATCCGCAGCAGGACAGGCGACACATTTGAAGAGACGGTTGCCAAAGAAGACGTAAAGCGGATTGCGGGGCTGGCGGGAGTTGATTACAGCTATTACAACAAGAGGGAAGTTGACAATAAGATTCAACTGACGTTTGTTGTGGTCGAGAAGAACATAATCAGGTCGATAGATTTTGCAGGCAACAAGGCATTCAAGGAAAAGGCCCTGCGGGGGAAAATCGGCTTTAAGGTCGGCGATTACTTAGACGGCGTTCTGGCAGAGACCTACAAAAGCACGATAGCGGAGTTTTATCGAAAGAAGGGCTATGCGTTTGTCGAGGTTGATCTCGATGGCAGGCAATTGTCAAGCGGGAAGGTCGTATATACAGTAAAAGATGGGCCGAGGGTGAAGATAACATCGGTGAAGTTCAGCGGCAACAAAGGGATAAAGACCGGCGCGTTGAAAGAGAACATAAAAACGGAGGAGCGGGTCTGGCTTTTACTGCCAAAGTATTACAAAGAAGAAGAGCTTGCGGTTGATGTCACCAAGGTGCAGAGCGCTTATCAGAAAAGGGGGTATCTGAACGCCGACATAACCGTTAAGCATGAGTACAACGCCGCGAAGAGCAAGGTGAGAATTGCGTTTGTGATAAATGAAGGTGCAGCTTACAAGGTTGAGAAAATAGTTTTTGGGGGCAACCGGCAGTTTGATAACAAGAAGCTTGCAGAGCAGACCAAATTGGGTCCGGGGCAGACATACAATCAGCAAAAAGCCGAGCTGGATACAAAGGAGATTATCAAGCTTTACCGAGAGAACGGGTTTATCAATTCGCAGGTTGAGCGCGGGATAAAGTTTGTGTCGCCCAACAGTGTGGATGTCGAGTACACCGTAACCGAAGGACAGCGTTTCCGCATCGGTCAGATTATTGTAACCGGCAACGAGCAGACACAGGACAAGGTGGTCAGGCGGATACTTGACGAATATGATTTTCAGCCGGGCAGGTGGTACAACGCCGATATTGCCAGAGGCGACGGCAAGGGCCAACTTGAAGAGTACCTTCAGAGGATGCTGCTTACCGAGCGTGGAGGAGCAACAATTACGCCCGTTGGAGAAACACCCGGACAGCGGACCGCCCCAAGTGAAGTCAAGGGGAAGGATGCGCAGGTGAATTTAATTGAGGGCAAGACCGGGATGGTGATGTTAGGAGCGGGGCTATCCAGCGACACGGGGGTCATAGGACAAATCATTTTTGAACAGAGAAATTTCGATATCGGCGACAAGCCGAAGAGCTTTGGGGATTTTCTCACCGGCCGGGCGTATAAGGGCGGCGGGCAGAGCTTGCGGGTATCGCTTCAGCCGGGCACGGAATTGAGTGAGTATTCGGTCAGTTTCACCGAGCCGTACCTTAACGATAAACCGGTTTCACTTGACTTGGCCGGCTCAAGCTGGAAACGCTGGCGGGAGAGTTATGACGAAGACAGAATGAAGGGATACGTCGGCCTGGAAAAACGATACAAAAACAAGTGGCGAAGGAGTGTCGGCTTTAGGGCAGAAAACGTCAAGGTTATAGACCTCGACAGCGACGCACCGCAGGAGATAAGAGATGTCGAAGGAAGTAATTTTCTTGCGGGCGTACAGTTTGGGTTCGGCAAGGACCTGACCGACAGCAGGTTTAATCCAAGCAGAGGGGACAGCTTCAACATAGGTTACGAACAGGTCGGCGGGGACCATATATTCGGAGTTGTCAGCGCCGTCTGGCGGAGATATAAAACGCTGTATGAAGATTTGGCTGAGCGAAAGACGGTCCTGGCCACCAAGCTTCTTGCAGCTACTACGGTTGGCGAGGCGCCGCCATTTGAAAAGTTCTACGCGGGCGGCTCAGGAACATACGGGATAAGGGGTTTTGAGTATCGCGGGGTCAGCACCAGGGGACTGCAGACCAATGTTGACCCAAGCAGGACGCCGCAGTACAAAGACCCGATAGGCAGCGACTGGATATTTTTGGCCAACGCCGAGGCAACAGTGCCTTTGATAGGCGACAATTTTGCGGCGTTGTTTTTCATCGACAGCGGAATAATTGACACAGGCGGCTACCGCGTAGGCGCGGGAGGAGGTATTCAGATATTGATACCGCAGTGGTTTGGACCTGTACCGATGCGGTTTGAGCTTGCCGTGCCGCTTATGAAAGATGAACAAGATGAAACGCAGACATTCAGCTTTTCCGTCGGAAGGTTATTCTGATTGACTATTGATTTTTTATGGCGGCTTTATGGGCAGCGTTAGGTGACCGCCTCAGAAGTTCTTTGAAAGGGTAAGATATGAAAGTTAGAACGACAATGGTGCTGGGAAGTTTGGCTGGTTTGCTTGTTTTGGGTATGTGCATCGAGCGAGGTCGGGCCCAGACGGATGAGAAGGCCAAGTGCCTCAAGATAGGCGTTGTGAGCGTTGGCAAGATATTCCGGGAGTGTAAACGGAACGCCAAATACCGCCAGGACGTTATGGCAGAACGCGACAGGCTCGAGGCCGAGCTTAATAAATTGTCGAAAGAGGTTGACCTTGATAAGGCGGGCTTAAAGACACTGAAGCCGGGCACCAGCGACTATCTGTCACAGATGAAGCAAATTTTTGACAAGCAGGGGAAACTACAAAGCGAACAGGAGTATTTCAAGAGGCAGATGGAAATGCGCGAGCAAGGCGTCATTGAGCAGCTTTTCAAGGACGTCCTGCAGGCGACCAGTGAGGTTGCGAAAGAGAAGGGATTCGATTTGGTGCTGGAAAAAAGCGAGCCGGAGCTTCCTGCTGCCAGCAGCAACGAACTGATGCTTACAATCAGCACACACAAGGTATTGTTTAACAGCGGCTGCGAGGATATTACCGATGCCGTTATGGCCAAGATAGACGCGGCGGAAAAGCCGTCGTGATTTACGGCTGGGCGCAAAAAGTATGGAGTTGACGATTCAGGAGTTAGCGAAGCGGCTTGAGGCAGAGCTGGTTGGGGACGGCTCGTGCAAGATACGGGCTGTCGGGCCGGTCGGGTCAGCAGATGAGAATTGTATTACCTTTATCTCAGATACGAAGCACTTGTCACAGCTTGGTAAGTCACGTGCCGGGTCGGTAATAGTAGGCGAGAAGGTTGAGGATTGGACCAGGCCGCAATTAGTGGTAAAGAACGTCAACGCCGCACTTATCGAGGTTATGAAGATATTCGCGCCAAAGTTAAGGCCGGCACTACCGGGCGTTGACACCAGTGCCAAGCTGGGGCAGAACGTCAAATTCGGCAAAAACGCAAGCATCGGCGCACAGGTGGTCATCGAGGATAATGTTGAGATTGGCGAAGGAAGCATAATCGCAAGCGGATGCAAAATCGGACAGAATACAAAGATAGGCGAAAATAGCCGGCTGGACTGCAATGTCGTTGTTTATCACAACTGCACAATCGGAAACAGTGTCATTATTCAGGCGAATACCACTATCGGCTCGACGGGATTTGGGTATGCGTTTATCGACGGCGCTCACCGGCTGATACCACACAATGGAACGGTGGTAATTGAGGACTTTGTCGAGATTGGGGCAAACTGCTGTGTTGACCGAGCAAAATTCGGCGAGACGCGCATCGGTGCAGGGACAAAGATAGATAATCTTGTGCAGATTGCACATAACGTCGTGATAGGCAAGTGCTGCCTGATAGCGGGACTGGTAGGTATATCGGGCAGTTGTCGGTTAGGTGATGGAGTTGTGTTAGCGGGGCAGGTTGGGCTTGCCGACAACATCGAGATTGGGGCCGGCACGGTGGTCGGTGCGCAGGCCGGGATTGTAGGCAACGTTCCACCGGGTAGTCAATTGGCGTGGTCGCCTGCGATTGACCGCAAAGAGGCACTCCGCGTAGTGGGGACAGTGCTGCGTCTGCCGAAACTGGCGGAACAGCTTAAGCAGTTAGCTGCGAAGGTTGAGAAACTTGAAGCTGCAGAAGACGATAAACAGCGAGGTTAAGCTGAGCGGCAGGGGCTTGTTCGGCGGCAAGGAGTCAACAGTAGTTTTGCGTCCTGCGCCGGCCGACAGCGGGATGGTTTTTGTTCGCACGGACGTATCGGAGGCGGTGAGGATTAGGGCGATAGCGCCGAATGTTGCCGAGCGCAGCCGGCGCACCACGTTAAAAAAAGGCGCCGTAAGCATAGAGACGGTCGAGCATTGTCTTGCCGCAATCAGCGCCCTGGAGATAGACAACATAGTTGTGGAGGTGGATGGACCAGAGCTGCCGGCACCCGACTGCAGCAGCAGCGAATATGTAAAGGCATTGAGGGCGGCGGGAGCAGTTGAGCAGCAGGCGGCAAGGAAGGAACTTGCCATAACCGAGCCAATCAGCGTCACCGCCGGCGATTCCTCAATATATGCGCTTCCTTACAAGGACGAAGCGTTGAATATTACTTACGACCTTGATTACGGCGGACATACGGGGATAGGCAGACAGCTTTTTAGCTGCCGAGTAACAGCGGACACTTTCGAGAAGCATTTGGCGCGTGCGAGGACATTTCTGCTTGAAGTCGAGGCGAGGCAGTTTCAGGCGCACGGGATGGGGACACATCTCGGCCCGCGTGATATTTTAGTCATCGATTCGGACGGTCCCATCAAGAACAGTTACCGGTGGCCTGACGAGTGCGTCAGGCACAAGATTGTGGATTTGATAGGCGACCTTGCGTTAGTGGGCAGATTTTTGACCGGCAGGGTGGTATCGTACAAGAGCGGACATTCACTGAATCACGAGCTTGCGCGACGTTTGTATGAGGCGGCCCAGCGACAGGAAAGGACAACGAGGTTCGGGACCGATGCGGTCCTTGATATTCGTCAGATTACCAAGATTCTGCCTCACCGGTATCCTTTTTTGCTGGTCGATAAGGTGATAGAGATAGACGGGGACCGGTTCATCAAGGGGATAAAGAACGTTACGTTCAACGAGCATTTTTTCCAGGGTCACTTCCCCGGCACGCCGATTATGCCTGGCGTTCTTATTGTGGAGGCGATGGCTCAGCTTTCGGGTTTGCTTTTCTCCCAGACGCTCGAGCATACGGGCAAATTGGCGGTCCTTCTGAGTATGAACGATGTGAAGCTGCGAAAGGCGGTAGTGCCGGGCGACCAGCTTGTTATGACTGCTGAGCAAGTACGTTCGCATAAAAAAACCGCGCAGTGTCGTTGCACCGCGAGCGTCAACGAGGTTGTTGTGGCTGAATGTGAAATCAAGTTTATGCTGGTCGATGATGACAAAATATAGCATACCGTACGAGCAGGCAGGTTTAAGATACAGGAAGTAATGATGAAGAAGGTACATTCAAGTGCAGTGGTTGAGAAAGACGTTGAATTGGGCGACAACGTAGTGATTGGTCCAAATTGTTTTGTAGATAGCGGAGTGTCAATCGACGACGGAACCGTACTTGGGCCAAATGTCGTCATATACAAGGGCGTCAGGATAGGCAAAGGCAATCACTTTTTTCCCAACTGCGTCATTGGCGGAAGACCACAGGTTCTTGCGATGCATCACGACGACGAAACTGGAGGCCTCATCATCGGGGACAACAATACCATACGTGAGTTTGTGACAATACACCCCAGTATGCACAAGGGCAAGTTTACCAACATTGGAAACGAGAATCTGCTGATGATTGGCGTGCATATAGGACACGACTGCATACTGGAGGATAAGGTTGTAATGAGCAACGGGACGCAGATAAGCGGGCACTGCAAGATAGAGACGGGCGTGTGGCTTAGCGGGGTTGTGCTGCTGCATCAGTTTGTAACAATCGGCAAGTGGTGCTACGCGGCAGGTCTTGCGGGAATAAATCATGATGTGCCGCCTTTCCTTATTGTCAGCGGGCACTATCCGCCTAAGATTCGGGGGGTCAATAAACGCGGATTAGTGCGGGCGGGCCTCAACGAACAGCAGCAGCAGGCCATATTTGAAGCATATCGCCGGCTGTATCGCAGCAAGACGCCTCTTCTTGAGGTCGCAAAGCAGATGGCGGACGAAAGCGGGCTGGATGACAATATCAAGGCGATGCTTAACGCGATAATTAAAAGCAACGAGCACAGATACGGCAGATACCTCGAGCAGTTCAGGGATTGAACATCCATAGGAAGGAGACGCTGGTCGATGCTTGAGCCGGGTCTGATAAGAGAGAGTCATTATGGATAAGATACGCACGGCGGTTATAGGCGCGGGAAAGATGGG
>Ga0315288_10000077_pt1 | contig 100962 bp, 107 predicted proteins | sample YL17G11_20_MG_FD_203454 | JGI IMG/M metagenome (GOLD analysis project Ga0315288, IMG submission 203454) | Sediment microbial communities from Yellowstone Lake, YNP, Wyoming, USA - YL17G11_20 | ecosystem: Environmental > Aquatic > Freshwater > Lake > Sediment | place: USA: Wyoming | collected... | reverse complement strand
TGTTCTTGCGAAGACATGTAACCGGCAGCCATATTTCCGACGTATAGCGCTTGTATTGCGTTGCGGTCTATGCCGGCATCCGTTAGCGCTGCATTGAAAGCTTCTGCGCCGAGCTGCCGCAGCGAGCGTTCCCAAATCTCGCCGAATTTCGTCTGTCCTACGCCGACAACAGCAACATCAGTCATATTAACTCCTCGCGAGTTTTCCCCTCAATTTCACATACGTCCCGTAATCGATGTATTGTTTTCTGCCGATCATATCCTGGACGAGCGCCGCACGATTCCGCGCAGCGTCGATACGGTCCGTAACAATAAACGAGAGCGCATCTCCGCCTGCGCCGCTACCATAGCTTGTTAGAAGTATTCGTTGTCCTGGTTTCGCCACATCGAGCAGTCCGCAAAGCCCGAGGATGCTCGATCCGGAATACGTGTTTCCAATATGCGTGACAACAAGGCCCGGTAACCATTTCTCTTTCTCAAAGCCGAATTGTTTGTAAGCTCGGACAGGGAATTTCGCGTTAGGCATGTGGAAAACAACCAAGTCAAAATCCGCCGGTTTCAGCCCGAGTTTTTCCATCAGGCCGCGGGCCGCAGCGCCGACATGCGCGAAATACGCCGGCTCTCCGGTAAAACGGTGCCCATGACGCGGATACTTTTCACCTTCGCGCCTCCAAAAATCCGACGTGTCAGTCGTGTATGAATACATGCCTTCGATTGTTGCAATCGGGTTCGGACCGACGACAAAAGCCGCAGCACCGCTAGCCGCAGTATATTCGAGCGCATCGCCTGGCCGTCCTTGAGCTGTGTCGCTGCCGATTGCCATTCCATATTTCGCTTCACCGGCCTTTACGAGAGCGTATGCATTCTGAAGCGCGGCCGTTCCGGCTTTGCACGCAAATTCTAAATCGGCAAGGAAAAGGTTCCGCGAAAGTCCCAATGCTTCGGCCACAACAGTTCCGGAAGGCTTGACGGCATAAGGGTGAGATTCAGAACCAACGAAAAGAGCATTGATGTCCTGCCCGCCGACACCAGATCGCGCTAGAGCAGCTCGTCCGGCTTCTACAGCCATCGTTATAGTATCCTCGTCCGCATCGGCAACCGCTTTCTCGTGAACGCCGAGCGAATCTACGATATCCGCGCCGTCCTTCCCCCACACGCGCGCTATCTCGCTCGTGCGGATACGAAACCGAGGAATATAACAACCGTATCCTACAATGCCAAACATAGCCAATACTCTCTGGGAAATTCATTTAAACAGACTAAAGCTACCAAACAGTGACAACCATTTATATGCTTTGCGCAGCCGCGCCTTACCTCTATACATTTTCTTTCCGGAACGCACTCAAATATTTCCAAATCGTGCACCCTCAGAAGTTCGTCAACCCTACGGCGAGATAAGCGAACCGAAATCATTAAACGTACTCTCGGTCAATCATTCGCCATGAGGGTCGGATAATGCAAGGCGAACACAATATGTGCGCCTGCACAGCGGGGACTCGCGGAGTCCTCGCGTGCTGGAGAACCGTCTGTTCTCCATGCACAACAAAACCGGAGGTTTTGTAAGTGGTACTGGAATCAATCTTGCGCCCGCAATTCGCGGTCAATAAGCCGTTGCACATCTTCGCCATTTCAGTCTTATTTACAGCAATATCCGTGTGGCTGTCGTATAATCTGTTCCCGTCGCAGTCGTCCATACTTTCGATTGCGTTTGTGACCATTTTTTTCGTTCCGTTTTTCCAGCGGTTGTTTTCAGTGGAGGAAAGGAAAGACGAAAAAGCGGTACACCAAAAAACAAAGCAGGGATTTCTCAGGCGCCACAGGCCGATTGTTATAGCGTACACGGCTTTTTTCATGGGCATGGTGCTGACATACTCGTTCCTCTTTGTGTTTAGCCCGACAATCCGCGATCTTTATTCGCTGCAGATGGACTGGTTCCGTTCGCAGGGCATAGCAGCAGTTCAGCCGGGAAATTTCGAACGCTACCTGTTTAACAACACGCAGGTCATGTTCCTGTTTTTCATTCTCTCCGTCCTATTCGGCGCAGGCGCGATTTTCATTCTTGCGTGGAACGCTTCAGTCATAGCCGTTTTCGTAGGAATCCTTGCGAATAAGCTGGTGCCAGCGCTTGGCGCTCCGATGGCGTACGTTTACGGCGTGGGCGCAGGCCTAGGCTCTATAGCATTACACGGCGTTCCGGAAATAGCGGGCTATTTCTTCGCAGGCGTAGCGGGAGGAATACTTAGTGTAGGCCTGTTGCGCGAAAAATTCATGTCGAAGGAATTCAAAGAGATGGCAAAGGACAGTCTGATATGGATTGGAATCGGAGAAGGGCTCATTATACTAGGCGCGTTCTTGGAAGCGTTTTTCTAAACGGCGCATTATGCCACAATGGTCTTCAGCGGTTGTAGCAACCCAGGCAGCAATATTCGACAGGAACTATCCAATCGTTGCCGTCTTTCACGGGATTGCCGTAAGAAAATTTACCGATATGATTGCTGCAGTAAGACTTACCGCATTTTTTGCAGTCATAAAAAACGTCATTGTCATTACACAGTTCTGCGCCTGTCACATTACCGGCCGCCATCAACTTAATCTGGCAAATTTTCGCATTGCCGCTCATTTCAACCCTCTCACTTCCAAAATTATCTCCTTAGCTCGTGCAACCGAAACATCTTTTGCCTCGATCATGCGCTGGGCAACCCGTTCAATTTCGTCGCCGTGAGCACCGGCCTCAACGGCGATGTTAGTCGCATGTAGTTTCATATGGCCGCGCTGTATGCCTTCTGTCGTCAATGCGCGGAGCGCGGCGAAGTTGTTTGCAAGACCGACCGCGGCTGCGATTTGCGCAAGTTCTTGCGCGCTTTTTACGCCCAAAATCTTCAGGCATGTGTGCGCGCCGGGGTTGATTTTAGTTGCGCCGCCGACGATCCCGGCAGCTAGCGGAAGCTCGATATGACCGCGCAGATCACCTTCTGCCGTTCGCTCATACCACGTCAGCGGTCTCCCAAGAACACGTGAAAATGTATGCGCGCCAGCTTCGACCGCGCGCCAGTCATTGCCGCATGCAATCATGACGGAATCGACACCGTTCATTACGCCTTTGTTGTGCGTCGCACAGCGGTATGGGTCGGCTTTAGCAAAATGCCATGCAGCGACTATTCCATCAACGACGTCTTCTCCGGAAACGTCCATAACGCCTTTCAGGCTCTCCGCCAAAGCGTTTTTAGACCAAACGGCGCTTGCGCGTGCCAGTCTGGCGGTAGCAAGGTTAGAAATTATTCGCATACCGACTTTGCCGCCGACTATACGCTCGATAGTGGGCGCAACACGCTCTGCAATCGTGTTGACGGCATTAGCCCCCATTGCATCCCGTACGTCTACGAGCAGGTGAACAATTAGCATAGGTCCTATGTCGCTATCGATGCGACGCACTTCAAAATCTTTCAATCCACCGCCGAGTTTAATAAGCGTGCTGTCTTGCGCGTTCGCGGCGCCTACGATCTCATCTCGGTTTGTCTCCAACCGGGTTTTGGCAAGCGCGAAATCCTCTACACCGGTGAGTTGTATTTGCCCTATCATAATCGGCTTGTCGGCATCGGTCGTAAACCCGCCGCTCGCCCTACAAAGTTTTGCCGCGTGGCTCGCGGCAGCGACAACTGAACTTTCCTCAATTGCCATTGGGATAAGGTAATCACGACCGTTTATTCGAAAATTCGTGGCGATACCGAGGGGAAGAGAAGCAATACCGATTACGTTTTCTATCATATGGTCGGCTGCAGTAATGCTGAGCCCGTTTAGCAGCGTGGCGGTTTCTACATCGCTTAGACCGGCAAACGCCTTGACCATTTCCAGACGTTCCGCGGGTTCCAGCTTGTGAAAACCTGATATATCAGAACGGCGTTCCTTAGACGGGAGTTTCATATCACCAATTCAAAGAACTCGCAAACAAAAATTCTTAAACCCCGAACCGAGCAGCTATTTATTGCTTCAAGAGGGAAGTGAATTATGCACGCGTATCAAAAGGGAGCAACGGCTGAACGCGAATTGGTTCACCTGCTTTACTCTAAAGGCTGGTCCGTTATGCGTGCACCGCGCTCGGGCAGGATAGGCATACCATCTCCGGACGTTGTGGCAGCCAAGACGGGGAGAATAATAGTAATAGAGGCAAAATCCAGGGCAGCAGGGTTCAAAATAGAAAATGATCAGATCGAGCAGCTGCAGGATTGGCAAACGCGTGCTCTGGCGGAACCGTATATCGGATGGAAAATAGCGCGCAAAGGCTGGTTTTTCCTGCGTTTAGCAGACGTAATAGCAAACGGCGGCAATATCGGCAAACGGTTTTTGGATGGGCGCTCATTAGGAATCGACGAGCTGTGAAGGCAAAGGTTTATATGGGTTCTATCTAATTATTGCACAGAAACAAAGAGGATGATTTTCATGAGATACGAGGCAACGATTCGGGAAGTAATGAACGCAAATGTTAAGACGGTCGACATGATGGATTCCATTCAGAAGGCCGCACTGATTATGTCGCAGTTTCGCATAGGCTCTGTCATAGTCATGGGCGATAAAAATATCATAGGGATAGTTACGGCCGAGGATATTGTCTATAAGCACGTTGCACAAGGACAGAGCGGGACAGTTTCCAGCATAATGACGCGCAACCCGATAACCATAGGTCCGGAACAAAGGCTCGATGACGCATCACGAATAATGACGGAAAAGAGAATCAAGAAACTGCCGGTCGTGGAAAATGGAAAAATAATCGGGATTATAACTGCTTCAGACATAGTCAAAATAGAGCCCGCTCTTCATGAGATCCTGCTCGAGCAGCTCAAGATTACACGTCCTGGGTCTGCAGAGCCACCAGCAGGTGGGATGTTCCAGTGCGAGATGTGCGGCAATTATTCAGATGAAGTCCAGGAACTCGACGGCGTTTGGGTATGCCCGGGCTGCGAAGAATTGCGCGAGAAGCGGTAAGCATGGCGTACAAAGGCGACTTCTTCCTAATCCTCAAGAAGAATGGCAATCCGAGGATTCTGACCGAGCCGAAATTCAGAACAGCACTAAAACAGACAGAGCGCGAGAATATCATCGGTGCGTATAAACTTATAATTGAAAGCCCGTCGTGGAATCCCGACATAGAATTGAAGCCACTCGGCCCGCATGCGCTTAACAAATATGAAACGGGACTGTAACGCCCAGTAACCTTTATCTTCTAGCCCGCAAAATCAAATCATGGAACACGTATCAGAATCACTCCTGCGAAGCGCATTCACGATTTCCACGCCGGATCCCTATATGGTCGCGCATGAGCTGCTGCACTGGGCTGCGCGCTTCGGCCGCGTTGTAGAACGCGAAAACCGCCTGCTTACGACAGGCCCGCGAACAGTCGCCGACGTCAAATTCTACATAGAACGCGAACTGGACAAGTTCACTCACATGCACATAATATTTGACTTATCGGCCAACCTTACAACAACGACACTTGCAGGATCGATAGAAGCAACGCTCGAATGCTCGCTTCCGACGCCGCGCGGATTTGCAACAACAATATTCAGAGACACATATTTGGCTCGGATGTTGCCTGCGCATCTCCGCCTGGCACAAGACATCGCTAAAGATATAGTATCTGCAGCGCGTCTGCAGCTGCCGGCCACCAAGCCAGATAGAGGTTAAATACTTTTCTGCGGCTATTGCGTTTAGGCAGAAATACTCAACGTATTTCAAGAATTCATCAAGTGATGTTCGTGAAGATCATATTCATCGAATCCAAAAAACAATCCAAGTAGAGCTATTTCTGCCGAATTAAATCGAAAATGGATTGAAAGAGGGATAATTATGGCAAAACTAGCACAAAATTTCGCTAAATATATGATAGAAGCTCATCTAGACGCGACGGGCATCGTCGAAAAGCCTGACGTGATAGGCGCAGTTTTCGGTCAGACGGAAGGCCTTCTGGGCAGCGACCTTGATTTGCGCGAACTCCAGCGCACCGGGCGCATCGGCCGAATAGAAGTTGCAGTCCACTCAAATCGTGGCCGCGCAACAGCCGATATAACAATACCGTCTTCACTCGACGCAAGCGAAACGGCACTGATTGCAGCCGCACTCGAGACAATCGAGAAGGTCGGGCCATGCGATGCGAAAATAGTCATAGTTAAAGTAGAAGATGTCCGCACACAGAAAAGAAAATACGTCATTGATCGCGCTAAAGATATTCTTCGAAGCTTGATGGAAGTCGTTTCCGACTCGCAATCATTGGCAGAGCAAATCCGCCAGGCTGTGCGCACAAGCGAAGTCGCGCAGTGGAACGGACTTTCATGCGGACCAGATATCTGGAATTCCGAAGAAATAACCATAGTAGAAGGCCGAGCAGACGTGATTAATTTGCTTAAGAACGGTATCCGAAATGCAATCGCAATAGAAGGTTCGAAAATTCCAGAGCAAATAGTCGATTTCACAAAAGACAAAACTGTCACAGTTTTCTTAGACGGCGACCGCGGCGGAGACCTAATCTTGAAAAAGCTCCAAGCAGTCGGAGCAGACGTAGACTTTGTAGCACGTGCAGAAGCGGGAAAAGAAGTCGAAGAACTTTCTCAAAAGCAGATTTTCAAAGCGCTGCGCGAACGCATTCCGAAAGACCAAGCCTTGCAGCAGCTTGCTAATGGCGCCGGCTACGGCGGTCACCAGCAGATTCAGCGCGAGCGCTCGTTATTTGAAAATAAATCTGAGCAGCCGCAAGCAAACATTCCGCATAAAGACGAGTACATTAATTTCCTAGATCAGCTCGTCGGCACGCGCGCAGCGCTTCTGATAGATGCCGATGGCCGAGTGATGTCAAAAGTTCCGCTCGGTGAATTGGGACTGATACTCGGAGATTATCCGGAAACAAACACGCTCATTGTAGATGGCAAAATAAATCAGGACCTCGTTGACTTGGCACTGCAGCGCCACATAAAGTGTATCGTCGGAGCTGGCTATCGCGAGACGATTCGTGCACCTACAGGAATGGCGATTCTGACGCAAGACGAGCTGAAAGCAGCGACACAGTAGGCAAAGGTACGAAAATGTATCCGAACGAACAGGAACGGCTTAGACTGAAAGCGAGCATCATTATAGATGCATTGAAAAGCGGCATAGAAGTTTACAAAATCGGCAAAACATTACTAGAGCTTGTACACGATAACTACAAGCCCGACTTGCAGCGCGACTTGAATAAAATAGAACAGCGGATGAAAAACAATTTGGAAGAAGCAGAAGCGATATACAAGCAACTTCCGAAAGTAGCATAGTAAACCTACGCGCGCGGTATCGAAGAATTTTTTCAGACTTACGCAGCACGCAATAACCTTTATTACTCGTCCAGCGGCTAACTAATCATGGCCGCAGAGAAAGTCAATAATTTTGTCTGGCTCATCGGTGGCGAAGCAGGATACGGAATTCTTACTGCAGGCGAGATTTTCGCCCGCGCGTGCATGCATGCCGGGCTGCACGTTTTCACAAATACGGAATACCCGTCACTCATCCGCGGCGGCCACAATACATTCATGGTCCGCGCTTCTGACCAAGAAATCAACGCACACGGCGAAAAAATCGACGCCCTTATAGCACTAAATAAAGAAACAATCGAGCGCCATGCGCACGAACTCAGCACAGGAGGAGGAATAATTTTCGACCCCGAAGTGTGCGGAGAAGTTTCGGCAAAAGCAAAGCTTTACCCTGTCCCGTTTACAAAAATTCTCGCAGACATCGGCGCAGAACGCATAATGCTGAACACGATTGCCCTAGGAGCTTCTGCAGCACTACTCGAGCTCGATTTCAGTTATCTAGAGAAAGCAATCGCAAAAACCTTTGGAAAGAAAGCCGCAGTTGTGAAGCAAAATATTGTCGCAGCTCAGGCGGGCTATTCATACATCAAGAACAACTTTCCGGAAAAGCTCGACATAAGCATCAAGCCAATAAAATCAGCACCGCAGCACATTTTGGTGACGGGCAACGATGCGCTTGCGCTCGGTGCAGTCGCCGCAGGCTGCAAGTTCGCGGCAATCTATCCGATGACTCCCACTTCACAAGTGCTTCATCGCCTTGCCGCGTGGCAGCAGAAACACAACATTGTAGTCATGCAGCCCGAAGATGAGATCGCAGGCATAAATGCGGCCATCGGCGCTTCGTTTGCAGGCGTGCGCTCACTCACCGCAACCTCAGGCGGCGGGTTTTCACTGATGGCAGAAGCGCTAGGCATGGCAGGCATGACCGAAACGCCGCTGGTTGTAATATGGGGGCAGCGTCCCGGACCATCGACCGGTCTTCCAACCAGAACAGCACAAGGCGACCTGCAATTCGCTCTGCACGCAAGCCAAGGCGAATTTCCGCGCATCGTGCTCGCACCAGGCGACATCGACGAATGCTTCCATGCAGCGCACGAAGCGTTCAATCTTGCCGAACGCTGGCAGCTTCCAGTAATAATCTTGGTAGACAAGCACGTCTGCGAGTGCTATAAATCAACCACACCGTTCGATACGCGCAATCTGAAAATAGACCGCGGCCAATTCGCCAACGCAGGTTCAGGAGAATTTCCGCGTTATAAAATTACGGAAAACGGCGTCTCGCCGCGCGCGCTGCCCGGCCAACCTGGCGGCATATTTCGTGCAGTCTCAGACGAGCACGACGAATACGGATATCTGACAGAAGAGCCCACAACGTGCAAAGCGATGAACGACAAACGAATGCGAAAGCTTGAATATATTGCGAGAGAACTTCCGGAGCCAGTTCTATACGGTCCAGCCAAGGCAGGCGTAACAATAATCGGTTGGGGTTCGACAAAAGGTTCCGTCTTGGATGCACTGCTGCTCTTGCAAGCAAAAGGAATCGCAGCAAACTTCCTGCAAGTTTACAATATCTGGCCTTTCCATGCCGCCGCAGTTGGTCGCGTCATCGACCAAGCGAAAGCGGTCATCTGTCTGGAGCAGAACGCAACCGGCCAATTGGCATCGCTTATCCGCGAACAAACTGGCAAAGCCGTTGATTCACTGCTCAAATACGACGGTCGCCAGTGGACTCCGGAGCAGGTCGCGTCCGCCGTTGAAAATCGAGTAAAAGGTGTATGACGATGGCGCTAGAAACCAAAACAAACCCGACATGGTGTCATGGATGCGGAAATTATGGTATTCTGGGAGCTTTGAAAGGCGCAATAAACGAACTTGGTCTAGCGCCGCACAACGTTCTCATCGTAGCCGGCGTCGGTTGCCACGGCCACGAGCCGCAGTGGGTCAACACATACGGTTTCCAAACAATTCACGGTCGCACGCTGCCGCTCGCTCAAGCCGCGAAGCTCGCAAACCACGAGCTGACCGTTATAGCGGTCGCAGGCGACGGCGATTGTCTCGATGAAGGTATGAGTCATTTCATCCACGCTTGCCGGAGAAACATCGACATGACGCTGCTCGTTCATAACAACGGCGTCTTTGGATTAACAACCGGGCAAACATCGCCAACGTCAGGCAAAGGATTCGTAAGCAAATCAACGCCTTTCGGTTCGCCCGAGCAACCAGTAAATGCACTCGCCTTGGCACTCGAAGCAGGCGCTTCATTCGTTGGTCGCGGTTTTGCCGGAGATCCAAAACATCTCCAAGAGCTTGTAGTCAAAGCAATAAAGCATCGCGGCTTTTCGCTGGTTGAAATATTCCAACCGTGCGTAGTATGGAACAAAGTCAATACGTATGATTTCTGGCGCCAGAACACCTACAAACTCGAAGGCGCAGGCCATAATTCGTCAAGTCGCGAAGCTGCGTGGCGTAAGTCGCATGAAAAGGAACCGTGGCCGCTCGGCGTACTATACCAAACGACAACACAGATGTTTACAGACCACCTGCCGCAGATCGCCAAGCAAACGCTGGTAAAGCAGCCGATCGGCAAAATAGATATCAAACCGCTACTGGAGGAATATTCATGAACGAATTTCGGGCACGGCTTAGCAAAATCGAATACCTCAAGTCAAAATGCTCAGGCATACTGCTTTACAACGCAGATGGGTGGTCCAACCCGAACTTCTTCTGGCTATCCAACACTTCCGTCAACGGCTGGCTTTGGGTTCCATTCAAGGGCAGGGCGCGTTTGTTTGTCAGCAAGATGTATCGAGAAGAAGCTCGCAGCGCATGGGCAAAGACAACGTTCATTACAGATTTCAAAGCCGTTCTTAGAGAATTTAAGGGCAAAAAGGCGGGCGTAGATTTGCTCCATCTTCCGGCAGCCGCGCTATCGAAAGTCAAGTCATACGTTAGCGTGAAAGACGTATCAGAAGACCTCGAAGCAGCCCGAGCAGTCAAGACACCCTACGAAGTTAAGCAGATACGGAAAGCTTGCAGTATTACGGCCGAAATATTACGTTCGTTGGAGCTACCGCGCGGCATAAGCAAGACTGATGTCTTGCTGTGCCGGAGAAGTCACACTTCTCCTCGCATTACTGAAGCTAAACTGCGCGCAGATATAGATTGGGAAATGTCGCAGCGTGGCCTCGAGCCCGCATTCCCGACAATAGTCGCATCCGGCAAGAGTATAGCGACGCCGCACCACATTCCGACGAAGAAACCGATACTCGGAACGCTGTTGATAGATCTTGGCGTGCGCTACAACGGCTACTGTTCCGACGTCAGCCGCACGTTCGGCAGCAAATACAAGCCGTTAATTCGCAAGATAATATTCGAAACAATAGAACCGCTTCTCAAGCCTGGCGCGCGGGCGGCTGACATCAACGCAGCCGCGCAGAATGCGTTGGGCAGGTATGCAAAATATTACATTACCGGTCTTGGCCACGGCGTCGGCATAGCCATCCACGAAGATCCGAGCATAACGGCAAAGTCAAAGGACGTTTTGCAAGCAGGGAACGTCATTGCGATCGAGCCTGGCATATACGTTCCGGGCGGAATTCGCCATGAAAATGTTTACCTCATTACAAAACACGGTGCGGAAAATCTGACGGATTTCTGAACTGAGAACGGAAAATAAAAAAAGACCGCCGCAAAACCGGCGGTCACGGTTGACTAATTACTTTTTCTTGTGAGCTTTTTTCTTTGCCATTTTTATCTCCGACAATCCTTCGCGTGCGTCATAATATAGTTTTGGGTGATGAGCAAACAGTTTTCGTAAATTTTTTGGAAAAATCTTCTGTAAAATTTATGCCTTCCACTTCTTCAGCATCGCATACAGCAATCGCACGCCCCAACCGGTTGCACCTTTTGTCGCATAGAAAGAGTCTTCGGGCAGCCACGAAGGCCCGGCAATGTCGATGTGCGCCCACGTTTTTGTCACAAAATTTGACAGGAAAGCGCCGCCGGCGATCGCACCGGCTTCCCAGCCTTCACCTTTCGGGATGTTTCGTACGTCCGCAATATCAGACTTTACCTTTTCTTTATACTCGTCCCACAGCGGAAACTCCCACACGCGCTCATTCGTCGCCTCTCCGGATGTCTTGGCTTTCGCAACGAGCTTTGCATCGCCCATCACGCCAGCAGCTTCGTAGCCAAGCGCAACGACGCAAGCTCCCGTCAGCGTAGCAAGGTCGATGATAGCAGTCGGTCGCAGCTTGTCAGCGTAGCTCAAGGCATCGGCAAGAATCAGCCTGCCTTCAGCATCGGTATCCACGATTTCCATAGTCTTCTTGTTGTAAGCAGTTAGAATGTCGCCGGGTTTGTACGCCTTCCCGCCGGGCATATTCTCGCAAACTGGAAGAACGGCAATGATACGGAGCGGTAATCGCGCCTGCGCAGACAATTTCAGTGCACCGAGCACTGCGGCAGCTCCAGCGACGTCTCCACGCATAGTAGTCATCGAATTGCGCGACTTTATATCAAGCCCGCCGCTATCGAACGTGATACCCTTTCCGACTAGCGCTACAGTCGGTCCGTGGCCGCGCCATTCTGCGACAATAAATTGGGGCTCCTGCACGCTTCCGCGAGAAACGCCGGCAAGGCCGCCCATCCCCGCCTTCTCAATATCTTTTCTACCGAGAACTTTAACTTTAACACCAAATTTACGGAGTGTCAGCGCCTCAGCGGCAACACGTTTTGGCGGCCGATCGCTCGCAGGCATGTTTACAATATCACGGACCCAGTTTACAGCTTCGGTAATCTTACACGCTTCGCCAATACCGGTCGTGAGTTCTTTCACGTCGTTTTTATTGCAGATGATCGTAACGTGCTGCAGTTCTTTCAATTTCTCCTTATCAACAGTTTTGTACTGCACAAACCTATACAATCCGAGTAGCGCACCTTCCGCGGCAGCCTGACCGGTTTCAGTCGCGCTCGCTTTCGGTGTTGGCAGCGCTAACGCAACGCTTTTCATAAGCAGAAGGCGTCCGGCGCGCGCGCCATATGCGGCCACACGCCTGAGGATCTCTAAATTATACCCTTCGCGCTTTCCAAGGCCGACTAGCAGTAATTTACGCGCACCAAGCGCACTAAGGCTAGAAATACCCGCGCTTTGGCCAAATTCGCCCGTAAATTCGCCTGCCTTCACAACCTTGCCGATCTCGCCCTTGAGCGCACGGTCAAGCACGCGCAATAGCGGTTCGAATCGCTTATCCTCAAACATTCCGACGACAAGCAAATCAGCTTTAACAGACTCGATATTGCCGGTAATAGCAGAAATATCAATCGGCTTTCCATTAACAATAGTGCGCATCACAACACCTCTTGAGAGAATTATCCCTTTTGCCGCATATAAAAAGAACTCCTCCAATCAGGACGGTATTTTATGGGAGTTCTTTTGTACGCGAATACTACCAGTTAGAAACTGGTGGTATTCGCCGTATAAATCTCTCCGCATACCGCAACACGCTTTTATTAAATTTTCCTGACATCTATTTGACATGTCTGAAAGCCAGTCTGAACAGAATCCGGGAAAAATATTCCGTTCTTACGACATCCGTGGCCTTTATCCAGCGGAAATAAACGAGACCGTAGCGGAACAAATAGGACGGGCATACTCGAAGCTTACGTTGGAAACCAAACAGCTTCTAGTCGCTCATGATGTCCGCCTCGGAAGTCCTCAACTTGCGCTGTCTTTCATACGCGGCGCATCCGGCAGCGACACGAAAACAGCGTTTGCGGGAATGCTTCCGCTCGGCGTAGCGCTTTTTCACGCATGTAAAACAGGAGCCGAGCTTGCTTACATGACAGCTTCACATCTTCCGGCCGAGTGGAACGGAATCAAGTTGTTCCATCCGACAGGCGCTGGTTGGCTCGAACCGGAAAATCTCGCTTTGCGAGATGCTTTTCTATCAGAAATGCCGAGCGAACCCAAGCGACCGCAAGAACCTGAGAAAATAGAGGTCCATGAGGAAGGCGCACCTTCCCTTAAAGAGTATGTTCAGGTTCGCAGCAGCGGTACGTTCATTCCGCCTAAGCCTGCGGTCATAAGAGAAGACCGCAAGCACACAGTCGTCGACACGGACGCAACGACCGCTAATTACATTCGTCACATCATGACAAAAATACGGCCGATCAAGCGCTTACGGGTTATACTCGACTGCGGCAACGGCGCAGCTTCGGTTGTTGCTCCGAAACTGTTCGCACTCGGCGGGTTTGACGTCAAAGCACTCTGGGCGCAGCCAGACGGCCGCTTTCCAAACCGCTCGCCGGATCCGCATACCGATTCTCTCGAGCGCCTGAAGCAGGCCATAAAGTCAGAACGTGCATCGCTCGGCATAGCTTACGACGGAGACGGAGACCGCATGGTCGTCGTAGACGATGCCGGTAATACGCTCGCGCCTGAAAGGACCGCTTATTTCATACTTACAGAGCTGCTGAAGACGGCGAAAGGCCCGATTGTAGCGAACGTCGAATGCACGCGGATCATCGATGACATCGCTCGGCAGTTCGGTCGTTCAGTCGTCCGCGTGCCTGTCGGCCATACATACCTGATTGATGCCGTTCATACGAACAAAGCCGCCTTCGGCCTTGAGGTCAGCGGTCATTACGCACTCCCGGCGCTCGTTCCGTTCGATGACGCACTTGCAATCAGCTATTATCTTGCATGCGTCTTAGCGCGCCAAGACAAGCCGTTATCGTCTGTCGTTTCGGAGATGCCGTCTTACCCGTTCGAGCGCATAAATTTCATTTGTGATGATGACCAGAAGTTCGGAGTCATAGAGCGACTGAAACTAAAGCTCGCCCACCAATACCCGAACATAAACGACATGGACGGTCTGCGCATAGATTTCGACGACGGCTGGATTCTCATACGCGCTTCAAACACGGAGCCGAAAATACGCCTGACCGTTGAAACAAATACAGCAGCAAGATTCGATGAGCTTAAGGCAGAGTTTACAGCTCTGCTTGAAAAAGAACTGCATGAGTTCTACAAGCCGTCAATAATAACGAAATTGAGAAAGTTGTTTAAGAAATAGTTATTTCTTACCTTTAGCCCACTGTCTCGCTTTTTCAAGCGACTCAAAATCCCCGATATCAAACCACGCGCCGCGCCATACCCAACCGTGAACCGCTCGGCGCTTGCTGAGCCATGATATAAAATGTCCTGGCGCGTCCTTCGGGTTGTCTTCAGCAAGGTATTCGCCAAAAATTGGCAAAACAGCTCGCGGGAAAACATAGCAGCCCGTGCTCGCAAGCGTACTCGGCGGATTCTCTGGCTTTTCGTGGAATTCAGTTATGCGCGTTCCGTCAAGCTTTACAATGCCATAGCGTTTCGCTTTCTCTACGTCCTTTACGTCATAAACCGCAAGCATAGGCGCACCGACTTTCTTGTAAAATTCAAGCACATCATGCAGCTCGAAATCGAACAAATTATCGCCTGCGATGACAAGGCAGTCCGAATCAAGGCCATTTTTTTCGATAAGCCAGTTGAGGCCGCGTATCGCGCCAAATTTCTCATTCTCGCCGCGGCTCGGTTCTACGATAAGTTGAGTCGGCTTTGCAAAGCGCCGACCAGCAATCCATTCACGGAACGCCGGCTCGAAAGCGACGTTGGTAGATATAATAACTTCGTCAACGTCTTGCAGGCATTCTACCTGGTCAACAATATGGTCCAGAATAGTGCGTCCGCCAACGTCCAGCAGCGCTTTCGGCCTGTCAAGCGTCAGAGGCCAAAGCCGTTTAGCAAAGCCGCCGCACAGCAGAATCGCTTTCATAACACGATTTTGAACAAGAAACGCTTAAAAGCAAATTATCTCTCGAGCTTAGAAACAACAATCTCCAGTTCACCGCGATAGTTTGTGATTTGGCCGGTTACAAGAACGGCATCGCCAACGCTGAGATTATACGCCTCCGTGCCTCGCGCAGCCGACTGCCACATTACGGCGCGGATTTCTCCGCTTCCATCGATCAGGGTCATAAAAATATGCCCTTCGCTGGTCGAAATCTGCTTGATGTCAGCGTCTATCGAAATAATCTGGCCTGTTCTGCTTGAATCTATTTCCGCCGTCGTCAGAAAAGTCGGCACAATCAGTAGATTAACCAAGAAAAGACCAAGGATTCCAACCATCGCCATAATCAGGCTTAGTTTTGCAATCGCGCGGTCATGCATGGTGATCTACTTTGTCAGTCTGTAGACTTCTATATCTACGTAAATAGGTCCTTCTGGCGTTAGCGTTGACTGTTTCAGAACAAATCTATCAATAAGTTGCTTGCCGATTTTCGTTTCTTTCAGCTCTTCAACCCGTTCGGCGAGCTTTTCCGGCTTCTGCTTTACGCGGGCAAGCGTCAAGTGTGAAGAAAAGCCACGCTCGTCTGCCTGAAAACCGAGCGGCTTTAGCGCATAATCGGCTTTAGCCGCCAGCTCAGCTAGCATGCCTTTGCAATCTACCCAAACAACGCTGATACGTCTGCCGCCTGGCGGGAACGTTCCGAGCCCGCCGATTTCGACGTCAAACGGCGCCATTTTGACATTCCGCAGCGCCTCTCGCACTGCCGGTACTTGCTCGTCCGAAACTTCACCGAGGAATTTCAGCGTTACATGAAGGTTCTGCCGCTCTACCAGCTTAACACCCGGTTCAAGCAGCCTAGTTTGGATTACAACCAGCTTATCCCGTAGCGGTTCATCAATTTCAGTTGCAATAAACAGGCGCATGCTTATTCTTCGGCATCAGAGCTTAAAAATACAGACTGCAGAAATCGCCAGATTTTGACGATTTACGCACTCTACACAACCATGCTTGTGAGAGTTGACAAAATTTTGACTCGATGTGGTTTCAAAAACAGCGTCTATTCGCCTATTTAGCGCACAAGGATTGAAGTTAAGCTTTAAGTGTCCTTCTGTCTAAATAACTCTTTGTGAAGGCGTGAGAACATGGCAAGACCGAAGGGTTATAATTCAAAGATAATAGCCGTTTTGATGGGGATCCTGGCATCCAAGCCTGAAGGCCTATGGATTCGCCGTCTTGCGAAGGAGGCAAAGGTACATCCAAGTACTGTCAGCCGCTATATTGCCGGTCCGCTAAAGGCGTTCGTCGAGACAAGTGCACTCGGAAGTCCGGATTCTCGTCCGCTTTTAATCGTCGTGAGACTTAAACCGATCGTTTTACAGCGGTTGGCGGAAGGTGCCAGCCTTGGAGACATAATGAAGCTCCTAAGCCTCATGGAGACGGCCATGAAGTGAGGACTATATACTAGTTCTGTCAAAATATAGGCTATTTTGGGAAATAAAGCAATAAATTGGCAGGAAGCCCAACCACAATCCTCCCAGCCATGCTCACAAACAGAGCTATTGCCAGAGGTGCAAAATGAACTTCATTTCATCATCACGTGAACTTCACGTGACTGTCTAGCAATAAAATGAACATAAAATGAACGAAATTGGGAGAATGCTTAAAGGGCAGCTTAAATATAGTGGCGGATTCACGTGAACGTCACGTGAAGTTCATGACATTCATGTGAACTTCACGACCGATAAGCATTTAAGGCGTGAAGGTCGTAAATGGCATATGCAAGCAGAAGTTAAACTTCTGCTGCACAATGCAAAGCACAGCTTTGCATGTGCTGGCAAATCGACATTTGCCATGCATCGCAAAAACAAAGGTTTTGCTTATGCTAGAACAAGGTGGCCAGACCGCGTTTCAATCATGGCTAGGTCGACAAGGATGGGTTTCGAATCCCTTTACCTTTGCCATACTGCCAGAGTTGCTTGTCGGATACGGCCGTCAACTCGAAGAAATAGGATCCGCCATAGCATCAAAGCAGAAATTAGCGCTTTTGCTCGGCCCAACAGGCTCCGGAAAAACGACTATTTTGAAGGCCCTGGCAGCCGGGCTCAGAGACAAGGATGTTGTATACTTTCCAAAACCGCCCCTGCAGCCTGAAGAGTTCGTCGGCGTGTTCAATGAGCGCTATTCTAGCGGGTGGTGGGTCTTCCAAAAGCGGGCAAAGAGCCTTTTCAGCCTGCCACAGTTCCTTAACAGCATGCTTAAGCGGTCAAAACGGGACCTTGTTTTGATTGTAGACGAGGCACACGAGGCGCCAGACGCTGTTTTGGAGTGGTTGCGCGTCCTTAGCGATCAGCTGGATAGCACGACAATAATTTTGTCGGCTTTGCCGGCATTTGAGCAGCATATGGCTCAGCATTTGGAGACCCTTAGAAAGCGGATTTCGGCAAAAATAGAGATTTTATCTCTAACAAAAGAAGAAACCGCTACTTTAATTTCGCGAAGAATAGCTTTCGTAGGCGGCCAAAACAACTTTTCACAAATAATGCTAGATTACATCTACTCACAAACAGCCGGTTTTCCGCGCGAAGTGCTGCGTTTTTGCGACCACGCGATAAAACGTGCAGCAAACGCAAATCTCGACGTTCAGGCGGTTACACCAGAGCAATTTATTCAGTCCGTTCAACCAACCGAGCAGCCGTTGCGTATAGATATTTTGCCCGAGCGCCAAAAGCAGCTTTTGGAACTCATGGCAACGTTCCCGACAGCAGTTTCGCCAGGGGAATTAGTAACAGCGTTGATAGCGCAGAACCCGCAAGAATATCCGACGCGCCAGCACGGTATCCGCGCAATTAATAATATTCTCAAGCGCTTGCTCGAGCTTGGATATTTGAGCCGCGAGCCGCGCCAGAAGACATATGTATATTCTCTATCACCTAGGGCAAAAACAATATTTGTAAAAAGATAAATCAGAATATATATTTTTCAGTAAATACATGCGAAATCTCGGGTCTATCTCTAACGTAAGAAGAGCAGTCGGCGCAAAACTCTAACAATTTTCTCTCACACAACATTAGGTGGCGTTTAACTTCACGTAATTCAGCGGAGTTGATGCCCACTGAATATTAATTAGCGTCCGAAACCAAATCTATCTTATGTCAAAGCACCGCAAATCGCTTCTCCTCATCGTCGGCATGCCTGGCAGCGGCAAATCGACAGCCGCTCAAGCGGCGAAAGCGCTGGGCTTTCGCGTTTTTTCATTCGGTGATATTGTTCGCGAAGAAGTTCACAGACGCGGCCTAGAAGAGAACGAAGAAAATGTAGAGAAAGTCGCAAATTGGTTCCATTCCGGGCGCGAATATTTGCTTGCGCATCGCTTAGAAAAGAAGCTCCGCAAAATCCATACGGCAAAGCCATTCTACGTTATAGAAGGAGCGCGCTCTCCGAAGCAGTTGAAAGAGCTCAAAGGACATTTTAATGTAAGAATTCTCGCTATAATGCTCCCGCAGCGCATCCGCTGGGCGCGCCAACTCGCACGCGGGCGCGCGGATATTCACACAACTGAAGATGCCAGCGAGCGCGATGCCCGCGAATCGAGGTACGGCATCGAAAAGCTGCTCGCTCGGGCAGATTGGCGCATTTCCTCAAATTGCAACGAGAAAGAATTTCGCGCTCGCAACAAGCGCTTTTTTGCGTCTTTATTAAAGTAACGCAAACCGCAGAAATCACACAAACTATTTAAGTTTCCCAGCGCAATTTAGGAACATTGGTGATATTATGAAATCTCGTGGTCGCGATATGTTGGGTAAAGCAGTCGTATCTGAAGAAACTGGTCGAAAATTCGGCGTTGTTGGAGACATGCAATTTGTTTCCGAGTCTGGTGAGCTTCTAAACTTGGTTCTAGTAGAGCCTACGCGCCACACAGCAGAGGTCACGCTTGAGCGCGACACGAGCGGAAGAATGCTCATACCGTTCTCATGCGTAAAATCCGTTGGAGATTTCGTCATAATCTCCGAGAAAGAGCTGTCGTAAGACGCATTTTCTTGAATTTTAATAGTTAGTTTAGGCGTTGCACCGCGCATCGCCTTAAATAAATTCACGGCTCAAATTACGAATTCTTGTGAGGTCCAAATCATGCAGCGCAAATCAAAAGAAGCTGAAATGGAAGAAGAGAAAGAAGCAATAGAGGCGGAAAAGGCAGAAGAAGCGGTCAAAAAGAAAGCCGCTGAAGGAAAAGAGGTTACACTCGAAGACCTTCCAGGCGTAGGCCCGAAGGCCGCCGAGAAGCTTCGCGAAGCAGGTTATACTGATTTGATGTCTATCGCTGCGTCTAGCGTCGGTGAAATCAGCGCTGCTGCAGACCTTGGCGAACTGACTGCGGAAAAAACAATCGCTGCAGCCCGCCAGGCATTGGATATGGGGTTCAAGTCCGCGGCTGAAGTTCTTGAGCATCGCAAAGAAATCGGAAAATTGACGACCGGTTCAAAATCTTTGGACGCCTTGTTCAAAGGCGGAATCGAAACGCAGACAATAACAGAAACATACGGCGCTTTCGCGTCTGGAAAGTCGCAAATCGGGTTTCAATTAGCCGTTAATGTTCAACTGCCGAAGGAAAAAGGCGGCCTTAATGGAGCATGCTTGTTTATCGATACAGAAGCAACGTTCCGTCCTGAAAGAATCGTGCAAATAGCAGAAGGCATGGGTTTAGACGCAAAGAAGGTCTTGGGAAATATTTTCGTTGCTCGCGCTTTCAACAGCGACCATCAGATCGTGCTTGCAGAAAAGGCAAAGGACATAATCAAGGAGAAAAACATCAAATTAGTCATCGTTGATTCGCTGACAGCGCTTTTCCGTTCAGATTATACAGGCCGTGGCGAACTCGCGCCACGTCAACAGACGCTAAACCGCCATATTCATACGCTTCAGCGCTTGGCAGACGTTAATAATGTTGCAATTTACGTAACAAACCAGGTCATGGCGCGGCCTGATATGATGTTCGGCGACCCCACGGCTGCTATAGGCGGCCACATCGTAGGTCACGGAACCGGTGTACGCATATATTTGAGAAAGTCAAAGGGCGAAAAAAGAATAGCTCGCCTGATAGATTCGCCATATCTCCCCGAAGGCGAAGCCGTCTTCACGGTTACGGAAAAAGGAGTCGGGGATTGAAAGAGATCTATTTCTTGCGCTTCATTTTGCGGGCAGCCAAAGCTCCGCAACCCGCAAAAAATGCGCCTAGCACCGCATTGGTAGCGGCATAGATAACCAAAATAGGAACGACATAAATCGCTGCAGGCACTGAAACTCCGAGAACCGGCTTACCAGAATTAAAACCGACTAAAACAGCCAAACAAAGAATAATGACAGATACCAGCATGACGAGCGATCCACGGAAAAGTATGCCTTTCATCGACTTTTTGAGGCGATATAACGACCATCCCATGTAAGCGAGAACGCCAAACATAACAGCGATGAAAATCGCATGCCCAAACGAATAAGCCGATAAAACAGGCAAAACGCCAGCTAAAATCAGCGAACATTCTAATGCAGCTATAACCGCGATCAGCGCCGCAAACCAGAAAATCTTCATTCGCTTTCCTCCTTCGCGCCTGCGCTCATAAGAGCCTCGATTTCTTGCTTTACGTCCGGTTCAGCAACAGCGTCTATGATGAATTCAAGCCTGTCAAAAAGCTTATTTCTGCGGACCGCGCCTGCGAGTACGTATTCACGCAGCTTCGCCTGGCCGAACAGCGCTGGCATGCCTTTCCTTAGAACGATGTCTTTTGCTTGGCTTACCTTTACGCCAAGCAGCGCTTCAGCGACCTCTTTGAAAGCCACGCAGCGCAAAGCGCCCGTTCCATCGTCGAGCACTCCGCTGATATGCAGGGCGTACGCCGGTTCTATTCGCCCGTGATTTATACAATTATAATTGCCTTCCTGGTCTTCCTTCATACTCAGGCCGCATGTCGGGCATATCTCGTAGAACGGGTTGCTCTCGAACAGTTGGACAAGCGCCGCCCGAAGCTCTTTCTTCTGGCCTTCCTGCAGTTCCACAATGCTCGCGCGCCGCGAACTTGCCGCACGTTCGATTTTACCGAACCTGCCCAATCGCAGTTCGGGGCCATAAATGCCCGAGCGCACATAACCGGAGATCTTCAGCACATCGCCCTGCGCCAAGTCTTTCGCGCGCTCGATCTCTTCATTCCAAAGCGTCAATCGTATGCTGCCCGTTTCGTCGCTCAGCGTTATGGCAAGCAGCTGCCCGCTGCCTTTTTCCGTAGAATAGCCACGCCTGGAGATACGCGTAACAATACCGGCTATGTCGACGTTCTGCATGCCGGGAATAAGGTTACCGATGCTGACGCGTTTGAGTTCCATTTACACCCCATCCACAACTTTCTTGGCCAATTTGACGTCTTCCGCGAGCACAGTTTTGCGATTTGAGTGCGCTGCAATCTTTGCAGCTTCCGTAACGATTGTAGAAGTCTTATTTTCCAACATTGCTGCCAATGCGCGTGCAGCGTCATCGCTCACGCGCGGTGCGCCGGCCCGTTTTATCAGCTTTCGAAGAGGTTCGAGCGTGAAACTCATCATGATTCGCCGACAAAACCTAGCTTAAAAATTATTTAAATCGGGAAATGTATATTGTGTCATCGATATTGACACAAATTGTGCGTTCGCGAAGCGAACGGCACAATATTACAAACACTAGTTCAATGAGGTTTTCCAATGATACAGACTAAAGCAGAGCTCGAAGAATTGTTTTTGCGCCGAAAGCCCGTAAAACTTCTCATGGCACTCAAGCTCCACCCGACCGCGGCATACATTTCTACGCTCTCAAAAGAAACAGATTGCACGTATTCTCACACAGTAAAACTGTTGGAAGAATTCAACAATCTCAATCTAGTAACTTTTGAAAAATCTGGGCGCGTGAAGTACACGAGACTAACGCCGGATGGCGAAGAGCTTGCCACAAACTTCGAAGCTGTTCTCCGCAAGTTCAGCAAGCTTCAGCCAAAAGTCGAGAAAAAGCCGCCGGCGCCGTACCTGGCAAAGAAAGGCATGGCACAGTGAACAGGCTTAAGGAGATTTCTATTTAATAGCTAACAATGGGAGCCTCGTTTGAACCAAAAGAAATTACGGAACATCAGTCCTCAACCGAGAACCAACGGATCTCTATAGATTGTAATCCACACGATTATTACCTTTATCTCAATCGCGAATATAACCCTACCTTGCAATCGCAGAAGCTAGGTATAGAATACTCTGCCAACAACAAGGCGTTTAGTGCAAGCATCACAAAGGTCGGCTCTGCCGCGCCGATTATGCAAGCCTACAAAAATTGTCAGAGCGACGAGGCTGCGCAGAAGGAATCGTGGGTTTGGGACGCTTGGCAAAACCTCGATAAATATCTCAAAGAGCACGGACACAACTTCAGAAATGGCAAACTCGTAGAGTACGCCAAGGAAGTGTTGGCAGTGGTGCTGACCCAGAAGCCAGCCGACATAATAGCTGCTCCTTTAGAATCTGTAAGCTAGCACGATTAAGCTGCGCGCATCAAGTTGCAGAGTAAGTTTTCTCATCTTGTTCATTCTGCACAGATTCTGAACGAATCGGTGCCATCCAGAAACCACTTTTCTACCAAACCTCGTAACTCCAGCCTAACACAATAATTCGGTTCGAATACCGCAATAGATATAAATCGCATGAGCAGAAGCAGTTAGCTGGGCACCTTGGTATCCCGCCAAAGACATGCAAATCAGTGCCCTTCGGCCAACTGCTCTGGGCAGAAAATGAGGCTTTTGAAACAAGAAATTCCGGTACAAACGTCGGTAATTGAGGCGACAAACATGCCAAAAAAGAAGCTTGCGGATATGGTTTTTCAGCGTATCGCTCCGCCTGACGAGAAGGCGAACATTACAACCCATGATCTTTGTAACGTGCTAGTGCGACGGCTAGGGTTGAAGCGCAAAGAAGGCCGCGCAAACCACGCTATGCTATTGCACGAACTAGTGAAATATCGCCGCGAAAACGTACCGGTTGCGATCGACAAGATTGCCCAGATGCTCAGCGTAAGCCAATCGCAGGCCTACGAAGAGATACGCAAGTGGCGAACGCTCGGTCTGATTGAGTTCGTCAAAATACCGCAAGGCGCAGGTTTCATAAAAGGCTACATGCTCGCCGGTCAAACGACCAATAGACTTCTCGACAAGGTAGAAGCCAACTTCAAAGCGTTTATGAGGCGCACTCGCCGCATAGCGAAGGACTTTGACGACATGGTAGGTCTCGAAGCAGCCAGAGCAGGCAAAGGTCAGGAAAAAACTGAAGAAACAGAGACAGCAGCCGAAACGGAAGCAACCACAGAAGAGGAAGAAAACGGATAACCTACACGGGTTTTTACCTTTTGCCACGCATTACTAGCCATGCTTACACGTTATCACAAAATATTGCTCGGCAAAGCAAGGCCGCGATTTCTTGCGGCGAAGAAAAGCGGTTTTCAAAAGCAATTGGACAATCTTAGCAAGGCAAAGCAATGCCCATTTTGCGACAAAAAGCAGAAAACAGTTGCAGTTAAAGTGAAAATGTCAGTGGCCGAAGACCCGACGTTCCGCAATGCAGTAAGTTTATCGTTCAGCCAGCGCGGAACAGCAAAAACTCCCGCACAGGTAGCAGCACTGGTATCGCAAAAGTACAAGCGCGGAAAGAAAACACTTATAATATCAGGTGACGTAGCGCATGGAATCCCGTTTCTTTTGCAACTGCTGGAAAAATTGGCAGCGCCAGCAGCAATTGTGATTGTTGCAGATCCGCTCTATTCTGAAAAAGCTGCAAAAATTTTCAAGCGGATTGTCGATGTACACGCGCTGACAGTACGGTGGGCAGATTCCGGTTGCGCGTCGCATTTCGGAGCAGAAGGATACGTCGGTATCACACAGAAGAATGTAAAATTCGCAGCAAACGGCGAGACAATAGTGAGAATCCCGCTGCTGCCAGGACATATAGAATGCGACGCGAAGTCAACACTCGAGTGGCTCTCAAAGAACGTGCCAGACGTGCGTGTGCAATTTGTGCAATCGCACAAGCCTCGTGCAGTCGAGCGCGCCCCCGAGCTGAGCCGCGCGATAACAATAACGGAGCTCAACGATGTCGTTGCGTTCGCACACAAGCTCGAATTAAATGCAGAGACAATTGTTCTTCGCTAGGAAAGCATGGCTTATGTTGAAATCTCGGATTTCAACAAATGTCCAAGTTGCGTGGCAACTTGAGACATTTCCTGCAACTTCGAGTTAGCGCGCGCGGATTTTTTTAATCGCAGCCCACGGCTTTTTCTTGGCGGTCCATTTTTCAAATATGCGGTTGCACGTTTCAACGTCCGTGCGATTACGACCTTCAGAAATCAGGTCCTTGGCAATACCGCCAAGTGAGCGTCCGCCGTTCCACCTGACGAGAAATTCTTCAAGAAGCTCTTGCTTTTCAAATTTGTCCATTTGCGAAACAACTCGCGAGTTCAACAAGCATACCGTGTGGTATGTTTGGTAATCAAGAAATATAGGGTAAGAAAAAACTTAAGGCGCTCACTCGCTCTTCTCTGCCTTCTGCGCACGGACCATTGGAAACTGTACAGGTGGCGGCAAGCGAACATCTTCTGCAAGTACGACTGCTTTTGCAAGGCACTTGCGGAAAATCGTGTTCAGAATTTCAAGACCAGCTTTCGACTCAAGCTTCTTTTCATCTTCCCACATTTTAAGGACCTTTTTGGCGTCGTGATCGCGCCACAGAATGCTGCCCTCAACAACAATATCGCCAACATCAGGTTCGTACTTGGTTGTGAAAGTGAACTTCACGCGCAGAACATCTTTCATGTCCAGAACGTCGGCCTTTTCAATTCCTGTTATAGACGGCGTGCTGTTGACAGTTATGCCAGCAGATCCGATTTTATCTTCATTTATCTTTGCACTAATCGAATTCAAATTCAATCCCAATATCATCTAAATCACACAGCAAACTTGCACGGAAAATCTTAAATATGAAGTATAGCCCCGGGCAGATTCGAACTGCCGTCATCAGCTTTCTTATTTCACAGAGAATTGCTTCTCTCAAATCTCTGGCAATCCAGAGGCTGATATGCTTGGCCGCTACACCACGGGGCTATTGCGACGAACAAGTTTCAGCGGCAAAGATTAAAAGTATGATAATTTACCGACTTTGGTTCCCGAATTGCATCAGACCGCATTCGACTGGCGGTTTCAATAGGACTTCACAAAGTGGCGGCAGAAGGTCGGTCGCATTAGTCACGTTCCATAACTGTTCGCCGCGCAGCGAGCGCGCGCTTGCCCATGTTTCGTTCTGCGTGTCATTGATTTTCTGCACAATAATTTGGTTTTCGAGCTCGCCTGGTAGTGCTTCGACAAATAGCTGCAGATCGGGGCAACAACCCGTGTAGTAATGCCACTCCATCAGAGAAAATCCATTCTGCAAATATTGCGTTGCTATAGTATCATCAAGTTTTCCTTCGACAATATAATTGCTCGGAACCTGTGTCTGTACTCCCGGTGTTTGCGGATTAAGTGGAACAGCGCCGACAATAATCCACGCAGCCGACGAAAAGAACATGACTAATGCTATGACAATAACAAGCAACTGTTTTTTAGTTTCCTTTTTCATAAAACCACTTACTATCCTCCAAGTTTTGATTTTGCTTCTGCCAATTCTCGCTTAAAACGTTCGAGCGAACGCACGGCATCTTCCGGATGAGCACCAAAAATCCCGCCAAGCTCGCGTAAAATATCGCGATCGCTCATTTTAGTTTTGGTCTCCGAGCTTTTAGTCTTACCTTTTGGCATATTTTTCTCTCACCTTGTTAATAACACCATCAACAGTCGCAACATCAGTTCCGACACCCTGACCGATTAGCGGCGAGCCGCCGCCTTTGCCGCCAAGCGAACTACAGACTTCGCGGGCAATCACTCCGGCGTTTAATCCGCTTTCTGCACCCGCAGATATCCATACACTAACGTTCTCCTTAGCTCCAATGAAAATAAGCAGGCGCTTATCCGAAGATAGCTTACGTGAGAGCTCCTGCAACAAGTCCATGTCAGCGCCTTCTATTTTTTCGACCAGAACGTTGCCGGAAAATTTCATTTCCAATTCGGAAACGAGCTGCTGCGCTTGTCCAGCAACGTTTTTCTCCAACAGCTTCTGGTATTTTTTCCAGTCTTCGAAAAGTTGTTTCGCAGCTGAAACTATGCGCGTACGTGGAACACCAAGCAGTTCCTGGCATTTCGCGACTAGTGCCGCATACGCTGCTTTAGTATGCTGGCCGGCTGGGCCGGCAGCGAAAACAATGCGCACAACACCGTCTTGCACGCGTTCTGTGCCAAGAATTACGATTTCTCCTATATCGGAAGTGTTGTTTGTATGAATGCCGCCGCATGCTTCAGTATCTACTCCAGGAATTTCTACGATACGCAGTTCAGCTTGAGGCACAGCACCGCCTTGGTAAATTGAAAAGCCATGTTTTGATTCAGCTTCTGTTCTCGGCTCTACACTCCTTTTCAATTTTTTCTTACTTCGCACAATCTTGTTGGCTTCATATTCTATGGCAGCAATTTGTTCGGAACTTAGCGCAGCGTAATGAGTTACGTCAAGCCGCGCACGGTCAACGTCTTTGAACGCGCTATGCTGCCAAATATGTTTTCCAAGCACGCGGCGAGCTGCCGCGTTAATGATGTGAGTTGCAGTGTGATGGATAGAAATTTGCTCACGCCTTTTCCAATCGATTATGCCGTGAACGACGTCGCCTTCCGCGAACGTCGGATTCTCTATGCCGTGCAAAAGCACATCGCCAACCTTTTCAATATCATAAACTTTGCAGCCGCTTAGTGTACCGTGATCGGGTTCTTGTCCGCCTGAGCGTCCGTAGAAAGCCGAACGGTCAAGCACAACCCATTTTCCGTCGATGATTTTTAGAACTTTAGCATCGAATTCGCGCAAGTTCTGGTCATCATAGAAAAGAAGGCGCGTTGCAGAAAGTCCGCGGACATTTATTTTTGTGCGCTCTTCGGCATGTTCGCCCATATGACGCTCTGTCATGCGGACGTAAGCGTCTGATGGAAGTTCGACTTTCAAGCCTTTAGCAGCGGCAACTTCTGAAATCAATTCAGGCGTAACGCCTTGTGATTCGTATAGCTCGCCGACCTTTGCAGCATCGAGTTTTGCACCTCGCTCAAGCAAGCTCTCAACAATACGTGATGTTCTAGTTTTTGTATCACTAAACCGCTCAGACTCGATACCGAGTATCTCACGAAGTTCGCCGAGCGATGCCTTGAGTCGCGGATTAAGCGTATGTAAATACTTTGCATGCCCCGCGCAAACATCAGCAAGGTCGATATCGAGCTTATAGCGATCGATGAAACCAAGCGCGCGCCGCAGGACAACGCGCAAATTATATCCGCCGCCAACGTTCGATGGCAGTTGTCCGTCGGTTATTGCATAGAGCAAAGTTTTTGCATGATCTGCTATAGCATATGCGGCTTCTAGTTGTTCAGTTGCAGAGGTTAGTTTTGTTGGCGCAACGCCGAGCTGCCAGGCAATATCATTTTTTGCTTTTGCGAGATCGCCAACATCGTCGATATTCAGACTGCCGGAAAGAGCCGCGTATTTTGCAAATAAGTTTTGGTCATATTCTATTTTTCCCTTCAGCTTTTCCATGACAGGACCGAATGCTGCATCATAGCTCGTTGGTTTTCCAGAGAGAAGCCATACAAAGCGCTCATGGCCGGCGCCCATATCTATTACTTTTTTATCCATAACACGAAACTGCTCGGGCGTACCGATGAACTCTGTGAAAACACAATTACCAAGCTCAAGGCCACGAACAAAATATTCAAGCGAATAGCCGAATGCGCTTGGCCCGACCCAGACATCTTCCAGAAACGATATCTCATTCGGAGGAATGCCGAAAACTTTAGTGAGCAGTTGCCAATCTAGCTCAACACAGCGATCTTTCCAATATCCCGTTTTCTTCGCAGGGTCGTAGAGCGAGTGCTGGCCTATCATGATAAATGAAGTATGGTGGCGTCCGCTGACACCGACATTGGGAATATCATTAAACCGCAGGCAAACTTGCGGGATGATGAGCGGATTTTCGGGAAACTCAAACACAGGTTCGCCGCCGACAGAACGTTGGAAAGCAACTATACTGGCAATCGTGAAGTAAAGTCCCGGAAACCATCGGCAAACAGTTGGGTAAGAAGGAATAGCAGCATGACCGTTCTTTACAAAAAATCGCTCAATTGCACGCCAAGTTTCTACATAACCTTTTCTAAACTTGCCGATGCGCTGACCGATGAAACTGTATGGCGTGCACGGCGGATCCGGGCATTTCGTCTGCTCGGGATTAAGAGTCCAGAACCATTTACCGCACGTGCAGCGCTTTCTCACAAAGCCTAGTTCGTCAAACAACGCAACGCGGTAATACTTATCAGGTTCTTCAGAAAATCTCGAACGCACCGCATCCTTCGATAGCATAAATGCACCTAATAGTAAGAAGCTCGAGATAAATTAAAAGAAAAAATTTATCCAAACAAGCTCGATAGGCCTTCAACTGCCTCTTCTGCCTTCTTTTTCTCCTCTTCTGCGCTGACTTCAGCTTTCTTCTCTGCAGGCGCAGCGGCTGCCGGAGCAGCTGCCGCAACAGGCATTGCAGCCTTCGAAATTGCCTCGTCGATGTTTACACCATCGAGCGCTGAAACCATCGCCTTGATACGCGCAGCATCAGGCGCTGTTCCAGTCGACGAAACGACCGATTTCAGACCGCTCTCATCAACGGGTTTTCCTGCCGAATGAAGCAGAAGTGCCGCATATATGTAGTTCATTGTTTGCACCTCGACCATTACAATGAAAACCGCTAGGTTTTCAGTGTCTAGAAAAGCTTCATGCTTTTCTAGGATGACTGCGCAGGTTGTTCTGCTGGCGTTTCCGGAATAGCGGGAACTTTAGCTTCGAGTGCTTTCGCCTCGGCAACCGCTTTAGCCAGAATCTCGCCAATGACATCTTTTTCAAGGATATTCGCAGCCAAGCATAATGATTTTGCGCGCCAGAATGCAAGTTGTATTGCAAGCGGAGCTGTAAGTTTCGTAAGGTATCCGGTATTCAACGAAAGGTTGATACCGGCATGGACAGCAAGTTCGATATCGCGCAAGTATTGGTCGACGTCTACGTTGAGAACGTCACGGCCATAAAGCATTTCATTTTCCCAAGCAGCGCTCAAGTCAATGCCGATTTCAACAGGCTCGATCTTAAGCAGACTGAATACGGCCGCAAGGTCGTCTGTCACAGGCTGGCCTGCCCTGAGCACGATCTTGTCATCAATAACCGCTATCTTTCCGCCTTCGACGCGAGTCTTGAGTCCGACCTTGCCGAGCGTGCTTATTGCTGGTCCTGGCGGAATCCCAGTCGAACCTTTCGGAATTGTTATATCTTTGTTCACAACCGCTCCTACTTTTGCCGAGCTAGTTGCACGATTCTTCTTCAAAGTTGAGAACAATTCGAACGGATCACCGTTCGAAAATATCATTGCAGGTGAATTTCCCACGTGTTCCATAAGCTTTTCCAAACTCGGATTTCCTGATTCTGCGAGTGCACGAGCAATCAAGCCTTTTCTCGTCATCTTTATCTTGATGCTACCGTCTTTCGTGATAGTATTTTTTATTTTTAGAAACTGGCGTGCAGGCATCTTCGCCATGTCAAGAATTCCGACAGTCCTGTGGCTAGCGATGAGAGACTTTAACTCTTTTACGATTTTTGGTTTATCTTCGCGTTTCAGCATCGCGGCACCTACTTAACAACGAATTTTACAGGTTTGCCCATCGTCAGCTTGATGTAAGCATTTCTGATTTGAGATTTTGCTGGCAAAACCTTCTTTATTTCTTCGATAACACGTTTCGCATTTTCGAGTACTTGCTCGTCTGCCATTGCTTCCGTTCCAATCGCGCATTGAATATTGGGTGAATCCTTTACGCGGATACGTACAGATTTCGAGAGCTCCTCAGCTACCGTAGCAGGATTTGCAGCCGGCGGCAGAAGCCGCGGCATTTTGCCGATAGGACCCATGTAACGTCCGAGCACTTTACCTACGAGAACCATAAGAGTTGGCTCGCACATGAAAAAGTCATAATCGCGGATAAGTTTCTTAGCCACACGCTTGTCACGCTCTAATGCTGTAATATCATCCTTTCCCAGCTTCGGTTCGTAGCCTTCATGACTATCAGAAATTAAGCAAACACGCGCAGACTTTCCTGTGCCATGCGGCAGCGCGACTTCTTTTGAAAAGCGAGACTCGGGCTTCTTCATATCAAGGTTTTTGATATTTACGATTAAGTCGATCGTCTGCTGAAATTTCTTCTTCTCAGAACCCGCTCGCACTGATGCGAGCGCTTCGGTCAGTTCCATATTCAACCTCCTGCTATCGACGATGTCGAGTTGCAGTAACCAGTAGCATGCAGAATAAAGAATATAAAGCTTAGAACTCGTGCTCTTCGCGGTGCGCAAGTGAACTAATCCTATTCTCTATTTCTATGACTTTCTGCACAAGATCGTAAAACTTTTGCGTATCGAGTGTTTCGCGCGGCTGTTCGAACGTGGCAAGCCGGTTTTCTACGCTTCGTGAGAGCTGTTGGAACTCACCGCGCAAGAAGTTAATGGCGTCTGACATTTCGCTAACAGTTTTGCAAATCTTTTCGGCAAATTCTTCTCCGCCGACTTGAACGAGGCTTATGCGCGATTCAAGCTTCTGGAATTTTTCTTCATCCGTAGTTTCGTGCAGTGCAAGTCCTGCCAATAGCAACAGCATAGCTGCAGCGACAAGCCAGAGTTGGAAAGCGACGAGTACGCCTAGTGAGGCGATGAGAAGGATTACGATTCCGACGCTTGAGTTTGATGACATAGTCTAACCTTACGCCACTTTAGGAAATATCAGTTCTGGGCGGCGGATTATCGTGCTATCGCGCTCCTTTCCGGTGGAGATTATTGATACCGGTACTTCAAGATTTTGTTCGATGCGTTTTATGTATGCCTTTAGATTATCATGAAGCTTCTCGCAAGATGTGACACCTGCCGTATTATTCCAGCCATCGATCGGCCTGAGTTCAGGTTTGTATTTCGCGAGGTCGTACGCGCTAGCAGGGAATTCAGATATGATTTTATCGCCGTGCTTGTAATTTTCGCATATGAATATTTGTTGGCGACCATCGAAAACATCCACTTTTGTTAGTGCAACAGAAGTTAGGCCGTTTATCATTGCAGCATACCTGGCAGCTACGAAATCGGGCCAGCCGCATCTCCGGACTCGGCGGGTAGTTGCACCGATTTCGTCGCCAGCAGCTTTACGGACTTCTTCGTTTATGTCATCGGGCATAAGCGTTGGCATCGGCCCTGCTCCTACACGTGTTGGGTATGTCTTGAGCACGCCGATAACGTCGGTGATTGCAGTCGGAGGAATCCCAGTGCCCGTGCATGCTCCGCCTGATATAGGGTGTGAAGATGTTACATCAGGAACCGTTCCAAAATCTATGTCAAGCAGGGTTCCCTGCGCACCTTCAAAAAGTATGTGCTTACCTTTCTTCCAAAAATCGTTCAAAAGGTAAGCAGTATTAGTGATCATATCTTTGATTACAGGATAGAAGCTCAGCTGCTGCGCGACGATTTCATCTGCGTCTAGTTTCTCGCCGTCGCCAAAAACGTCAAGTATCGGCTTGTACCAGTCCAAGTTTATTTGGACCTTTTCTCTGAAATAGTCTGGATTTCTAAGGTCGCCGACAGTAATTCCGGTGCGCTCAGTTTTCGTTGTGTAAGTGGGTCCTATCCCGCGACCCGTCGTTCCTATTTTCTTATCCACATTCTTTTCTAGTGCCCTTTCATGAGCCTTTTCTAGTGCAAAGTGATACGGAAGCGTAAGGTGTGCACTGTTAGAAATGTACAAATTATATTTTTTATTTTTTGCTGCAAGATCTGACATTTCTCCGGTTAGCGACTGAAGGTCTATAACCATGCCGTTGCCGATGACGTTTTCCTTGCCAGGTGTGAGAACACCGGACGGTAAGCAGTGCAAAACATATTTCTCATCGCCGATTTTTACCGTGTGGCCTGCATTTGCACCGCCCTGATACCTTGCAATTACGTCGTATTTGTCGGATAGCATGTCGACTATCTTTCCCTTTCCTTCATCGCCCCAATACATACCGACGACGACAGTAACAACCATAGAAATCACTTAATTATTCCACGACCTCAATGCCATGAGCGCCTTTGATTTGTTTCGCACGCTCTGACAGCCTTATCAGGACTGCGCATTCTCTGTATTCTTCTAAGTTTTTACAACCAGCATCACTCAGCGCCTCCTTCAGCACCTGAGTATACCTCTCAGTTCCTGGTTTCAGTCTGCCCACACACGGCACACGACCGGATACACCTTGATGTGTAAGAATAGTTTCGCCACCAACGTTATAGCGGTGCATATTTCCAGATTCTTGATATGCCCGCGGTGAGGCCTCGCCAAAATATTCTTTATAGTCGACACCTTTTTCCACAAAATGTTTGCCTGCAGATTCACGGAAGCCGGCAAATAATCTGCCAGCCATCACAGCATCCGCATGTGTCAGCGCGATATTCATATCCGACGGCTTTTCCATCCCGCCATCAGCGATAATCGCTATATATCTGCCAGTTTTTGCATACTCATCTCGCGCCTTTGAAACCTCGACAAGCGACCAGAACGGCGGTGCACCAACGCCTAGTACATCATTCGTTGTGCAAATAGAACCAGGCCCCATGCCTAGCTTTACTGCATCTGCGCCAGCATCAGCACATTTCCTGAAGCCGTCTGGTGTGACAAGGTTCCCAGCACAGATCGGCGGGCCGTTGGGAAACATATGCTTGTATTTTTTTACCAATTCGACAATAAACGTCGAGTATGCATGAGACGTGTCGGTAAATATCATGTCTGCGCCTGCTTCGACCAACGCGTTTGCCCGCTTTTCCCAGCCAGGGAAGCTGTCTATGGCGGCACCTACTTTGTAAGCTTCAAACTGCTGTAAGAAAACAAGCTTTCTCAGTCTATATACATCGTCAAGAACAGGAACCATTCTACAATTTTTCGATGTGATGTAATCCTTTATTTCATTATCAGGCATGGAATCTTTACAAAATTCCATCACAACATCTCCACGACTATTTTTGAAAGATTTCATAACATTTTTTATTGGTGTATTCGGATTCATTCGGTCATGGACCAATGGATCGTAAGTAAAAATTCCTGAGAAATCTCCGATTCGACTTTGCACAGGCATGTTCGAATGTCCATATCCCTTAGCCTTCTCTAAGGCAGAACCCAACGTTTCGGTATCGAGAATGTATTCAGGATTCTGTTCGGATTCAATTTGTCCTACCTTGATTTCCATATCCTTGACATATCGTACAATAGCAACTTCATCTTCGATACTTAGACCCCGTGGCGCAACAGCCATCATTCTGTTTTTGCCGGCATGTAACGCCATATCTTTTCCAACGACAGATCGCATCGCAGCAGGTAAGTACGGTCTACCGAGCTCAACGCCGGCAATCTTAGTATGGACATTTATCTTTCCTGGAAGATGTTCCTCTGTTGTATACCCAGGTAGAACTAGAAAGTCGTCAAATGTAGTTCCTGTATAATCTCCTATGATCTTAGCCACGTAACACACCTTACAGAACTAGACCGCCAGAAACTTCTTAAGACTGAAAGAAAATTTCGCTCGCAGAAAGAGATTAAAGCTCAAAAATTTACTCGACTTTTACAGTCCCCGTATTAATTTCCTTTATAATTTCTTTCGGGTCTTTGCCTTCGACTGTCACGCCGCACGAGACGCACGTTCCGAGGACCATTTTTACGTTTGAGGCTCCGCCGCCTTTTTCTTTTGCAATCTCTACAACGTCTTTCAGCTTGAGGTCTCCTGCAACGGTGCGGCCACCGCCTTCTTGCGGCTTGCTAAGAGTTTCTACTTTCAGTTTCTTTTTGATAAGTTCGGGAATGGTAGGCATAGTCTTCACTCAGTCTTCTTCTTCTCGTGCATGCGCACGGACGTCGCAGCAATTGTGACAGGAATAGGAATCGGTGCTTCCAGCATCTCAACCGTTATTTCACCTTTCGTTTCGTCGACACGGGTGATTTTCGCACGCTCGCCTTTGAACGGTCCGCCTATTACTTCTACGATGTCGCCGACGTCCAGTTTGATCTCACGCTTCTCTGGGACCAGGAATTTCTCGATTTCCGTAAGTTTGACATCATGAGCAACAATGCCACGAATATGAGGAATGCCTTTCACGGCTGCTTCAATATATTCATTTTCGCCTTCTATGAAGACATATCCGCGAAGGTCTTCCGTGTAGAAAACAGATTTTATCGGAAGCTTCTTGTTCTGGATTCGTGTGACTATGACATCTATGACAACGCCTTCACGGCCCGTTGTTGTTCTAACAGTCGATATCATACTTTCACAACCAGCCCACGATTGGTGCGAGCAGTGCAAACGCCATAAAAATTATGAATCCGATCACGCCGATTATAATCATTCCGAGCCCGGTGATTTTCATCGATACCTTGAACTCATCCGGATCGGGCTTCGTCGAGACAAGCACGACACGCCGCGCCTGAAGCCAGAACGCCTTGATTCTTGCGATTGGGCTGAACATGTGGATAACTACAAAGAGGAAGACTTAAAAACTAAAGAAAGTCCAGCCTATTTCAAGAAATCGATTCCAAGGCTGGATTCGACGTCTTTCTTGCTCGGCAGCGAGGAAATGTGAGGGCTGTTTACTCCTGTCACGACGACCATTGCACGCACAGTCTCGCCAAGCTCTTTGAGTATCTGAGCTCCCCAAATTATCTTTGCATCTGGGCTCAGCCTGCTCGCAACAGCTTCGACGATGTCGCGGCACTCTTTCGTTGTGACGTCTGTTCCGCCGCTCACGTTGATGAGCGCACCCTTTGCGCCGTCGATTTCAACGTTTAGCAACGGGTTGTTGAGTGCACGCTCGACCGCCTCGATTGCGCGGTTCTCACCGTCGCTGTCACCAAGGCCGATCATCGCTACACCACCGTCTCTCATAACAGCACGAACGTCAGCAAAGTCAAGGTTCACAAGACCTGGTCGTGTAATAAGTTCTGTTATGCCCTTTACAGCGTTAACAAGAATTTCATCCGCTATTTTGAAAGCAGTTGTTATAGAGACATCAGGAACGATATCCAGCAAGCGATCGTTCGGTATCACAATCAGCGTGTCTACACATTCTTGCAGCCTTTCAAGGCCGGCCTGTGCGTTTTGTGTGCGCTGCTTGCCTTCCATAGTGAATGGCAAAGTTACAACGCCTACGGTCAGCGCACCAGATTTTTTAGCAAGATCGGCGACAACCGGAGCAGAACCTGTTCCTGTTCCTCCACCAAGACCGCACGTAACGAAAACCATGTCAGCTCCATCGACGACTTTCTTTATATCATTCTTTGATTCTTTTGCGGCCTCCTCACCGATTTTCGGATCTGCACCTGCACCAAGTCCTCCTGTCAGCGCCTTGCCGATGAGAACCTTCACATCAGCATCTGTGTAGAGCAAATCCTGTGCATCTGTATTAACAGCCACAGCTTCTGCGCCAATGACGCCAACTTGCATCAACCGAGAAATCGTATTGTTGCCTGCACCGCCGCAACCAATGATTTTAATATTAGCTTTCTTTGCCTCGAGCAGCTTTTTCAGTTCTTCGTCGGCCACATTTTTACCGGATCTGTCTATAGCTAGAACTCCCATTCAAAACACACTCCATGATTTATATTATGCGCATCAAGCGCTCTACGCTCGGTTGTGAAATAAAACCCCATGAAATTATTTAAGCTTGGGCGAATTTTTCGAGTTTATTAAGATTTGCTCGATGCCTCAGCAGAACTTGATTTTTCGAAACTCTCAACAAAATCTACCTTCTCGACGCCTTTCACATGCTCCAGAATCAGTTTACTGGTACCTTCTTTCAACCGCTGCGGCAGGCGCGCTTTGATAGTTGCACTCTTTTGCTCTATGTGGACATCTCCCATTGTTCCGAAGAACTCCAAAACCGCTTCAATCTGCGCTTTCGGACCTTCGATTTTCTCCTTTACTTCGATCTCATACTTCAGAGTCTTGCCAGCAAGTGGGTGATTGAAGTCAACACGCACACGGCCGGCTGAAACCGACTGAACCCGACCGCGCATATCGCCGAAATCTACGAGTTGCCCAGGTGCTGGTACCTGTTTGAACATCCTTCCAGGCACAGTCCGTACAAGTGCGGCATTGCGTTGGCCAAAACCTTCCTCAGGCTTAACCGCAACATCACGCTTTTCACCAATTTTCATCTCGATAAGTAGCTTATCCAAACCTGGAACAAGAAATCCCGCGCCGACAATTACAGGCGCAGGGCCGTATCGCGCATGCTGGTTGAATATCTTTTCTTTCTTGGCGAGCTCTGCGTCCGTCAAGTCGAATATCTCGCCAGATTCAAGTCTACCGACATAATCGATTCGGACAAAATCTCCCTTTTGCATACAAATCAGAACTTAAGCTTTCAAGGGAAAGTTTATAAATGAAATCTTTTCTAGCGATTGCGGTTGTAATAGCGTTAGTCGCGGCATCGATTAACGCGCTATTACCGGCCTTTCAGTCTACAGGCGCAGTTACCGAAACGAATTCAACCGGACCGACTCAATTCGACTTTATTGGAAACAAGACCGTTACTAAAATCATAGACGGAGACACAGTAATCGCAGAAGGCGAGTCGATTCGGCTGCTCGGGATAGATGCCGACGAGAAAGGTTATCCATGTTACAATGCGGCCAAGACACGCATCGAAGAACTCATTCTTGGAAAAGAAGTTTATCTTGAATCGGATGCAGAAAACAAAGACCAATACAGCAGATATCTAAGATATTTGTTCATTGGAAATCAAAACGTCAATCTGCAACTTGTCAAGGAAGGTCTTGTAGTCGCGAGATTCTCGCCGGAAAACACAAAATACAAGGAAGAAATCCTGGTAGCAGAAACAGCAGCCCGAGGAGCAGGCACAGGCTGCAAATGGAACGGTACAGATTGGAACAAGTGAGGCGCATTTAACCCTTTTAAGTTTTTTGCTACCTAAAGGTGTTCATTGTGATAACCTATGCTTTTGAAAACAGAGCGAAATTGGAAGGCACTGCTCACGCCCGGAGATGAGCAGCGACTGAACGGTATTCTTGAGCAGATCAAGAAGCACCGCGCAGCTTATCTGACGGCCGACGAAGTAAAACTCGCGCAGCTCTGGTGCGCTTTGCTAGAAACGCAAAAACAAAACGTCGCTCTTGATTCGCGCCTGAGGCGCTTGGAATTTGTTCTTAGCGGGGTTGCAACACGCGCACAGACACTCGACAAGTCTGCAGATAAGCTGCTCGAGAGCTTGGGCAGGTTCTGAAGGTTAGGGCAAAATATAACCTTTTAATACTTTTCGATGACACTCATTTGTTAACCGCATTTGCGAAAGCAAATGAGGTTAAAGTTGCGAGCGTGAGTGAAGCAAGAGCGAATTCGTTTCGGAGTTTTCTTCGACAGTTTGCAAATAACTTTATTACACGCCGTCAAAAATAGGTGGAAAAAATGGCTTTTGGAAACAGAGGCGGTTTTGGCGGTCCACGTGAAATGCACCCTGCAAAGTGTGCAGATTGCGGTGCGGACACGCAGGTTCCTTTCAAACCGAACCCAGACCGACCTGTGTACTGCAAAGAATGTTTTGCGAAGCGAAGACCAGCCCGATTCTAATCGGCGGTTCAAACTTAGCAGAATAAGTTAGTTTTTTTCTTTTTCTCAATAATTTTTTATTCTATCAGAATACCCAATTTATCCGGCTTAGCCTTGAAAGCCTTCTCATGCTTTGAGCTGTCGGCATCTACGATTTCAACAGCGCACTCAAGCTCGCGCGCAAGAAAATCGTGTGAGTCTCGCAGAGTTTTCAATTGAACTTCTTTTTGCTTTGGCATCGGGAACATCTTCGTCAGCGCGACGAAAAGCGTGACTTTCTTCGCCGTTATGCCTTTCTTGGCAACGAGCTTTTTCACAGCGCCGACATCGGCTATAGTTTTTCTGATAAGCTCCTCGGCGTTCTCAACATCTTTATTTACGAGTTTGTTATTGACAACTGGCCACGGCGCATTTACGGCAAAGCCTTTGCCGACCAGCTTTGACCAAAGCTCCTCGCAAGCGTGCGGCGCAAGCGGGCAAAGCATACGAACGATAGCATCCAGTGCGTATTGCAATGTCTTCTTGTGGGCGCTGCTGATTCCTCCGACACGCTTAAAGTACCATTTTAGCGTATTCGTCGCATCGAATAGGCAGTGTTGCAAACCAGTACGGAAGTTCAGCTGTTCAAAGGCCGAAGACGTTTCAGAAATAATGCCTTGGAGATTGCTCAGCAGCCACGCATCAATTTCTGCTGGTTTGGTGCGCTTAGCATTTTTCAAGTCGCTTGCGAGCTCCGCCAGAAATTCTAGGCGGCTTATGTAAGCAGGTATGTTTTCAATACGCCAGTCAGCGTCTTCAAGACCCTCAGCCGAGCCGACAATGTTTATTCGGACAAGATCGGAGCCGTGCTTGCCGACAAGTTCGCGGAATGGTATGACGTTGCCTTTTGATTTCGACATCTTTTCGCCGGCTACGTTGACGTATCCGTTCACGCTGATTCCGCGCGGCCAAACGGCTTCAGGAAACAGTGCGACGTGATGGTAAATGAAAAACGTCAAATGATGTTGCAGAAGGTCCTTGGCGCTGCAGCGCATGTCGACGGGATACCAGTATGAGAATTCGTTACGCATTTTTTTAATAATGGGAATGGGGAGACCAGATGCCTTTGCGACGGCGCTTGCACTACCCCTACCGACAAAAACAAAATCAAAGACAGCATCTGGAAGATTTTCCGGCTTTACTTTATTCTCGTTCAGTACATGCGCAATCGTGTAATACGCCATGTATATCGTGCTGTCGCTCAACGTCTCGACAATCCAATCCGGGTCCCACGGCATACGGGTGCCCAAACCGCTGCGACGAGCACAAGCTTTGTCCTTCAGCCAGTCTATTGTGGCTTCAAAGTTGTGCCGTGCAGATTCGGGATAAATTGCCATCTTCTCGAGTGCCTTTCGCACTTTGTCTTTCCACGTCGGGTCAGAATACCGCAAGAACCATTGGTTCTCAAGGATTTTGACATGACAGCGCGTTGTGCACCGGCAGACGACTGTTCCGGTCGGTTCCCATATTGATGCGGCAATCCCTTCGCTCGTGAACTTGGAAACGAGGCCTTCTTTGACCTCGGATATTTTCTTGCCGACCCATGGCCCGCATCGTTCGTTTAGCACGCCTGTGTGGAACTCGCGCTTATAGACAATCGATGTCGCTTTGTCGAGCTTGTCACGCTCTTTCTGGCTCTTGATGTCAAGTTTTTCCGAGATTTTAATGGCCGGAGGATCTGGCAAATCTGAAGAAGTTGCAATAGTAATCGGTTTTAGCTCGTCGGACTTTACGCCAAAGCGCTCGAGCTGCTCCGGATGATCGAGCAGCTCTTTCACAGCAATCCAGTCATATGGCGCATGTGCAGGCACGGACATTACAACACCAGTCGCGGCCTCGGCTTCGACAAAATGCGCCGGAAGAATCGGTATAGAGCGCCCGCTTATCGGATCGACTACTCGTTTGCCAAGAAGCTGTTCTGCGGCTACATGACCGACGTCACGAACATCATGTAGCTGGTCCTGCAGTTTCGGTAGTGCTTGCACGGAAACGAGCCACAACTCGTTTCCGACCATAGCTATAACATATTCGGCGTCCGGATTCAGCCAGATGTTAGTTATTCCGTAGATAGTCTCAGGCCGTAGTGTTGCAGCGACAAGATAAATCGGCGCTCGGTGCTCTGCGCTGATATCATCAACAAGTTTGAATTTTAGAAGAGTGTATTCGATTGGGCTCTCGCCTTCTCCTTCCAGTCGGTCATGGTCGCCTGTCGGACTCTGGCAGTGCGGGCACCATATTACAGGATGCGTACCTTGCGCTACGTAGCCCAAACGCTTTAGCGAGTTGTATTGCCATTCGATGAATCGGTTGTATGTCGGCGTAAGCGCCGTAATGAACGTGCGTCGCCAGTCGATTGCAAAACCTGCGCGCTTTAAGTCGTCAATCCATCGCGCCATCCAAAATCGCGCAACGCGCTCCGGTCCGCTGGCTTTGAAATCTTCGATATCTGCGTCAGTCGCGCCGCTGAGTTTGAACGTCTCGATTTGCGCAGCGTCACCCTTGCGCAGCCGTTCGACAACACCCAAAATTGGCTCGCCAGTAGCGTGAAACCCTTGCGGGTAAAGGACATTATAACCCTGCATGCGCTTGAATCGCGCATAGCAATCGGCGCGGAACGCAGAAAATGAGTGCCCGACGTGTGGCGCAAGGTTGACATAAGGATATGGGAACGTTATGAAAAACTTCTTCTTTCTGCTCGGCTTCGCTTCGTAAACCTTCGCGCGCTCCCACTTTGCCTGCCATTTCTTCTCGATTTTGTGAACATTTTCCAGCATGGTATCAAATGCCCCTGACGGGATTCGAACCCGCGACTTCCACCTATCCTCTCATAGAGCGTAGCTCTCGAACCTTCTACGCGAGTAGAAGAGTGGCACTCTATCCAAACTGAGTTACAGGGGCTTGTCTATAAGCTTATGGCGAGGCGAATAAATAACTGAAATTCTACACGCTTCAAAGTTAAATATCGCATAAGAAATAGAGATTAACAGGTGTGGCACTTGACACGTGTTATATGCATTACAGGCGGAAAGGGCGGTATTGGTAAGACTACGCTAGTTTCTAACCTCGGTACCGCTTTGGTAGACCTTGGTTGTAACGTCTTGGCGGTCGATTCGAACCTTACGACACCAAATCTCGGCATTCATCTAGGAATTCCGCTCTATCCAAAGACACTGCATGACGTGCTTAAGGGTAAAGCAAACATCGCAGAAGCGATATATCGCCACCCGTCCGGTCTGAGGGTTATACCAGCAGGCCTTTCTCTAGATGACCTCAAAGGCACAGATCCGCGAGATTTGCCAACAGCCCTACTCGATGTCCTTGGTATAGTCGATATAATGCTTCTAGATGCGAGCGCCGGACTTGGCCGCGAGGCATTGGCAGCGCTCGAAGCAGCCGACGAGTTGCTTGTACTTACGACGCCAGATCTGCCGTCTGTAACAGACGCATTGAAAACAGCAAAGTTGGCTCAGCAGGTCGGAACAAAACCCATCGGAATCGTAGTCAACCGAATTCTTGGTAGGCCTCACGAAATGACACGCCAAGAGATTTGCGGCATGCTAGACCAGCCTATCATATCAGAGATACCCGAAGATTGGAACGTGGCGGCATCAATAGCAGCCCGTACACCAATCGTACACTACAGGCCGAATAGCCCGGCAAGCCGTGCAATAAAGCGATTGGCAGCACGCATTGCCGGCGTCGAAGTCAAAGAATCGTGGTGGAGAAGGCTATTTTTATAATGTGGATTGTTTCTCAATTGAAATTCAGAGGAGTCGCATCGTATATCAATGTCTTCCCCTTATCTTTCCTTTAATCGGTCGAATATCACGCTCAGCTTCCTCATCAAGCAGGCGCTTTTTCTTGCGGCGCTTCCTCAGTTCCTCGAGCGCGTCATCGTTTGGCATTACAACACCTTATGCACATGCTTCTTGGGAATAGGCGCGCCGCGCTTTTTCGAGACAAGCTCCCATAGCGCATCGACGCTCAGTTCCAGAGCAGTTACAGGTTTCCCAAGACCCCAGTTATTCAGGACTTGCGGATGAATCTCACCAATCGTGCCGATTGAATTTTCGCCTGCTACGATTTCTGTAGCGCGGCCATCGATGTAGTGTGGGCACGAGCATGACTGAAGCTTGTACACTATGCCAAGGTTTCTTAGCAGCGCGTCAAGCACGCTTGCAAGGTCTTGGTATCCGACCTTCGTATCAGTCGCGGTCATGCAAATTTGCCGCAGTGTTCGAGTGCGCGTTTCTGCACGTTCATCGAGCACGACGCAATCTCCGACTTCAAAGACGCGGTGCGGATATTCTACGTGCATGTTCTTCGTCAGGAATTCAAGCACGCTCGGCGTGAGCCAATTTCTCATAGCACTCAAGCTTGCGCTGACGGGATTTGCGATTTCCGCTACTGCCACAGGCGGCGTTTCCATCTTTTTGAAAAGATTCTCGCGGTTCGTAAGTATGAATGACATAGTCTCCTGGAAGCCCAAACCGACTCCTAGCTCCTTCAGGCGCCTGCAGAAAACTTCAAACTCGGACTCGCTTCCGACGGTGTAAATGTGCGGAATTTCGGGTTGCATCTCGTTGTAGCCGAATAGCACGCCGACGTCCTCGATTATGTCACGTGCATGCATTATGTCTGTCCTGTAACCTGACCAGACGCAAAGTAGTTTGTCGTCTTTGCGCTTTACGTCATAACGAGCGCGTTCGAGTAGGCGGATTATTTCTTCATCGCTAAGTTGCAAGCCTAAAAAGCGTCGCACCGACTCTCCATCAATCGCCATGCTGTCGCCGCTCAAGTCTGGTGAAACGCTGCTTTTGCTCTGTGACTTTAGTTTTATGCTCTCGATCTTACCGCCGCGTTCTGCCAGCGCGGTTACCATTACATTCAATGCAAGTCGGACTATACGCTCGTTCCAGCCAGTGACCTCGACGAAAACGTTTTTCGTGCTCTCAGTTACTTGGCCAGTCCACGCGCTGTTTATTACAGGAGGCATCGATAGCACGTTATCCGCGCTGTCGATGAGAATCGGGAAATCGTTGCCGGGAATAAGATGGCCATATTCCTTTCCTTTCGGGTGGCGTTCCAGAATCTGCTTTGGCGACATCTGTTCGGTAGATTCGAGCGGTATGAATTTTATTTCGTTGTCCTTGAACGCCGTATAGAGTATCGGCGGCTTTATCTTGTCGAAATCATAAACGCCTATCGCCGCCTCGCGGCGCTTGCGACCCCAAACCAGTGCGATTTTTTCTTGCAGTTGTATTAGCTGTTGAATTGCTGCGCTGTCGAACTTCAAGCCGCGCACGACTGCGCCCACGACAAGCGGCCTGACTTTAGCGACTTTTTTATCTACGTTGAGCACGACTTCGCTTTCTTTGATGGCGTATTTCGGCATGCCTGTTTCCTTGTCTAGGCTGCCACGAAGCTGGCGGGCTATTCCCTCAGTGCCCCACAAATCCGGCCTGTTTGTGTCTTTACAATCGAGTTTGAGCATACCCGTTGCCGCATCGACGCCTTCGAGCTCGACCTTTGCAGTCATCAGTAATTCTTCTAAGTCTTTCGGTCTGATTTCCTGACCAACCAGTTTCTCCAGATCAGATTTGAAAATTTCAATCTTCGGCATGCGCATCATCGTCAATAGCTCGCCGCCCGTTGGCGGCTCATCAGTCTACACGACCGCCTCGTTCCTCAGCCAATCTAAGTCAGTAGTGAAAAGGTATCTGATATCTTTCACGCCAAGCTTGAACATAGCCAGACGGTCGATACCGATTCCCCACGCGATTACAGGCTCTTTGACTCCTAATGCATTCGTAAGTTCTTCGCGGAAGATTCCAGCACCGCCGAACTCGACCCACCCGAGCTCAGGATGCTTTGCACTCATCTGAACGCTTGGCTCAGTGAACGGATAGTAGTCTGGCGTAAATTTGACATTCTCTGCGCCGGCGATTTCAGTTGCGAACATCTTCAGAATTCCGAGCAAATTGAGGAACGTGAGGCGCGGATCGATGACAATTCCCTCAACCTGGTTGAACTCGATAAGATGAGTGGCATCAAGCACGTCCGGTCGAAAACAGCGCCCGATGCAGAAATATTTGCCAGGAATGACTGGTTCGCTTGCGAGCGTTCGTGCGGAAACGGCCGTGCAGTGCGCGCGCGGCATCAACCGGGCAGCCTTAGCAGGGTTCCAGTCATATTTCCATCCGCCTTCGTGTGCATTGCTCACAGCGCCAACAAGTTTTTTGGCGGGCAGGTTACCTTGCGAGGGTTCCTTAAGCTGGTAAGTATCTGCCCAGTCACGTGCCGGGTGCGACTGCGGCTGGAACAGCGCATCAAAGTTCCAGAACTCGCTTTCAATCAGCGGTCCGTTCATTTCGCGGAAGCCAAGCGATATTAGTTTTCGCCGAACGTCGTCGAGAAAAGCCCCGTATGGCTGGCGCTTGCCTGGCGAAATGCGCTCACCAACGGCGGTCACGTTGTAGGGTTTGATCGTAACTTTGCGCCACAGGCCTGTACTGATGAGTTCGGGCGTAAGTTCGGCGACTTCGCTGCCGACGAGCTTCTCCGCTCGGCTGCGAATATCTTCGCGGACTTCTTCCACAAGCCGGCGCTTCAGAAGTGTAGAAATGATTTCTATATGAGTTTCATCGCCGTTAGCAATCGCAGCCATGGCAATCTGCTCGGGCCAATCTTGCGGTTGTTTTATCAGCGCAAGCTTGCCGCCCTCAAACGTCACGAGCTTCTTCTGTTTGGCCCAAGCAAGCGCTACTGAGAACGACTTTACCTTCTTTTTGGCATCGTCGAGCGCAAGCGTCCCCTTCGAAAGTAGTATACACAATTGCTGTTCTGGCAGGCCATGTTTCAGGTAGTCCTTTCCCTCTTCAGTCAAACGGTATTGCATAGAGCTCTCACGTATAATGTCTTTCGTAGCATTTTAAACGCTAACATTGGTAATCTTATTTATTATCAATGTTGCGTGTAAACAAACTTAATGTATCACCAGATATCGCCAGTTATTAAGTTTGTTTAACATGTAGTTGAACAAAATCATGTTAGGTCTTATCATGGAAATCCGTAAAGGAATATCTAAAGCAGAGAAAATCGAAGACCTGGCAAAGCGCCGCGGAATATTCTGGCCAGGTTCAGAGCTATACGGCGGTTTGTCAGGCATTTACGATTATGGCCATATAGGCGCTGCACTCAAACGACGTTGGGAAGCTCAATGGCGCAATTGGTTTCTCTCCGAGGACAATTTTTACGAGATGGATCCCGCGCAGATTATGCACGAATCCGTTTGGATAGCTTCCGGTCATGCTGCAAACTTCGTCGATCCGACTGCAAAGTGCACAAAGTGCGGTGCATTCAATCGTGCAGATCATATAATGGAAGAGTACTTACACGAATCGTTTGAAGGACTCACTCCTCAGCAGCTTACGGAAATAATTCGCAAGCACAATATTCGCTGCCCGGCTTGTAAGGGTGCATTGGCAGACGTTTCTGTGCTTAATATGATGTTTCCGCTCTCGGTTGGCAGCGAAGCAACAAAAGCTTACTTACGCCCGGAAACAGCGCAAGGCGTTTATGTTAATTTCAAGCGCCTCTTCGAGTACGGACGCAAGGCCCTGCCCGTCGGCGTAGCAGCAATAGGCAAAGCATTCCGAAATGAGATAAGTCCGCGCCAGATGCTCATACGCATGCGCGAGTTCACTCAAGCAGAGCTTCAGATTTTCTTCGATCCCAATGAGGTTGAAAATCATCCGAACTTTGAGGATGTCGCGACATATGTACTTCATCTGCACTCGGTCGCTGACAGGCAGTCGGGCAAAGTAGTTGAAGTAAGCTGTGCAGATGCCGTTCAGAAGCTGAAGCTTCCGAAATTCTACGTCTATCACATGGCAAAGATTCAGAAGTTCTATCTCGAGAAGCTTGGCGCTCCGAAGGAAAGATTCCGGTTCAGAGAACTATCAGCAGAGGAGCGGGCATTTTACAACCGCTTACATTGGGATATCGAGCTTGATATAGAAAGCCTTGGCGGTTTCAAAGAAGTCGGCGGTCTTCATTACAGAACAGATCATGATCTTGGGAATCATGCAAAACTGGCAAAGCAAAACCTATCCGTGACAATCGGAGACCGGTCGTTTGTGCCGCACGTGCTTGAGCTTTCGTTCGGGGTTGATCGGAACGTTTTCTCCATGCTGGATTTGGCATATTCGGAGGAAGCCGATCGCATCGTGCTGAGATTTCCGCGAATGCTCGCACCATACGATTGCGCAATATTTCCGCTGCTCGGTAAAGATGGTCTTCCTGAGCGAGCTCGACAAGTTTTACAAACGTTGAGAAATCTCGGATTCAACGTCTTCTACGATGACTCAGGCAGCGTCGGTCGACGCTATCGCCGTGCAGACGAAGTAGGAATAGCTGCTTGCATAACTATCGACCATCAGACACTCGAAGACTCGACTGTAACGATACGCGACCGCGATTCAATGCAGCAAGTACGCATTCATGCAAGCGACCTTCCTGACAAGCTGCGGCGATTTCTCGCGGGCGAGCCTGTTGGTTCGATTGGTACACCTATAAAGAAAACAGAGTAAGAAATCGGAATAGATTATCGTCTACCTTTCCTTATCTTTCGTTCGCGAAGTCCGACACCCTCTTCTTTCTCGGCGTGCATCTCCGAAACCCACGCACGGTCAGGCTTTTGGAATTTCTCCTGGACTCTTCGGGCTTCGCGTTCGAGTTCATCAAGCGCGCGCTGCACGACTGTTGTAAGGTCGCCATAGCTTTTGTCGCTCTTTCCATGCTCTCTGCTTATAATGAGCAGGCCAAGTGACGTTGGGAACTCGATCTTTATAGAATATTTCACTTTCGGTCCCTGCTTTCTGTGGTGTTTTATGTAAATCTTCATCGGTTGGACTTCTGCAGAGCGCGCAATATGCTGGATTATCTGCGCAGCTTTCTGTTGTATGCGTGCGACGTCAAGTACATCCTCTTCGCGGTCAAGGCCGACGATTTGCACAAGTGCTACCGAACGCCCAGACAGATAAGTTCGCAGAACATCTTTTGGCGTTATAATTCCAATCGAGCCACCGTCAAGCTTAACTAGAACCTCCTCATTGCTGCGCAGCAGTTCGATCGCTTCTGCAGCATCATCGCCGCCGTCGATTACGGGAGCAGAGTGTATGAAATTCATGACAGTCGTCTTGTCAATCTGCTTGGCTTCCATATAGCCGCGGTCGCGCTGGCCGCGAATCTCAGCACCCGCTTTGCCGGTTGTTGCGAAACCGCCAGCACCGTGAGGACCTCTAGAGCCTGGCACAAGCGCCTTTGCAAGGTCCATAGTTCCGACGATTCCGACAAGCTCGTTAGGTTTGCCGACTTTCGTTACGCCGACACGGGAAATATTTTTGTAGACCATCAGTTCCTTTACTTTGCCGATGCCTGCAGTGTCTTCAACACACACACATGGTTTTGCAATATCTCGCGCTTTGCCTTCTATGGCTACCGCTTTCATCAAATCCTCTTCAGATAATATTCCGACAAGTTCATCATCCCAGACAGGAATCGCACGCTGGTTTGAGCCGATGATGAGCTCAGCTGCGCGGTCAAGCGTATCGTCCGGTGAGAGCTTAGCAGTGCTCGTAACGAGGGCTTTCGCAGTCGTCTTTGTTATGTCAAGCTCGCGAGTGATTATTTTATTCAGAACAAGGATGCCGGCAAGTTCGCCCGCTTTGTGATGCTTGTCGGGCTGCGCAAGTATGGGGACTTGGTGTATATTCTGCTGCTGCATCTGTGTCAATATTTGGGAAATCGGCGTGTCCATGTCAGACGCTATCACATTCTTTGTCATCAGTTCATGTACGTGCATTCGAATCAACTCCTTTCAGATGTTTAAGTTCTTGTACCAGTCGGCTGTGGTCGCGGTCGCTAATCACAATCGGCGGTCGAGGATTATTCTCGACCAGAGCTTCGTATATGTCCTCTGTTGGATACGGAAGTTTTGCCAAATAAAGTTTTGTCACTCCATTTCGCCGCTTTGGCAGTATGTAAATATCACGCTTCGTCCACAGGTCGTAACAATGGCCTTGCTTCCATCGACGATTTTTATCAGGAATAACGGCTAGGGTGCCTTCTGAGAATCCGCGCCCTTTCAAAAAAGCATGATAACCGTTGTTCATCATAACACCTACGGCTTATGCCTCGTCACCTGATAATATGTGCAGTCTCCTTCGTTGTCCACGACTGCCCATAGCATCCGCGCTCGGATGTTGTGCGCAAGCCGAACCGCACGGCTCAGCTCTTGGAACGATTGTGTGAAATCTTCCGGTACCGCGAACACAATCCACTTTGTATGTTCGCGCGCTGCTTTAGGCCCCTTCTTCAGCTGGACGCCTCGTTCGTAAACACGGAAGTCGCAGCCGAATTTGAAGCCCGTCCGCACTAGCAAACCGCGTTCACGCAAGTCTTCGTAAACACGGTAGCGGTGTACGAATCTCTGATCGAGTGAACGCCCAATATCAAAAAGCTCTTGGAAAGATAGTGCAGTGCCATCCTTCAGTACGCGAATCCGACCGCGCTTCAGCAGCAGGCATGCCTCAACAAGTGCAAGTTCCAGACGCTCGCCAATCTGCTTGCCATAATAGCCAGGTTCGTAAACATGCTCCCAGCCCTTCCAAACAATAGCCTTATCGCCCTCAAGGTGAGAATCTACGATCTCTTTGGATCGCTCTTCCTCAACGACAGGAGCGGGCTTTCCCGTCTCTTCCTCTTCCCAACCCTCTTCTTCCACTCCTTCCACTATCTCAGGAAGTTCTGGCTCTTTCGTTTTCTTTTTTCCCATGTTCAACACAAACCAGAACCAGATTTATCTTCAGTTGCGCTTCAGGAAACGCAACAATGAAGAAACTGGTCTCTGCTTCAGTTTGAAATCGAGCATTTATAAACCTTTGTCAAGTTCACTCGAGCATTTTAGCGTGCTCTTTGCAGAAGCTAGAAGATTTGGCATCAACTTCGTGTATATTCGTACTGAACGTCATAACGCAGAGTTTGCCGCTAACCTCATGTGTGCAGTGCTTTATGCCCAGCGTGTGCCCGATTTCATGCAGGCATTCCTTAGCAAGCCGCTCGATGAGTTTCTCATCGTCCCTTTTATCGCCGTAGAATTCAGGCCTCAAGCGAAAATAACTGACAACCGCGCTTCCTTCCGTTTCACCGAGACCGTAAACGAAATTCAATCCGCTTTCAAACATGTCTTCTGTAGTTATGGCGAGCACTCCACGTTTGTTGATATTTTCCAGTATCTTGTGTGCATCGTATTGACCGCGAGCTTTGTCCCAGACGGTCTTGGGCAGTTTTTCCGTTTTGAGGATGCGCGTTTTGATGTCGCGTTTTGCGAGCAATGCTGCAAGTTCTGTTAGAATAGCCCTCGAGATTTTAGCATCATTCTCAAGCGGAAGGATGTCGATTTCCATGAACTTACTCTGTGCGGATAAATAAAAAGAGCGAGTTAAGCTGAACAGTTAAGAACCTGTGAACCTGTGCATATTATCGCATCATCAGATATCTCCCAGTTCGCTAACGTCAAACCTGGTGTACAACAAATCGCTCTAGCAGAATTTAATGCAAGGCTATTGCATTTCGTCGCTTGGTCCTGCACGAGTTTCTTCAATTCTTCGTTCTCCGCAGCGCGATTCAGAAGCGTAGCGTTAAGTTCGCCTGTAGTGATTTTACAATCGGCCAATTCCGATTCGACGGTCTGAAGGCTGCTCCTGCATGCAGAAAGATTGCCCATGCACGAAGAAAGGTTGCCAGCAGTCGCACTGAGATTGTCCTGACAATCAGAAATAGTCAACCTCAGCTGGGATTTTTCCACCTCGTCGGTCATTTTGGACGTCACGTAACCTGTCACGCTGATACCAACTGCAAATAGTGTTACTATTAACACTGCAAAAATAGCGTAGATGAATAAACGCTTCTTGTCAAACAAACGTCCGCGTATAGGCGATTTGGGTCGAAAGTCCATACGAGTAATGTAATCCGGTGCATAAAAAATCGAGATGGGACGAGAGGGATTTGAACCCTCGACACCACGGTCTTCAGCCGTGTGCTCTCCCAGGCTGAGCTACCGTCCCAAGCGCCCCCGACCGGACTCGAACCGGCGACCTACTGGTAACCCTTTTCCGCTTCGCGCAAAAGCGTTAACGGAAAATAACAGCCAGTCGCTCTACCTACTGAGCTACAGGGGCAATCAAAATGCTCTCCGAATCAAAATATTTAAAGAGCCGACATAAAGCAGTCATATGCCCAAATCCGCACTAGTTGTTATCGATGTCCAGAAATATTTCATTACTAAGCATACAAAGAACTTGCCGCGCAAAATAGCGGATTATATCGAGGAAAATAGGAAGAAATTCGACTACATTCTGTTCACAAAATTCGTGAATAAGAAGAACTCTAACTTCTTCAAATTGCTGAACTGGAAAGCGTGCACAAAGGCGCCAGATACAAATATACATCCGGATATAGTCGGATTGCCGGACATGACGTTCGACAAATCAGGATTTTCTGCATTCAGCTCTAAAAAATTCGAACGATTCCTGAAATCCAATAAAATCCGCAGGCTCTTCATTTGCGGCACAGACACAGAATGTTGCATCTATGCTACGGCCATGGATGCTTTCGATCGTGGGTTTGATATAAGAGTCATTGAAGATTTATGCGGAAGTTCTCATGGTAAAGCCGCGCATAAAATCGGAGTAGAACTTCTGAAAAAAAATCTCTGGAGTTGTAATCTCTGGAGTTGTATAATCTAGTCCAAGAACGCCTTCTTCTTGAGCTTGTCTGGCAGGTACGTTTCTGACAGGAACTTGAGCCCGCGGTGTGAAAGGGCTTCGATTTCTGCCTTGATGCCCTTCTCTATCATGAGGTTTATTTCGCGCTGCCAGTGCGGCTTCTTGAACCAGTCGTAATTAAGCAGCTCTTTAGCGCGCTTTATGTCGACGTCCTTCATTTTTATCGTACATTTCTTCAGATCGTATTCAAAGATGTCCGACATCGTCAGCCCGATGAACTTGGCTTCGGGGCATGCTATGCGCTCCGAGATATGGGCAAGGTTCATCGAGCCAAACTTGATAACGGAATAGATATAGAGACCGTAGCTGTCAGCGTCAGTCAGAACGTAAACAGGCAGCTTATGCTCATGGCTCAGCCTTTGAATTAATAAACGAGTTCCACGAGACGGCTGGCCTCCTGTTCCGATGAGTATGCACTTGTGCTTCTGCCAGAACCTGTCCTCGTGCAGACGTTCGAAGCCGGCGTTCTTCTCGACGACCAGCACGAATTCGGCATTCACTTTCTTGAACTTTACTTCTTCAACCGTTGCAGGAATTGACCATCCGCCGCTACCGAGCTTCGACCAGTCGATGAGGTCGCCGCGGTCTTCTATGATTACATTACCTGCAACTATTCCTTTTCTGTCAGTCGTCAGGCGCAGCTGTTCACGGAGAACGTCAAGCGCAACTTCTATGTCGACAATAATCGGGTCGCTTTCCGACTGCTCTTCGAACGTATTCTCGTTCGTATCGGGCAGCGTGCGCTTGAGATTATAATACATGTCTCTTATCGACGTGTGTATGTTTTCATCAATCAGGCTCTTGCAGAATGCGCTGACCATGAGCGTCTGCATGAACTTGCGCGCATGTGCGACGTTGAAGAAAAATCGTTTCGCTGTCTTGTCACCGAGCATCAGCGTTCCTGTCTTTCTATCGTAGATTATGTTTGAAAGCGCGCGGATAGGTATTTCTATGCTAGGATTCTGCTTCTTTTCGATATCTGCAACTAGCTTTTCGCCCATTTTTATTAGTTTTTGTGAAACTGCATCTGGCATATCGTTCACTTCACGCTCTTCTCCTTGGCCGTTTCGCTCTTAGCGGGTGCAGGCTTCTTTTCAACTTTCGCTTCAGTTGACTCTTCCTCAGCGGGCTGCTGACCCTCTTCAGTATCGCTAAACTGAACCTTCTCGGCGATCATACTCTTAAGCGTCTTCTCCAATTCTCCCTTCGCGCATTTTGTGAGTTTTGAAAGGGCTTCGGCGACTTCAGTCGAATATCGTTCGAATATGAGCAGTCTGCGATGCGCTTCTCCGCGTCGGCGCTTACCTGAGAGAAAGCGGCTCAGTTCACGACCAGCATCCTGTATCGCAAGTTTAATCTCTTTTACTATTTCGGGATACGGCGCAATTGCTTCCTTCGCTTCTGAGGCAAAAGGCACCCACACACCGCACATGTGAATGAGAAGTATCATCGGTCCGACCGGTAATGCGCCAGACGACTGCTGCACGCCGTAACGCTTCCAATCGGTCTCTTTCGCAGCTTCTATTGTCGCGCATGCACCCGCTTGGTAAAGCAGCGGCACACGGTTAGCGAAGCGCTGCACCTGAACCGTTTCATTGGGTAATTCGCCGCCATAGACAATTCCGACTTCGATTGCAAACGGAAAGCCGCGGTAGACTTCCGGGTCTCTAGTCCTGACTATTATGAACTCCGCACTCGGATATTCCGACTTTAAAGATTTCTCAAGATCTTCCGTGCCGATCGGAACGACACATTCAGTCGGCGGTCGTTGAATCTTGACTTTCTGCATGGCACTAAGCAGTTTCTCGATCTGATCTCGGTCCAGATCTTTAGGTTTCATGTTTGTGTCGAGTCGTGCAACTTTACAGATTTCTTTTGACGTCTGTGCTCCGACTGAACTGAATTCATTCACAAGGAATCCGGAAAGAGTTTTGCTCTGAGTGCCTTGAATAATTCGGTAAAGTATTCCCCATTCCAGACCGTATGGGTGCGGCCGCATTTCTTTTGCCTGGCGCGGGAGCTTGTTCACAGAGCGCTGGTAAGTGTATTTCGTTCCATCAGGCGCATGGTAGACGACCTTGGCAAACGGATTCGATACAGACGTTTGCTTCAGATAATCTTCGACCCACTTACGATAGCGTGCCGTCACGTCCATCTCGATGCGCACGCCGTGTTCGAAGCCGTCTACCCATTCTTCTTCCTTTACGATTTCCGGTTCATTTTTCGCCGTGTTGATGAAAATCTGATAGTGGTACCCCTTCTTTGCGCCCTCGGTCTTAGACCATATCTTGGTCGGACTTCCGGTCGTTAGCTGAGAATATAGCACGCACGCAGATATTCCGATACCTTGCTGCCCGCGGTTCTGGCGCAAGTGGTGGAACTTCGACCCGTAGAGCATTTTACCAAAAACTCGCGGAATCTGTTCTTTGACAATGCCTGGTCCATTATCCTGCACGCTGACACGGAACTTATCCTCACCGATCGACTTTATTTTGACGATTAAATCTGGCAGAATATCGGCATCCTGGCAAGCATCAAGTGAGTTGTCGACCGCTTCCTTGACTGCGACGAGCAGTGCCTTTGTAGGGTTATCAAATCCGAGCAGGTGTTTGTTCTTCTCGAAAAATTCGCTGATGCTAATCTCACGCTGCTCTTTCGCCATTTCTTCGGCACTCATCTTCTTGCGAGCAACAAGTTTATCAGCCATGGTTTCATCACGAACTTAGTTTTATTTCGCGTCTCTTCTTTTCCAGCAGTGCATAAATTGCGGCATGCGAAAAGCCCGATATAAGTTTCTCCAATGCTTCTCTCGCCGCATCAACTGCTTCGTATTTGCCGATGATAGATACAGTATGCCCATAAACCCTAATGTTTGTTACGCTCAGTCGCTCGAAATTTGCACGAGCTCGACCGCCAGAGCCGATGATGCGGCTTTTGAGTCTTTTTGAAACTCTTTCATCCTTTGGCAAAAACAAAATATAAAGAGTTACGTTTTCGTCCAAAAGCTTAAACGCAGTTTCAGGCGCGAATCCGCGACCGATTGCTTTCACAATGTTTTCAGCAGTCATCACAGAAAGCGCATCTGCACCTTCAATAGCGACCTCTTCTCCGACAGTTACGCGAACACTGAGCTCATGTTCGATGCGGCGCTTGACAGTACCGCGTTCGCCGATGAGTATCCCGATGCGTGCCTCAGGGATTTTGATTTTGGATATCATACTACATTTCCATCTTCAGAAAGCCCCTACGTCTTATCCAATCGACCTGCGCAGCCGAGTACTTCCATATCGCATCGCCATGGTCATCGCCTTGTATCTCCCACGGCTCGACTATTATTAGGTCTCTCTCTCTCATCCAGACACGCTTGCGCAAACGTCCGGGGATTCGGCATATACGCATCTTATCATCTGCGCATCGCACGCGCAGTTTGTTGGCGCCAAGCATAGCTTCCACTACGCCGAACATCTCACGGCCGCGCGGCAGTCGCACGCGCTCGACCACTTCGCCTGCGCCGCCTCTCGGTCTGTATTGACCGCGTCTTTCTATAGGCATAAGCATAAACCTCTGGTTTTGCTATGCAGCAGAAGCTTCGCTTCTGCTTGCATTTCTCAAATCATCTCACAGCGTAAAAGTCACGCATAAGGCTTCTACCATCCTTTTGGCCAGCGACCTTATGTGAGCGTATTACTTCGGGCTCAGTCTCTCGTGCGCGCCTCAGTATAATTTCAAGCTCACTTATCGCGGCGCGTGCATCGCTTTTGTGAACAAAGTATATGTTCCAGCCCTCTTTAATATGCTCGATCCGCTTCGGCATATCAGTCACAATCTCGCCGAGTAGCTCGATCAGTTGTTCAGCTCGCTTACCACGGACCTGTACAACAGCTTCGTGATATCGCCCCAGTAACTTGACACAATTTGGGCACTTGATATTTTTTATTCGTATATCGATTTTCTTGGTATCCTTTCTTACAATCGTTGCAGGCGGAATTGTTCCACTAACAGTTATCGAAGCAGTGTAATTGTTTCCGATTTTTTTTAGGTCGATATCTATGTTTTCGAGCTTTCCATGGACTTTAACACTGCGCCCTATCATATCCCGAACTTCATCTTCAAGTTGAGTGCGTTTCCATTTCTGGTCGAAAACCGATCCACAGCCGTCGCAAGCCTCTATTAAAAGCGGTTTGGCTTCGAACAATTCGTGTTTTCTAACGTAGTGCTCTTCGCACAAGCTTTCGGCTAGTACAGGTCGACCGCAGACCGCACAGATTAGTTTTCGCATAATTTCACCTCAAGCTCAATCTTTTTATATGCCGTGAGAGATAGTGTTTTTATCATGACTTCTGAACAGCTCGTCGAGGAGGTTGTAAAACTCAATATTGAGATGATTCGAAGAGTTTCCGAGTTAACAGAATCCATTTCTGAGCTAACAGCTCGCGTCAACGATATGATTACTCGAACGCGGACCGAGGCTCCTGAAGGAAAGGAAAAAGAGTTTGAAGCTAAGATTTCCGCGCGTATCGACAAACTCGAAAAGCGCCTGAATTCATTTATAATTATGATGCTGCCGCGCAGAGTGCGCGCTCCGCCACCGGGTCCGATGATGTAAGCGTTGTTAATTCTAGTCCATCTCAGGCATTCCGCCAGGTGGCATACCGCCACCGCGTGGCATACCACCAGACTTTGATGTTATTACGTCGTCAATTCGCAGAATCATCGTTGCAGCTTCTGTCGCCGACTTTATCGCTTGCGTCTTTATCTTCAGAGGCTCAATGACGTTGAGCTTCCACATGTCTGCAATCTTTCCGTTGAGAACGTCAACACCATAGTTCGTCTGACCCTGGTCATGCGCGCTACGCAGGCTTACTAGTATGTCAATTACGTCGGCACCAGTGGATTCTGCCAATGTGCGCGGAACAATTTCAATGGCTTCTGAAAATGCATTTATTGCCAATTGTTCGCGCCCGCCGACAGACTCAGCCCATTTACGAAGCTGTCGCGCAAGCTCGATTTCGACTGCGCCACCGCCTGCAACAACTTTACCCACTTCGAGAGCAGATATTACACCGAGCACTGCATCTTCCATTGCACGTTGTGCTTCATCCACAACATGTTCGGTGCCGCCGCGGATGAGAATCGAAACAGACTTAGGGTCCTTGCAGTCGCGGACAAAAATCATCTGCTCGCCTGCGATCTTCTGCTCTTCAACCAAGCCGGCTGCACCGATTTCTTCTTTCGAAAGTTCGTTCACGCTTGAAACGATGCGTGCGCCTGTTGCTTTTGCAAGTTTCTCCATATCGCTGCGCTTGACACGTCGCACGGCAAGAATTCCTTTCTTTGCAAGGTAGTGCTGAGCAAGGTCATCAATACCTTTCTGGCATATCAGAACATTGCAGTCGCTTGCAACGACTTTCTCGACCATATCTTTGAGCATCTTAGCTTCCTGGTCGAGGAATGCCTGCATCTGCTCAGGAGAAGTTATACGGATTTCCGCACTTGTTTCGGTATCTTTTACTTCAAGCTCACAATCGAGCAGAGCGATTTTGGCACTCTTAACACGCTTTGGCATGTTCGGGTGTGCGACTTCTTTGTCAATAACTATTCCGCGGATAAGTTCTGTGTCATCCAGAGATCCGCCTTGTTTTTTCTCTATCTTAATATCATCTTTATCCATTCTGACTTTGCCATTATCGGCTTCAGCTACTGCTTTAACCGCTTCAACCGCAAGTTTTGCAAGCTCTTCCTTGGCAGCTTCACTACCCTTGCCCGTCATTGCAGTCAGCGCAATCTTTTCGAGAGTAGAACTATCTTTCAGCGTAACTGGAGTTCCCATCTGCTCTAGCAGCTCGAGTGCCTTTGTCTTCGCCAGACGATAACCCTTAGTTATCATGGTTGGATGAATATCCTGTTCAATAAGCTCTTCGGATTTCTTCAGAAGTTCTCCAGCGAGAATAACAGCCGTTGTCGTTCCGTCGCCGACTTCATCTTCCTGCGTCTTTGCGACTTCGACAATCATTTTAGCAGCCGGATGCTCTATTTCCATCTCTTTCAGAATAGTCGCACCATCGTTCGTGATTGTAACGTCTCCTATAGAATTGACGAGCATCTTGTCCATGCCTTTCGGGCCCAGTGTTGTTCGCACTGATTCGGCAACAGCCTTCGCGGCCATTATATTTCTCAACTGCGCATCACGACCTGTGTTGCGCAAAGTGCCCTCTGGCAAAATGAATATCGGTTGTCCACCCATATGATTTCCGATCATATTTTTCTACCCCCTTTTGTTAAAATTACAGTATACCTCCATACACAGAAAAGTTTATAAGGGTTCACAGGTGATGATAAGAATGCTTTTCGAGCAAGTAGCCAAGATTCTTGAGCGCCACAATTTCGATTGGTGCGAATGTCGCGGCTGTTTTGACATAGCTGCGCGCAAGCGCGAGCTAGTGCTGGTTAAAGTTCTGGACAATGTCGACTCGCTTCAGGAGTCGCAGGCGCAAAATTTGATTACACTCTCCGATAAGCTTGACGCTGCAGTTTCTGTGGTCGGTACTCATACGCGTTATGAACGTCTGCGCGACAATATAATTTACGAGCGATTTGACGTGCCGACGTTCACGCCGAACACTCTTGATTCTATTCTCGAAGATGAACGACCGGTGCTTTATCGTAATAAGGGCGGAATGTTCGCAGAAATAGATCCAGCTGTTCTGAAGCGCGCCCGCACACGCGCCGGGCTGACGCAACAGCAATTAGCAGAAGCCGTCGGCGTGACGAAGAAGTCGATATACGAACACGAAGCGCGCAAAATGCATGCACAGTACGATGTTGTTACGCGCATTGAGAAATTTTTGAAAGAAAGTATTTCCGTTCCATTCGAGCCCGAGCCCCTCGAGAGCAGCACAGAAATAGAGCCGTCAGCGCCTTTTGAAAAGTCTGTGTCACGCCAGCTGCGTAGAATCGGATTTGCAACATCGTTCGTCGGCCAGTCGCCATTCAACGTTATAGCTGAAGAAAAAGTCCTGATTGTTTCAGACGCTGAGCAAAACCCGCTTAAGATAGAGCGTAAAGCTGAGCAGTTGGAACAGTTTGCAGGCGTGTCGAAAAAACCGATGGTTGTCATATCTGAAGTTGAGCCACGAACAAATCTTCCTTCTATTACAGCGGCAGAGTTGGAGAACTTGAGTGCAAAGAGCCTCAGGAAGCTGGCGCGGAAATAAAATGGGCCGGGAGAGGATCGAACTCTCGACCCCCAGTTAGCTTAGAGCTACTGAGTTATTGCTCAGCCGCCATATAAGACAGACACTTGCAAGCACAAATTGCTCCACAATTGGTGCTCTACCACTGAGCTACCGGCCCGTTGAAGAATATTGTGCAACAGATAATATATTAAACGCTGTTGTACATTTTGTCGACTGAAGTCGACAATAATCAAAGCTACAAGTGTTTAAAGTTTGAGAAAGCGCTTACCCCTGATACTCCGCGGCTGTTTCTTTGAATTGCAGATTTGTCCAGCCCTTTGAGAATTTTGTGCAGAAGCTACCTGCGACCTGCTCAAAGTGCCCCCAGAATGCCCAGAGGTCTGCAATCCAGCGCGCAGTTTCTTCTTGGTTGGAGCGGATTATAAGCAGATTATTTCTCCAGCGTAGAGACTGTATCTGCTTATAGAGTTCGAATGTGATGTGCTCCTCATGCGGGTTAAGCATGCCACGTTCAATGACATGGCAGTAATGCATAGACCACAGCAGCGGCTCTATTACGCGCTCTGTAAAATCAAATAGCTTGCCAGAAACCTCATTTCTTATATCATCAATGTCGGATTTTTCATCAATTTCAAATTGGAAAGTGTGTTGAAGCGCATCTAATTGAGGCAGTCCGAACTTTTCTTGAAATTTTTTGTAAGAATCGAGCGCCTCAGTCATAGCGAAGAGTATCGAACTAAACTATAAAAGGCTTTCATGCCACTCGGTCGCACTTTTTAGTGAAAAATTTTAGGAAGCAGGTTGAACTGAACGGTCAAAATCGAAAATTTCGACTTAAAAATCCTTCTTGCGAGCTAATTATGTGTCAAGGGCTCGTAGTCCAGTGGTATCTGCGAAGCAGACACGAAAAGACGTCGCTCTCACACAGCGAAGATCGGCGGTTCGAATCCGCCCGGGCCCATTTACGACGGTTTAAAAGATTTTCCGTCTTATCTCAGACTATGAAAGCCTCAGCAGTAGCAAATGCAAACATCGCTCTTGTGAAATATTGGGGCAAGCGCAACGACGCGCTTATTTTGCCACAGAACTCGAACGTTTCTGTCACGCTAGATGGTTTGACGGCTACCACAACAGTCGAATTCGATAGGAAATATGGCAAGGACGTTTTCATACTCGACGACAGAGAGCAGTCAGGCGAAGAGCTTGAGCGCGTTGTCGCGATATTGAATATCCTACGCAAAAAGGCTGGAATAAAGCATTTCGCAAAAGTCGCGTCTGAAAATAACTTCCCTACAGCCGCAGGTTTTGCGTCATCGGCTGCAGGCGGTGCAGCACTTGCGCTAGCAGCTTCTAAGGCAGCAGGTTTGAATCTCGATGAAAAAGAATTGTCAATTCTCGCGCGCATTAATTCTGGTTCGGCGTCACGCTCAATCGCAGGCGGGTTTGTTGAATGGGTCAAGGGAAAGAAAGAAGACGGCTCTGACTCGTACGGTGTCCAGATTGCAGGCAAGGAACATTGGCCAGAATTCAGAATACTTGCATGCGTGCTCTCGACTGAGAAGAAAAAAATCAAGAGCCGCGCAGGCATGAAGCAATCCGTAGCAAATTGTCCGTTCTACCCGGCCTGGCGCGAAACAGCCGAGCAGGATGCACAAAAGATGAAAGAATTGATTATGGAAAATAATTTCTCGGAAGTCGGCAAGCTAGCTGAGCATAACTGCCTTAAGATGCACGCAACGATGATGACGACGACTCCTGCTATAATATATTGGAACGAAAAGACAGTCGAGCTCATGCATGCAATAATGAACTGGCGCGACGAAGGCCTAGAATCATACTTCACAATCGACGCAGGTCCGCAAATCAAAATAATTTGCTTGGCAAAAGACGTTGCTGAGATAACAAAGCGCGTGAAAGCGCTCGGTGTTGATACAGTAATGGAATGCAAACCAGGCGACGGCGCAAAGACGATTAATAAGCATTTGTTCTAAGTCTTTGATACGGTGATAGCTAAATGATGGATGTAGGATACGGAAAAACGATACTGTTCGGAGAACATTTCGTTGTTTATGGATTGCCGGCCATAGCAGCCGCCCTAAGTGATAATACCACCGCAGTCGTTGAAGACGGTAAGTCGGGCCTTGAATTTGTTGACAACAGGCCAGAGACTCCCGGATATAAGACGACAAAAAAAGATGAGATTCAACGGCAATTGAACGCCTTGATAGAATATTTTAAAATAGATTTGAAAAAAACGCCGATAAAAATAATTCTTGGCGGAAATCTGGTATGCGCATCCGGAATAGGTGCAAGCGCGGCTCTGGCAGCAAGCATAGCCAGAGCAATGAGCAGAAAGTTCAAACTCAACATGGGTGATGACCAAATAAACGATGCCGCTTACTTTTCAGAGCAAGCCGGCAGTGGCACGCCGAGTGGAATAGATAATACGTGTGCTGTTTTTGGGGGATTCATAACATTCGAAAAAAATCTGCAAGGAGGGAAAAATAAAATAGAAAAATTGAGTGTTAAACGGCCGGTTGAAATAGTTCTTGCAAATTCGGGTATAACCCAAGAAACAAAAATAGTCGTCGGAGACGTGAAATCTTTGAAAGAAAAGAATCCACAAGAATTCGAAAAAATATTCGCTGATTATCGAATGATTTTTAATGATGCGGTCTCGGAAATAAAAAACGAGAACTGGAAAAAAGTAGGACAGCTCATGAACAAAAATCACTCACTGCTACAAAAGATAACAGTCTCGTGTAAAGAGTTAGACGAAATGCAGAAAATAGCGCTAGATGCAGGAGCACTTGGCGCAAAGCTTACTGGAACAGGAAGAGGCGGTCTTTTGATTGCACTAACGCCCGGCAAAGAATTGCAGGAAAAAGTCGCTAGTGCGATGGGAAAAGCCGGATTCGACGTTGTCAGGACGGCTATCGGGGTTTAGAAATCTACAATCTTTTGGCCGACAGTAAGATAAAGAATGTCAGAATCAGCTATAAGCCGTTTCGGGGTCTCTATTCGCCAATCCATAACATCCGCAGGTAGTAAAAAACCTGCACCAACCATGCTTTTGAGCTGCTCTTCAACAGGTCTGTGCGCCTCAAGCATAAAAATATCATCTTCAGGTTTGAAATTCCCACGTTCAATTTCGCGCTTTCTGACAGCTTCCCAGCCTTTCCAGAATTTCTTAATGTGTGCATTAGCACATTCGTTCAGCTCAGATAATGCTGGTGCCGTTTCCAAAGCCTTCGGATACGCTTTGATGAAAGCTTCCAAGTCTTGGTCTTTTGTAGGCCACTCGAATTCATTTTTCAAGAACTCGTATACGCGATTTGGGTGTTCCCACATGCTGTTATGCCAGTCTGTGATTATGATAATTCCATTCGGTTTGAGTGTGTTGTACAGGCATTTGAGTGGCGTGTCGAGATATGCGTGATGATGAATCTGCGCAACACAAGAAACGATGTCTTGACTATTATCAGCCACGATACGACTGACATCGACATCGCGATCATCATACATCTGAAAGTTGTTTCCACGTAGACCCAGCTTCTCTAGTTTCTCAACTGCAGCATTCAACCTATCAGCGGAGGGCTCGACCATAGTAGTGACAAGCTTTTCGGCGTCCACACCGTCTTCGATTAGTTTCTTGTAAACCGTAACTGTACTTTCTCCGGCTCCAGGTTCGAGGTAATACACCTTTTCTTTGGAATCGCGCACAATTTTCGCAACAAGTCGTGCATTTTCATCGCGAAGCATCTGAGAATAATTGCCTAACCCCGTCGCCTTAATTGCCTCGACTACATAATTCATCTGCTGCGATGATCCGCCTTTCCACTCGATTTCGTATTGATTATCTGACTCTTCGCGGTTCGAACCTGCAGGTATGCCCCAATTTGCATAGGCATAGCTCGGTACGCGCAGCGCGCTGCCCAGTACAATCGGCATGCGCGAAGAATCGATTTCGTAGGGCTGTGGCATAGACAAGCGTAAGTTACGGAAAGTTTCTTAAACGTCAAAAGATGCCAAATTCAAACTTAAAACATTAGCGTTTAGAGTTCTATTATGATTCACGTATCCGCCCCAGGCAAACTCTTCATCGCAGGCGAGTGGGCTATTCTCGAGCAAGGTAACGCTGGCTTAGTCGGAGCTGTCAACAAGCGCGTCCATGCGCAATTGGAAGAACAGCCGAGCGAGGGTCCGCAACCCGCTGTAAGCATTTCTATTGACGACTTTGCGATTACCGGCAGGAAAGCCCAGTTCGACGGCAAGCACCTTATGTTTTCGCCCGAGCTTTCCGAAGAGGAAAAACCGAAGTTCAAATTCATTAAAGAGGCGATTGAGACGGCGCTGCAATACGTGCAGCCGCAGGCGTCGCTAAAGTCATTTTCGATAAGGACGTGGGGCGAGCTTTCGCAGATAGAAGTCGACGGCCAAACTAAAAAGGTCGGCTTTGGCTCGAGCGCTTCGGCGGTCGTAGCGACAATAGCAGGCATTTTCGAGTTGCACGGCCTGCACCTCGAAAGGCATAAGGAACAGATTTTCAAACTAGCAGCAGCAGCTCATTATTTCGCGCAGGGCAAGCTGGGCAGCTGTTTTGATATCGCAGCTTCAACGTACGGCGGCGTCTTTAGTTATGTTGCGCCGAACCTGAAGGCCGTAGGAGAACAGATGGCTTCTAAGACGGTCAAAGCTGTTGTAGATGGGCATTGGCCATTGCTACACATCACGCCGCTCGAAGTGCCCGATGACTTCTGCTTGGCAGTGGGATGGACAAAGCAGTCGGCGAGCACTACCGATATGATAAAGGCGCTAAACGTCTGGAAAGAAACGAACATCGGTCCATACAATTCGGTTATGGAACGGATTTCTGAGGTTATAGATCGCATTCTACAGGCATGGCGGGCCAAGGACCGCGAGCGCATACTTGCGCTTGTAAAGGAAAACCGTGCCGCGCTTGCTGAATTGACGCAGTTAAGCGGCGTTCCGATTGAAACGGAAGACTTGCGCAAACTCGCTGAAATCGCAGACCAGACAGGCGCAGCCGGTAAGCTCAGCGGCGCAGGCGGCGGCGACTGTGGAATAGCACTATGTTTCGATTCTCGTATTGCCGAAAGCGTGAAAGCCGCGTGGCAAGAAGCAGGACTTTGGCCGCTTGACGTTGAGCTCGACAGGAAAGGCGTGCGAGTGGAGAAAGATTAGTCTAGTTCTGTAAACTGACCAAAGAAGTCAGTGCCTCCGGCGCAGATCTGAGCTAGAGTAGGAACTCATTGCTGAGTATTGTACACCGCTAGGCGTATGTACAGACTTACTACCTAGGTCGGGCTCTTCACCCTGACCGACTCATGTCACTCTCGGCCAAAACGTTTGTCCACAACAAAGCTGCCGTATACTTAACGTATTCTGGTCAGTCTACTGTTGTCGCCTTACGCATTCACTGGCACGCAGACATGGATCCCAAGTTGCTCTCTGCGACGGAGCTGCTCGTTCTTTTCGGATCTAAGCCCGGATGAATTAGGGATTTTCAGGTACAAGCTTCCGCCCACCTGTACGCACGCCGAAGCGCACTACAAGCAGCTTTCGCTTTGCACCGAACCAAGCATGAAGCCTGTTATCCTGAAACCCTTCCGAGTTGCTCTCCGAAGAGAACAGTTATCTACGTCTAACAAGCGGTATATAAACATTTCGTTAATTTGCAAAATGAGTTTAGAATTTTTTCAGAAAATTTTGTAGGTTAGGATGTAGTGTAAGCTATCGCACTATTATCTTCGCTTGGATTACGACATCGGTCCAGTTTGGCAGCGGCGGTCGTTTGACAGCCAAAACGTCTTGGACAGTTGTTATATGGCTGCTGAGCAGCTTCGCTTTTGTCATAAGATCGAGTTTTAGCATTGTTACAGGCCAGACCTTCTTTTCCTCGACCAGCCGCTCGATGCCGAACTCTCCGGAACGCCAGCCAGTCATGCGCTCTGCTTTGGCTGTTGCATAGTTTTTGGCGTGCTCTGAGAACTTGGTATTCGTAAATATCCATGCGCCGGTCCATTTGTATTTGTTCTTCTGGTCAAACGAGCCGTCCCGCAAGTCTTCCAATCGAGCTTGGACTTGCAGCATGACATCAAGTCCGCACCAGCGGTGCGGGTTGAAGTGGCGCTTGCACTCGATTAGCCACGTTTCGTCGCCCCGTTGGGCGATTACGTCGACTTGGTGCTCGACCGCACGGCCTGGCGTTATCTGGTTCCATTGGCACTTCCAGCCGTGAGCTTCCAGAACGGCTTTGGTATAGCGCTCAAAAGATTCAGAATCCAAGTCCGCTATGGCGTCGCGCAGACCAAACAGCGCCGCAGAGCGGGGGTTTCGCTTCTCTATCTCATCCTTGACAAAATCATAAATCTGGTGCGTCGTCGCGCCATCCGATAGCGTGCGCTCAGTGTAATCGGCTATTTCTTTGGCCGTTCGCGTATCCAAACCGGTGCGTATGCACGTTTCTACGATTTTCGCTCGGTCAAACGGGACTTTTGTACCGTCGGATTTTGTCACGAATTTTATCGCGATATAATCACCTATTCAATATATTTTTCCTCATGCCTGTGCTTAAGCTCTATCAGCAGTCGTTCCATCGGGTTGTGAACCGTAAAACCTGTCAAACAGCCGCGCTCATCAAATCGGCCGATGCGGCCGACTAGTCCGCGCGGGCTATACAACATGAACGGCACAGGCCCAAAGATATGCTCGCCGCTCTTGCTCGACGTTGCATGGTCTGTTGCAACGGCGATATTAATGTTCCGAAGATGAAGCAGCCACGCGCCAATCTCGCGGTCGATGCGTTCTAGGAATGTTCGTTTGAGTTTTGGATTCTTGTCGTGGGCAGCCGTATCCGTGCCCTTGATGTGCAAAACGACAAATTCGTACCGTTTGAGCGCCTCGATTGCAGACTTCATCTTTGCGCCCAAGTCCGTGTCAGTCTTGCCAGTAGCGCCCTTTACTTCTATAATCTTCATGCTGATGTAGCGCGATATGCCTTTGACGACGTTCGAAGCAGCGATGCAGCACGCGTTCATGCCCCACCTCTTGGAAAAGGTATCAATAGGTCGGTATTGCCCTGCTCCGCGCAACAGGATATAGTTGGCAGGCAGCTTGCGCAGGTTGTTTATCATGCTGTTTGCCAGGCGCGCGTGTGCCTGGATAGCGAATTCATTGAGAATATCCACTGTCCGTTTCGATGCAGTATTGGGCTTAAGCGCGCGGATTTTCTGAGGCATTTCTAGGCCCATGTCTGAATCGCTAACGTCCGGGCTGAGCTTTCCTTTGAGCGGCTTGAGAACGAGCACTCCGCGATGCCCATAGGAGCGGTAGAATTTGATTTGAACGTCATCGAGCTTCATATTGAGTAGCTTTGCCAGCTCGTCAAGACCGCGCTCGTCACGACCAGCACGGCGGTCGATGATTTTAAGATTCTCACCGACGGTGGCGAAGTTCGCCCGAACATAAACGGCGCGCTTGTCAGGCTTCATGTTCAGTCCGAGCGCTTCGAAGTATCCGCGGCCAGGGCTTTCCTGTGCAGCATAGCCAAAAAGCTGCATTGTGCCGAGCTCCGATAGCGAGCGCACGTTGTAACCGGGCGGCGCCTTAGGCCCTTCCCACAGCCCGCACAGCGAGTTTTGAGCAAGCAGGTCGAGGTTGGGCATCTTCGCTGTCATAAGCGGTGTGTTCGCTCCTTCGTCAGCCGCACCGTCGATGATGACGAAGAGAATCTTGTTCACTTCATTCATACTTTACAACACCATGATCGATCTTTTCCATTACGACCTTGCGCTGCTTAGTCGGGATTATGTAACCTGAATTCTCCTTGGCCAGAGCAGTCGCCTGCTTCAGCTTGGCCGACTTCTCAGCGTAAATAGTGTAAAGTAGCTCGCCTTTCTTGACGGAGTCGTGTAACTTTTTGTGAAGCAGGATTCCTGCATACTTGTCCTTCGGCGCACCTGCAAGCTTCGCAATCTGTACAAGCGTTCGGTTGTTGATGTAAGCGATGTGGCCGGTGTTGGAAGATTTTACATTGACTTGTCCGGAATTCTTCTCAACGGCTATATCGTGCGGCATTATTTTCGGGTTGCCGCCCTGCGCTGCGATGATTTCGCGCAGCTTTGCCTCTGCTTTGCCGCTTGTCAGAAGTTTCAGAGCTTTCGTGCGGTTGCCGCGTTTGACCATGCCGAGCAATATGCCCGCCAGCGAAACAGCCTTATCAATCAGGTCACGTGATGCTTCGCCTGGGCGCATCAGTGCCTGCAGCGCTTCACGCGCCTCGAGTGCTGGGCCGATAGCACGGCCAATCGGCTGGTCAGCCTCGGTGACCACACATTCGACACGCATGCCAAGCTTTCTGCCAACTGTGATGAACGTTTGGGCAAGCTTCTCAGCTTCTTCGCGCGTTTTCATTTTTGCCTCAGGACCGGTCGGCAAGTCAATTATAACATATTTCGAGCCGACGACTTTCTTCTTCGCAAGCACAGACGGAACGATAAGCGGGTCAAGTGAAAGCGGTTTCTCGATTTGTATCAGAAGGTCGTCTGCCGGAGCAAGTCTTAGCGAACCACCCCAGACCAGGCAGCCTTTCGTCTTTTTTACAACTTCGCTGATATTTTTAGGCGGAAGTATTACGGGTGCGAGTACTTCCACGCGGTCGGCTGTGCCTGCCGGGTCTGTTATCGCCCGCGAACTCGTCTTTGGTATGGTCAGACCAGCTGCAGCGATTATCGGAACTAGAATCATAGTTGTCTTATCACCGGGGACGCCGCCGGCTCCGTGTTTGTCGACGACGATGCCCGGAAATTTTAGACGTTCGCCTGAAGTTTCGACAAACGCTTTTGCGAAGTAAAGGTTTTCATTCAGTGTCATGCCATGCATATGTAACGCTGTTACGAGTGCAGACAGCTCAAGATCGCTAAGGTTTCGCTCGATAACATCGTCTATTATCGTTCGTATTTCCTTGTAGCTCAGTTCGCCGCCGTCGATCTTTTTACGGATGTATTGTTTCGATGCAAGCTCTGGTCGCGGACTCACCTCGATGAAATCGCCATCGCGCAGGCGCATGATTTCTTTGACCTCGGAATAAACATCTATGTCGCCGTGCATCACAAACTTCGATGTAATATTAACAAGCACGGTCAGCGTTTGGCGACCCTTTTTCAGAATAATGCGTTCAAGCGGGTGTACACCGAGCTCGCGCGCATCATCTTCATTTATTATTGCAATTGTTTTTCCACCGGCATCGAGATCTAGACATCTAACACGCAGTTTCATAACTTACCTCTAATCATCCTGACAATTTTGGCAGGTGTTTTGACTCCGCGTTCGGTTACGACAGCTTTGACGTATCTCCACGGCGTAATATCAAAGGCTGGATCACGGATTTTCACTCTTTTCATCGGTCGCCAGACTTCGCCTGGCGGTCGCTCTTCTATTTCAAATGACTTTCTTCGGTCAAGCTTGAACGTGTTGCCCGCAACATAGTAAGGCTTACCGTGAGTCGCAGCAGCCAGAGCAAGAACGTATGTTCCAATCTTGTTCACGTTACCTTCTCGTCGCATCGCATCAGAGCCTGTCAATACAAGGTCTACGTGCGGTACGAAAAATCCGATTGCGGGATCTGCGATGAGCGTGACAGGTATGCCGGCCTTTGCAAGTTCATGAGCAGTGCGAATTCCTTGGTGAGCAGGCTCGGTCAGCGTAGCGATAACAGAAAAGCGCTTGCCGGCACGCTTCGCAGCCTTGACAACCGAAAGCGCCTCGCCGGAATGGCAATGCGTCATTATGACATCGCCGTTTTTGATGAGCTTGGAACCGTTCTTGGCGATCTGCTCTGTGGCATGCTGTAATCGAGAAACTAAATAATCAGCCGTCTTAGCCGATCGCTCGCGCTTCAGGATTTCAAGACAGTTGTGCAGCACGACAGCCGTAGGTCGCGCGGCTTCAAGTTGCGCGGCAGCTTGTTCGAATTTGCGTCCAAAAATCGGGTCGTATCGCTTCAGAAATAGCAGGCTTTGTATTGCAATCTGTTTGGCACCTTGGATTTCTAGAGTTTTGAGTTTGTGCACAAACGTTCTTAGAGTGACCGGCATAAGCATAACCCTCCGTGTTTGAGATGCATGGAAGAGTTACCCTCTTCCAGCACGCGCAAAGTCTCTGCTTTGCGCTGTGTCGGTGAAGCCGCGCTTCACCTTGCATAATTGGTTATGCCCGAGGGGTAAGATAAAGTTATCTTTATATTGCCCACTTTCTCCAAAGCGTCACTAAATGTTTAAAAGCGGCGATAACAGAATGGAAGGTATGAGACCTCTGAAAGCTGTGGCTGCACTGATCAAAGATGAGCCGCTTAACATCGAAGAGCGCATCGAGCGATTGGAACTGGAAACGGGCAGAAAGCTCGGCCAGTTTGAGGAAGTACTCGGTGTTTTCAAAGACCTTGTCGTAAAGCTATACGAAGAAAAAGAAGAGTTGCAAGTAGAGAACGTTTCATTGAAAGGTTCGCTGGCAAAGACCGCATCCGATGTGAAAGATGCGATTGTCAGACCGCTGGCAGATGCAGGCGAGGGATTTGTAGAACTGCTGATGGAAAACGGCGGCACCCAGAAGCCCGAACAAAAGATTATTGGAAATCCAAACCACATAGGCTTTAATCCGAACACAGATGAGATGGAGCGCACAATCAAGTGGATGCGCGAAAGGTTTGGTCTTCCGGCCAGTACAAAAGTGGCGAAGTCCGCCAAGTCAAAAAAGAGGAAGTAACTATTTCTTGAGGATTTTTCTCACATGCAGCGAATACCAGATTTCGAATAAAATTATCAATGCAATTATCGTGTTCAACCACATGAAAATTCCGAGATCAAGTATGTAGGCATACGACGCAAGTAGAGCAGAACCAAGAAGGGAAACGACAGAAAATCTGAGGTCAAGCAGCTTCTTGTGCTTCTTCATCGTTTCCGCTGTCTCGAAAGCCCATGCTGCAAGAATGAGCATCCCGCCAGCGATGCCTATCATCTCGACTATTTCCGGTGTTAGCACAATCATATCTTTCCCTTTATCGCCATGTAAATTCCAGTACCCACGGCAATTATTATAGCTTCAAGCAGCAGCAGCATCGGATCGAAATAGAGCAACATCAGACCAGAGCCAGCAACGCCTAACGCAGCAAGCAACGGAAAGCGTCCCACATTGAGAGGCGCTTTGAACGGTCGCCTCGCGCGCGGTTTTGTGTAGCGCAGCCAGATTAACGAAAGGTTTACGAACAGATAGACGATGAAAATACCAAGATCCGTCAGCAGTGCAATCGTCTTTATTCCGCCCAGTGCAAGCGTTGCTAATGCCAGCAGGCCGATGAGGAATACGGAAATGTATGGCGTTCCTCTTCTACCAATCCTAGCGCAAATGGCAGGAATAGAACGCTGGCGTCCCATGCCGTAGAGGATGCGTGATGAGGTTATCATTGTGATGAGCACTGTGTTAGCAGTTGCAAACAGAGCAAGCAGGGACAAGAATTGTCCGCCGACCGAGCCCCAAACACCTCGGACTGCGTCGGCCAGGGGCGCCGGGCTCGTGGAGAGCGCTTCCCATCCTACCGCAGCGACAGCCGACAGCGAGACAAGAATATACAGAACAGTTGATATCAACAGAGCAATCAACAGCGCACGCGGCACAGTCTTCGTAGGCTTCTTCGTTTCTTCTGCGATGTTCGCGACTTCTTCGAACCCTATATATGCAAAGAATACAAGTGCAGACGCAGCCATTATTCCGCCAAGGCCTGTGCCAGCTGGCATCTCAAAAAGGTCGACGGTGATATTACCGCCGAAAGCAAGCCATGCGCCTGCAAGCACAACAAGAATCAGACCGAATGTTTCAGCAGAAGATGCAACAACGTTAAACCGCGCAGAGAGTTTGATACCCCACCAATTAACTAATGACAGAATTACAATCAAGCCAGCCGCAAAACCAATAGGCGTGCCGAAGCCAAGCATAGCCGTAAGATAGCCTCCAAACCCGAGCGCTACGGTAGACGCGGCGATAATCGTTGTTATCACCATAAGCCAGCTTATCACAAACGAAAGCGTCGGCTTGTTGAAGGCTTTCTTTGTGTAGACGTACTCGGCAGCCGCTCGGGGGAACATGCTCGAAAGCTCTGCGTAACTGAGTGCTGTAAAGCCGGCTATCAATGCGGCTATGGCAAACGCAATCCACAGCGCATTGCCAGCGATGCCAGCGCCGACTCCGATGAGCGCATAAATACCTGCGCCGAGAATAACGCCGATGCCATAAAGTGTCGCTTCGAAAAGCCCAAGTTCGCGTTTTAGCCGTTTCGCCTTAAGATGGTGGATGCGTTTATGAATCTGAACCATTAGAATAATCTGTTTCAGATTATTAAATATCGGAAACAGATGGTAAACATGGTTAAGAACAATTTCATCAAAAAATTCAAATTCATAGAGGAAATCGCTATAGCAGACGTCGCGTTTGAGGCGTACGGCTCAAGCGAGGCTGAACTTTTTGAGAATGCCGCGCTAGCAGTCGAGGAAACGATGGTCGACACTGCAGGAATAAATCCAAAGGTAAAAAAAGAGATAGAAATTGAAGCAGATGAGCTTGATAAACTGCTTTTCGATTTCCTGTCCGAACTTGTCTATTACAAGGATGCTGAGATGCTATTGTTCTCAAAATTCACAGTGAATGTGGAAAAGAATACAAAGTACAAGCTGACCGCAGAAGTTGTCGGCGAACCGTTCGACTCAAGCAAGCATGAGCTCCGCAATGACATTAAAGCCATCACGTGGCACATGTTCAAAATCGAACAGACAAAGAAAGGCTGGAAGTGTCTGATAATAGTTGACGTCTAGAGGAGATTATATGCCAGAAGACCATGCAGCGGAATTCACAAAGCCGCCGATGAAAAAGATATCGGAGGTCTGTTGGGAGATAGATCCATCCTTCAAGGAAGGCATGCGCGTCCCTGCGCGCATCTATGCCATGAAAAAACTGCTTGATGAGATGGATGTCGGCGTCTTCGAACAGATAACGAACGTTGCATGCCTGCCAGGAATACAGAAGCATGCAATCTGCATGCCGGACGGCCACTGGGGTTACGGATTTCCGATCGGCGGCGTTGCGGCTTTCGATACCAAGACAGGCGTGATTTCACCGGGCGGAATTGGCTTCGACATCAACTGCGGCATGCGCTTGCTGCGCACGAATCTCACCGTGGATGACGTCAGGCCGAAGCTGAAAGAGTTAGTCGATATGCTGTTCAAAGCCGTGCCGACAGGCGTCGGAGCGCGCGGCGCAATCAAGCTCACGCGTGCGCAGCTCCGGGCGATAATGCTCAACGGTTCAAAATGGGCTGTTGAAAATGGATATGGCTGGTCCGAAGATTTGGATCACACGGAAGATTACGGTCTAATCAAAGGCGCCGACCCGGAGAAGGTCAGTGATAAAGCGCAGACTCGCGGAATAGAGCAGCTCGGAACGCTCGGCTCCGGAAATCATTACCTAGAGATACAATACGTTGAACGCATCTTCGATGAGGAGCTTGCGAAGAAATGGGGCATTCACCAGACTGGCCAGATATGCGTCATGTTTCACTGCGGTTCGCGCGGATTCGGGCACCAAGTAGCAACAGATTATCTCAATACTTTTGGCGACGCTATGAAGCGCTACGGCATCACAGTCCGTGATCGTGAACTGGCCTGCGCTCCTTTTTCGTCGAAGGAAGGCCAGGATTATTTCCACGCCATGGCGTGCGCAGCCAACGGTGCATTCGCAAACCGCCAAGCTATAGCATCAATGACGCGCCGCTGCTTTGAGAAAACATTTGGTCGAACTGCCGAAGACATGGACATGGCTCAGATCTACGACGTCGCACACAACATCGCAAAGGTCGAGCAGCATGAAATCGACGGTCATTTCAAAGACGTCGTCATGCACCGAAAAGGTGCAACTCGCTGCTTCGGTCCGCACAGACCTGAATTACCGCAAGCGTATCAGCAGACTGGCCAGCCCGTAATAATTGGCGGCTCGATGGAAACCGGTTCATTTTTGCTCGTCGGAACGGAAAAGGCGATGACCGAAACGTTCGGAAGTACGATGCACGGCTCCGGCCGAACGATGTCGCGCACAAAGGCAAAGCATATTGTTCGTGGTTCTGAATTACAGCAGCAGATGCAAAAGCACGGAATATACGTGCGCTCGGTTTCTATGTCAGGCTTAGCAGAGGAAGCAGGCCTTGCGTACAAAGATCTTAACGATGTAGTCGAAACAATGGAAATAGCAGGCGTTTCTCACAAAGTCTGCTCGCTCAAGCCGCTTGGGAATATCAAAGGATAAATTATGAAGCATGAAAAACAGCGCGCTGAGCACAAACGAACGCTCAGGACATTCGCATTTTCATCAATGCTCAACGACCTGGGCGCATATCTCATAACACCGTTCTGGCCGGCTTTTGTAACTATGGTACTTGGAGCACCAGTTGCACTCCTCGGTCTGCTAGACGGCATGGGCGATCTGATAAATTACGGCAGCAAGTTTCCTGCCGGTTGGTTGTCTGACAAGATTCGCAGACGAAAGCCGATAATTTGGTCCGGGTATCTTTTCGCAAGCGTTTCGCGCATAGGCTATGCGCTAGCGCCTGCAGTCGGGTGGCTCTTTCCGCTGAAAGCCGTGGAACGCCTCGGCAAGATCAGGGATCCGCCTCGCGATGCATTGCTTGCGGATATCACGCCTAGGGCGAAGCGCGGTCGCGCGTTTGGCTTTCTGGAATCCATGGACAGGTTCGGTGCGGCACTGGGTCCGTTGCTAGGAATCCTGGTTTTTGCACTGCTAAGCTATAGGGGCACGTTTGCAATAGCGGCAATCCCGAGCCTAATCGGAGCTTTGGCGATTATAATATTTGTTCGCGAACGAAAGCCAAAGCTGGTTGCAATCGGACAAAGAAAAAAGCTAGGCAAAAAATTCTATCGGCTAGTCGCAATGGCCGCACTTTTCGCATTTGGATGGATATCTATTTCGTTCATGGTTCTTCACGCGAACATATACGAAGGCGTGCCCTTGGTGCTTACCCCGGCGCTTTTCTTCGTGATGTCGATAGTTGCAACTCCGGCCAGTAATGTAATGGGTCGCATTTCGGACAGGATTGGCAGAAAGCATTCGCTCATGATTTCCTATGCGCTGTATTCGATTGTAGCTCTCGGTTTCGTCGCGGCGCATCTGATCGGGCTAACAGGCACAGCTGGGCTTGCCGTATCGTTTGTTTTGTTCGCTCTTTACGGTTTGCATTACGGTTCAACGTTCGCCGTGCATCCGACATATGTTACAGATCTGGTTCCATCCGGAAGCCGTGCCTATGCAAGCGGGCTGTTCCAGTCCGTTTTCGGAGTGGCAACGTTTGTTGCATCGATTGTAGCAGGTCTGTTGTGGGATATTGTTTCGCCTGCTGCAACGTTCGGTTACGGGCTTGTGATATCAGTTATAGCAGTAGCAGCAATGGCAGTGTTTCTGAAATAGAACGAATAGCTAGCTGCGCGAGTTAGAATAAATATAAAACTCTTCATCGATAAAGCGTCCAGCACCGGTGCGCGCTGAAGCGCTTTCTCAGAGTATTGTTAGTGTGAATCAAACTTTGTTCCAAAGTTTGTTTACACGCTGCAAGCATCCAAGATGTTTGCAGCGTATGAGCCTATTTCGTATTTCAATAGCTCGCTTGCGCTTTGCACAAGCTTGGCATTTTAAATTCCACACGTCGAGCATCCGCCGCTGAATTCTGCCGGGACTTTTATCGTCTCGGACTCGAAGTCCATGCTGGATTCCGCCGTGCGCGCAGTCTGCTCAATCGGAGTTATGACCTGAACCATCTTGCTGCCATCACGGTAGATTGTCAGGCCTTTGCAGCCGAGCTGGTATGCGAGCATGTAAGCCTTTTCAACATCGTACGGTGTTGCAGTATTGGGGAAATTTATTGTTTTTGAAACTGCGTTATCGGTATATTTTTGGAATGCTGCCTGCATGCGTACGTGCCATTCCGGGCTGACATCATGAGCAGTTATGAACACTTTTTTCGCATGCTCGGGTATTTCGGCTATTTGCTGTATTGACCAGCCGCGTGAAATCTTGCGCATGAGTTCATCTGAATAGAAACCGTCCTTGATTGCGATTTTTTCAAACAGCGGATTGATCTCAATCAAGTTTCTGCCAACGCCAAGCGTCTCACCGACATTGCGCATATACGCAACCGCAAACAGCGGCTCGATGCCCGAACTTACGTTTGCAATAACACCTATCGTTCCGGTAGGCGCGATAGTCGTAACAGTCGCATTGCGCATGCATTCATAACCCATTTTCTCCCAGACGCTGCCCTTGAATCGCGGAAACGAGCCACGCTCTTTTGCAAGCTCGACAGACATTTTCCTGCCCTCCTCGGATATGAAGCGCATGATAGTTTCCGCAAGCTTCAGTGCAGTCATAGAATTGTAAGGAATGCCTAGTTGGATTAGCATATCAGCCCATCCCATGACACCAAAACCTATGCGTCTGATAGATTTTGTCATGAGCTCGATTTCCAAAATAGGGTATTTGTTGGCATCGATAACATTGTCGAGGAAGTGTATTCCTTTACGCACGGTTTGCTGCAGTTTGCTCCAGTCGATTTCTGGCTTACCTTCATCGCTGGTGCGAACCATTTTAGCAAGATTAACGGAACCGAGGTTGCAAGAATCGTAAGGATACAGCGGCTGCTCACCGCACGGATTAGTCGACTCGACAGGCCCGAGTTCCGGCACAGGGTTCGAAACACCCTGATTTATCCTGTCGATGAATAGCACACCTGGATCGGCAGTCTTCCACGCCATCGTAACTACGAGATTCCACACAATGCGCGCGCGCATCTTGCTATGGATTTTTCCACTTCTCGGATTCAGCAATTCATATTCCTTGTCGTTAATCACGGCATCCATGAACTTGTCTGTCATCGCAACGGATATATTGAAGTTGCTCAATATTCCCTCACGCTCTTTGCATACAATAAAATCAAGGATATCCGGGTGGTCGACGCGCAGCACTCCCATATTTGCTCCGCGGCGCTTGCCGCCTTGCTTGATAACGTTCGTCGCAGCATCGAGAACAGTCATGAATGATATCGGTCCGGATGCGACTCCGCCTGTTGCCATAACAACATCGCCTTTTGGTCGAAGTCGCGAAAATGAGAATCCAGTGCCGCCACCAGTTTTGTGAACCATCGCCGTATGCTTTACAGTATCGAAAATCTCTTCCATCGAGTCGCCCATCGGCAGGACAAAGCACGCAGAAAGTTGACCGAGTTTTGTACCGGCATTCATCAGCGTCGGCGAGTTTGGCAAGAATTCGAAGCTGGTCATCATCTCGTAAAATTCATTTTCCGTCTGCACGACTTGTTCTTCGCTTGTGCCGTATATCTTATCAGACTCGGCTATCGCTCGTGCAACGCGGCGGAAGAGCTGGCGCGGCGTCTCGATTGTTTTTCTACTTTCATCTTTTCGGAGATAGCGCGAAGCAAGGACGGTTATAGTATTAAGCGGCAGTTTCAGGTCATCTTCGACGCCTAATGCTGCTTTGGCTTCACGGATTTCCGCACGCTTCTGGCGGTAAAGTATGTACGATTTTGCGGTTTTTGTATGACCCTGTTCAATCAAAACACGTTCCACAACGTCTTGCACTTGTTCAACGCCGGCAACTTCACCAATTTTCAACTCATCCTGAAGAATAGAAACAACACGATCAGTACATTTTTGTGCGGCCAAGCGGTCATTTTCACCGGTTGCCTGCATCGCTTTCCATAAGGCATCTGTAATCTTGATATGATCAAAAGGAACGACACGACCATCGCGTTTTCGTATTTGCGAAAGCATGCAACAACCACACACAACCACGTGATGCAAAGAAAAGTAAAATTTTCTTAGCACAACATTGTACGAACATGTTCGCACAAGCTGTGCACTTGCGAAGCAAGCTGCACAACAACAAAGCACTGCACACTTAAATATGTTTTCCCCCTCGAGACCTATCGTTTCGAGTGGTGAGATAACTTCTGAGTTCTCACACACTCCTTTATAAGCCCGTCACGGAGTCACTGTGAAACAGAAAATATGGAAGATTGCTTTATATTTTTGAAATTCGGAGGAATTTCATGCACAAAATAAAAATTTACACAACAACTTATTGTCCGTATTGCACTCTGGCAAAAGATTGGATGAAAAAACATAAACTGAAATTCTCGGAAGTTAACGTCGAGAACGATACAGAAGCCGCAAAAGAAATTGTTAGCAAATCAGGCCAGCGCGGCGTACCGGTTATAGAAATTGACGGAAAAATAGTCGTTGGCTTTGACAAAGCTGCACTTGCAAAAATACTGGAGATTAAAGAATAAACTAGAAGTTGAAATCCACATCTTCGGTCTCAAGACTGCAGTCGTCGCACAAACCGGTTTTCGGGTCCGCGATCTTGCGCATACATTTGAGGCATTTCATAATATCACGCATAAAGGGTTATTACTAAGAAGTAAATACCCACCGAAAAGCTTAAAAGTGTTGATATAGGCCCTAGAGAAGTACAGTTTCAACACGTTTTGCGGCTTGCTGCACGAGCTTCGCGATAGGCAGCTTTTTCTCAATTTTCTTCAAATCATCGAGCTTGACAGCGGTTACAGGATTAGAAACAGCCCCAAGCCCGCAATCCTTGTGGCATTTTGAATGAACAAACGTGCCGATTTGCTCCGCTATCCGAGCAGTTTCCATTTTATCAAAGCCTAACAACGGTCTGAGAATCGGAACGTCTGAGGCTTCGCTTATTGCGACGAGATTTTGCAGTGTCTGCGACGAAACCTGGCCGAGGTTTTCGCCGGTTACAAGTGCCGAACATTTATTTTTCTTTGCCAAAGCAGCCGCAATGCGGAACATCAATCTGCGAAGAACGATGTGGCGAAAAGCTGGCGGGCATTTTGTTATCAATGCGATATGCGATTCGGAACTTGGAACGATGAAAAGTTTGAACTCTTTTTTGCCCGTTGTTTGCTTCAGCTGCTTGATGCAGCTAAAGACAAGCTCCTTTTCTTCATCTCGGACAAACGGCTTCGTGAAGAAGAACACGAAATCCAAGTCCCAGCCTTCGCTAACCATACGGTAAGAAGCAACAGGCGAGTCTATGCCGCCGGATATCAGTGAAAGCGCACGCTTGTTTTGCTTTTTCATAAAATCAGCATTCAGAACGTCAAAGCCTCAACGCGTTTTATTTGAGGAACAGCGGCTTTGATTTCTTGCTCGACACCGTACCGCAATGTCATTTGTGCCATCGGGCAACCGATGCAAGCGCCCTTCAGCTTTACAGTAGCAACGCCATTTTTTACGCTAACAAGCTCAATGTCGCCGCCGTGGCCTACGAGAGCAGGTTTCACTTTTTCCTCGATTACCTTTTCAACAGCTTTGCGTATTGGAGTTGGCATGCAAACACCGGTTCAGCAAAGTATTAATGCAGTACTAGGCGAAGCTTCGCTTCGTCTGCAAATGAGAACTAGATAGTTCGCATAGCGCCCCCGACGAGATTCGAACTCGCGACCCCCTTCTTAGGAGGAAGGTGCTCTATCCAGGCTGAGCTACAGGGGCTTATTATTAGAGCGCCCGAGAAAGATATTAAAGTTGTCCGAGAGCTTAAACAAAAACCACAAGCACATTCTTTAGCAGTGCTGACAGCGCTGCGCGTCCGATATCACTGTCTTTGTCGACGCGAATTTGTCCTTTCTTGCCGATTGTCGCCGAGAAGATGAGCTTGTCATCGATATAGAAATGAGCCATTTTTCCGATGAGCCCCTTGGGCAGTTCGAATATGAGATATGCCCCAGATTCGCCATGTTCGAACGGGATGTTCCTGCCGAGCGATGGGACACGTGGCACGACGTCGATCGCGATTCCAAGCTTTTGTTCGAGCTCTTTGATTGTTCGGCCTTCGCGGCCGATGATGCGCGGTATCGCATCGTTTGCGACTTTGACTGTAGCGCGCTCGCCGATAAGATCAACCTGCGCATGGCGGTCGAATTTTTGGATCTCCGCCAAGATTTGTTTCTTTGCAAGTGCGGCCACAGGCGACTCAGCCATTTTTCCAGAGACGGAAATTATAACTTTCTCCTCGCCGTAGCTATAGATTTCATATTCGAGCTCGCCTGTTTCGAAATTCTTTACTTCGACGACTGGACGAGCAAGATCAGCTTCAGTCATTCCTGTTGGCGTGCGTACAACAAGCCCTATATCGTAGACTTTTTCGATGATGCCGTTGCGTATGAACACGATTGTATCGATGATGTGCGGAATCAGTCCGAGCTCGATGCGGCCGATAAATCGTTGGACAGCACCAATCGGATCGCTTGCGTGAACAACACCGACCATGCCGATTCCTGCAAGCCTCATATCTGAAAATACCTGGAAGTCCGATGTCTTGCGGACTTCGTCGAAAATTGTATAGTCAGGTCGCACTAGCAACAGGATATCGGCAGTCTTTGCAAAACTTCCGTCTAGCGGGCCATACTGGGTGACTTCCGGCGGGACCTGAAGGTCTCGCGGGTTCTCAAGCGTCTTGACGGTAGCTTGTTTTTCTTTGAGCAGGAATTCGGCGATTGATGCGGCAAACGTTGACTTGCCCGAGCCGGGCGGACCAGCGATTAGCAGGCCTTCCATGCGTTCGCTTATGCGTTTCTTCAGCCGCTCGTTGAGTTTGTAGTCCTCTAGTGAAAGTTTTACCGTCGGCCTTACGACTGTGACTTCAAGGCCATCGCTCAACGGCGGCCTCGTGATTGCAATGCGCATGTTCTTCAGCTGTATTACGCTTGCGCCATGCTCGCCGAATTCTACGAAAGCATCGTCCGAGTAGCGTGCGGCATCTAGTATTTCTTTGACCATACCCTCAAGCTCCTTGTTCGTGAGTTTTTCTTCCGATAGGTATACGATGTTGCGTTCACCAGGTTTTCCGCGCTTTGCATACGGTCTTGTTTTTTCTTTCAGGTGAAGCGACATCGTATCAGGCGTGAGCAGTTGTTCGACGCGTATGACTTTTTCGACTTCGTATGGCTTGTAATACTTTACAGCAACGCCTTCCGCTTCTGCTACAAGTGATTGTACCATGTCAGACGTAAACAAAGTCGCTTGCTCTTCGCGCGCAATGTCAATAATTAGTGCATCCACACGGCCGTATCGTGCAAGCTTTATTTCTTCATACGTTTGTCTTCGTCCAACTTTGCGCAGCGTTATCTTGCCTTCGTCCATCAGAACGCGGATTTTCTTGAGCTCTTCGAGACCTTTGAACCCGACCTCACGGCCGCGGCTTGCTTGTGCACGGAGCTCTTCTACTACAAATTCGGGAATTATGACCTCGCCACGGACTTCACCTTTCGCAATAAGCTCGGTGAGCAGTCCGGAAATCAGAACAGATGTGTCAGGCACAACTCGCTCAGCTTGTTTAGGCATACGTATCACGGTATGATTTTATTTCGCGGATTAATAAAGAGCGAGAAATCAGGCAGCAGCTTTTCCGGAGATATCAGCGACCCAGCTCTCAAGTTCTTTCAAAGTTTTCTCTGTTTCCGTTTTTGCGGTCATGTCGCGCACTTTGGCTGTGCCGCCTGCGAGCTCACGCTCGCCGATTATAATCGAATAAGATGCACCGATTGAGTCGGCATAAGCAAGCTGTTTTGTAAGATTCTTGCCCGCTACGTCCGTGGCGCAGCGGCATCCCGCCGCGCGCAGGCTTTGAGCAAGCTTTAGCGCGGGCAGTCGCACGCCATCGCTGACAGCCGCGACAAAAATCAGCGGCGTAGATTTTGTCTCTGTCTTAAGGAGTTCAACAATGCGATCGAGTCCGAGGCTTATGCCTGTTGCCGGTAGCTCAGGTCCGCCCAAGTCGGCGACTAGACGGTTGTATCGCCCTCCGCCGCCGACGCTGACGCGAGCGCTTGGAAGCTCTATTTCATACACAAGTCCGGTGTAATAGTCCAAGCCGCGCACAAGGCAGAGATCAACCTCAAGCCAGTTATCTATATCGAGTTGCTTTGCAAGTCCGAGCAGTTCGCGGAGCTCGGCTAAAGCGGCTTTGCCACGTTCTGAAAGCGTTTCTTTGTCGAACGCTGCAAGAATCTTAGAATTGCCCTTGAGCTTGAGCACTGGCATGAGCCATTCCGCATTAATTCCGAGTTGGCTCAGTTCTGCAGTAACGGTCGCTTCTCCGATTTTTTCCAGTTTATCGATGGAGCGGAAGGCATCTTTGATGCTTTCTTCCGGAACACCTTTGGCAGTGACGAAATCTTCAATCAGCACGCGGTTGTTTATCCTTATCCTAAAGTCCTGAAAACCGAGAGCCTGCATACACTCTACGGCAGCTTGTAAACATTCCAAATCAGCGAGAAGAGAATCGCTGCCAACCGTGTCGATGTCCGCTTGCCAGAACTCGCGCCAGCGCATAGCCTGCGGATTATCATAGCGCCACACAGGCCCAATTTGGTATCGTTTGAAGGGTTTTGGCAGATTCGGATTCGATGCGACAACACGGCCAAGCGGAACGGTGAAATCAAAGCGCAGACCTATTTCTCGTTCTGCTTTATCCTTGAAATAATAAATCTCATCACGAATGCCCTCACCGGACTTTGCAGCCAGTAGTTCAAAAGGCTCCATCGCGGGCGTCTGCAACGGCTGGAAGCCATAACGTGAGAATACTTGACGGCAAGTGTCGACCACCCATTGCATTTTCGTTGCTTCAGCTGGTAGCAAATCACGCATTCCTTTGAGTACCTGAAATCGCTTTGGCTTTTCTTTCTTGGTTTGCGCTTTTGCTTCCGATTTCACGGTCATAATAATACAAGGCCACCTGCGGGATTTGAACCCGCCCAAAAAGCTCCACAGGCTTGTATGCTACCAGGCTACATCAAGGCGGCCGTGACTACAATGAAATTCTTTTACGCAGCGCTAATAAAAGCCGATGAAAAGCATTTTAATCCTTGAATGCGAAATGATAGTAAGCCTCCTGATAAGGGCGAAAACGTCCGCTTTCTGGAGCCAAAGTGATTATATGCCAGTCGATGAGTCAAAAATATCAGCTTTTTGGAAAGCAAAGAAGATATACGAGAAAGCCAAAAAGTTGCGCGCAGGCGGCAAGAAATTTTACTTTCTTGACGGCCCGCCGTATGCGACAGGATTCATTCACATAGGTACCGGCTGGAATAAGATTCTGAAAGACGCATTCATCCGCTTTTGGCGGGCGCGCGGATTTGACGTCTGGGACCAGCCTGGATACGATACACACGGCCTGCCGATCGAGAATAAGATAGAAAAACAACTGGGATTCACGAGCAAGGCTCAGATCGAGAAGCATGGGATTGATAAGTTCAACAACGAGTGCAAGAGATTTGCAACACAGTTCATCGATACTATGAACTCCGAGTTTGCCGATTTGGGCGTCTGGATGGACTGGTCGAATCCGTACCTCACGCTTACGAATGATTATATCGAATCTGCATGGGCCACGTTCAAAATCGCATTCGATAAAGGTTTGCTCTATCGCGGGCTCTATCCAGTTCACGTCTGTCCATCCTGCGAAACGGTCGTTGCATATAACGAAATAGTATACGACAAGATAGCCGATCCATCAATATACGTCAAATTCCAGATTGCCGGGAAGAAGCACGAGCACTTGCTAATTTGGACAACAACACCGTGGACGCTAGTCGCAAACACAGGCGTTATGGTAAATCCGAATGCGGAATACGTCAAGATTCTTGTTGATGACGAAAGTCTGATTGTCGCGAAGCCGCTTGTTGAAACGGTAATGAAAAAAATCGGAAAAGAGTACAAGATTATCGGAGAGATGCGCGGCAAAGAGCTCGAAGGTATGAGATATGTCCATCCGCTCGAGCACATGATGAATTATGCAAAAGATGTCGCCAAAGAAGGCTATCGCGTCGTGCTCAGCGACCAATTTGTTTCCATGACCGACGGCAGCGGTCTCGTCCACTGCGCACCCGGCCACGGTCAAGAAGACTTCAAAGTAGGCATCGAAACAAAACTTCCTGTAATCTGTCATGTCAAGCTCAATGGAAAATTTGACGATGAAATTCCTGCACTGAAAGGAAAGCTCGCGCGCGAAACGAACGAGCTGATATTGGAAGAGCTGGTGATGCACAATGCGTTGCTATATACGGAAAAAATAGTTCACGATTATCCGCGATGCTGGCGTTGTGAATCACCGCTGCTTTTGATCGCAATCCAGCAATGGTTCTTCAAAGTGACGGCGTTCCGCGACAAGCTTCTCGCCGAAAACGAGAAGGTTCGCTGGGTTCCTACGTGGGCTGGAGCTCGTTTCAAAAACTGGCTCGAAGGGCTGAGCGACTGGCCTATTTCACGACAGCGCTATTGGGGAATCCCGCTACCGATATGGATATGCGAAAATAACCATATTCGTGTTGTTGGAAGCATGGAAGAGCTTGGCACAAAGCTGAAAGATCTGCACCGGCCATACGTTGATGACGTACAATTGGAATGCACGGAATGCCATCAGAAAATGAAGCGCGTGCCTGACGTTCTGGACGTCTGGTTTGACTCAGGATTGTGCAGTTGGGCATCGCTCGGCTGGCCGAAAAAAAAGGAAGTGTTCGAAAAGCTCTGGCCTGCCGATTTGAATATCGAAGGCCCCGATCAGATCCGCGGTTGGTGGAACTCGCAACTGATAACGTCCATGATCACGTTCGGCCGAGCGCCGTTCAAGACTATTTTATTCCACGGAATGATGCTTGATGCTCACGGCGTCAAGCTTTCCAAATCGAAAGGTAACGTTGTTACACCCGAAGATATTATAAAAAAAGGACACACCCGTGACGTGCTGAGGTTCTATCTGCTCTCAAATCCTGCATGGAACGATTATTACTTCAACTGGAAGGACGTCGATGCAGTCGGAAAGTCATTTTTCATAGTAGAAAATACTTTCAACTTCATACAGAACTACGTTCCTCATGCCGGAAAACATCCGGAACTCCAGCCGGAAGACCGCTGGCTGCTGTCTAAACTGAATTCGCTTGTGAAAAGCGTTACAGAACAATTCGAGAATTATAGCGTGCATAAGGCGGCTGAGATGATAAGAGAGTTTATAATCAACGACCTCTCGCGAACGTACATCAAATTAGTGCGAGACCGCGTTTGGCCCGCATATGGCGGTGACGAAGCGGCGTTCTACACTTTGTACGAAGCTGCAAAGATAGTAAGCCGCCTGCTGGCTCCGATTACGCCATTTCTAGCCGAAGACGTGCATCAACGCATCGTTCGGCCGTTAGGCGAGCAGACGGAAAGCGTTCATCTTTGCGACTGGCCTCGCGCAGACGAAGATATGATATCATCGCAGCTAGAAGCAGACATGGCACTTGCGCTGAAAGTAATCGAAGCTGCAAATGCGCTGCGTTCGAAATCCAAGATAAAGTTACGACAGCCGCTGCATGCGCTTGTCGTAGGCGGTGATACAGCAAAGCGCGCAGTTGCAATGTTCGGCAAAGTTATTGGTCAAATGACGAACGTAAAAGATGTTCAATTCGGCCATGCAAAATGGCAGCATGAGCAACCTGAATTCAAAGTATGGCTCGACACCGAGCTCGACGACGAGCTAAAGCGTGAAGGCGCGGTGCGTGAATTGATTCGTCACGTGCAGGAGCAGCGCAAGGCTGCAAAACTCGTCGTTTCGGACCGCATCATCCTGAGCATCGTTGGGCTTGATGTTAGTGGATTCGAAAACGACATCAAGGCAGAAGTCGGAGCTGTCAAATTAATAACCGATAACAAATTAGGAAAAGAATCGAAGTTTGAAATAGATGGTAAATTAGTCGAAGTCGGATTCGAGGTTACTAAAGAAGTTGAAAAGCCGAAACCGGCGAAGAAGAAATCGGTGAAGAAATGAATCGTTTTGAATCAGCAATCACATTCTTGAAAAATATCAAGCCTACAGACGGAGTCGTTGTAGTGTTCCACAACGATGGCGATGGGATATCAAGCTGCACGCTTATTAAAAAGTGGCTCGCACACATCGGAGTAGATCCCTACATCATCTCGCAACCTATGCCGCCAGACAAGAATCTAATCAGGCGTATACAGACAGGATTACCGGACAAGATTATTTTTGTCGATCTTGCCATAGACCAACAGCCCACTGTTCTGAAAAAACTGAAAGGCATCGCCAGCATTCTCATAATAGATCATCACATCATCAGCCACGACATGTCCGAAGAGGGGATATCACACTATAACCCGCGTTTTGAAGAGCCGCGGCGTTACCAGTCCGCAAGCTACATCACTTACAAAATAATCTCACGCTTGATGGATGTGAGTGAATGGCTCTGGGTAGCAGCGCTAGGAGCAGTTTCGGACTATGATCTGAGCGCATCACAGGACCTGATAAAAGAGGCGCAGAAATTATGGACAATCGAGATGTTCAACAAGATAGCTGCAATGGTAGAGTCCATGCGAGCAACAAAACTCATGTCCGCCGACCAGATGGTCGCGCTTGTGAACAATTCCAAGGAGCCGAAACAGTTGCTTGAGGCCCCGGACTTCCGTCAGTCGTATGAAAAGATCCAGACCGAGCTGGAAGCCACACTGCTTGACGCCCAAGCGTCCGCGGAGAAAGTCGGCGACATAGTGTTCTACAAAATCAAGTCAAAATACAATCTCAAATCGCCAGTATCCACAAAGCTTTCTGAGAAATGGCCTGAAAAATTCATAGTCGTATACGAGCAGATCGACAAGTACATCAACGCCTCGGTGCGCAATCAGGCGAAGCGGCTTAACGTTGATAAAATTCTACGTGCAGCTGCTCGCAGCATCCGCGGATGCTCGGCCGGTGGTCACGAAGCAGCCGGTGCGGCACAGATGCTCGAAAAAGACTGGCCAGAATTCAAGCAGAATTTGATACAGACTGTAGATCGGTTCAAAGAGACGCCGAAGAAATAGGACTCACAGTTTCTTCACAGCTTTGTAAGATAGCAGGTCAAAATTCAAGCGCAGCTTGTCAACAGCATGTCTAAATTTACTTTTGTCGAAGCCTAGTCTCCACAACGTTTTGGCAACAGCGTGATCGTAGTCCTTCTTCGATATTTCCTTCAGTTCGCTTACTAGCGCCTTTACTTCTTGGGCTGGCGGTGGATTGTAGCCTTTGCCTATGAGCCTAACAGCGGCAAAAATTCTGGTATTGTATGGAACTTTTTTTGCACAGACATGCAGCTCTTTACTCATAATGTGCTTGATTGCATCTTTGTGCGCGACGATCTTGCGGTTCGTTAATTGCAAAGCAACTGCATTGACTGTGAAGTCGCAGGATTTTATCCATCTGCGAATTGCAGTCGCCGAAGAACCCGCTAATTGGGAGATATCTAGCAGCGGGGCAGAAGGTTTTTTCATACGCCTTGTTCTTCTTCTAGCGAGAATTTGCAGATATTTGTAGCCGTTCTTCCTTAACGCATTGCACAAACCAGGCATATCACCCGCAACTTTAATGTCTAGATCTTTCGGAAACGTGCGTTTGCCGACAATAGCGTCTCTAACGGAACCAGCAATTAGGAAAGCCGCCGTATCGTTTGGACAGGCATCGGCGATGTCATTCAGTACAGATTCGATATGTCTATTAAGAACAATTTGCATTCTACTTCCTCGCCATCTTCAGAAAGCAGAGCTTTCTGAAATCTCAGAAAACCTACTGTTTTCTGCAGACGATCATCGCGTGTTTTTCTTCGTATGGCTCCAGATTGATTTGTTCGACGATTTCAAAACCGGCTTTGCGCAGCTTTTCCGCTTCTTCTTTGTAGACACGCTCGGGCGGTTTTGTGACGTCTATCGATTGGGATTTTATTGCCATCAGGATGTATCCGCCAGGCTTCAGAAATTCCACTGCATTGCGCATCGCAATTTCCGTCTCTTGCGGGTCGGCGATATCACAATATAGCATATCACATTGTTCGACCCAACCGTATTGCTCGGGCTTTCGCGCATCGCCGAGAATCGGAGCAATATTTGGTCGTGTAGCCGTGACGTCGGTCAAATTGCGGAAAACGCGCTCTGCAAATTCGATTGCATAAGCAATGCCGTCTGCACGCACGATATCCGATACGTGAGAAACGGTCGTCCCGGTGCTTGCTCCAAGATAGAGCACGCGCGTGCCCTCTGCAAGCGGCATAGTCTTCAGCCCGTTCATGATAGCAGCCGCGAGCTTCGAGCGCGTCGGGTCCCACGAGCGATATTCGACGCTGCCTTTCTTCACAACCCGCTCGCCATAAACACGCTTGCCAGGCGCAAGGCTTACAGTAAACAGGTCTTTTCCATCGCGGAATACGCCCGGGAATATTTCTTTCACTGTTTCTCACCTTTCTGTAACGTTGTGATGTCCTGCTCGAGCTCTTTGCGCAGCTTTGCAGATTCGTCACGCCCTGAATAGAAATCTATTCGAATCGCCATCATTAGTTTAGCAGCCAACGCGCGTGCAACTTTGCCGCGCAGGTGGTCAGGCGCAGTCTGGATCCAGTCGCTCATGAATATCAATCCGAACTTAGGTGCCTTGCCCTGCTTGCGGAGGTGGCGGAAAAGCGCTTTTTCAGCGCCGAGTAGTTGTATTGAACTTGATGAAAGCTTAGCAAGTTTTTCATGCGAGCCGGCCATCGCTAACAGTCGGGCAGCCAGCAGCGGGTCGACGAGTGATGCAAAATTGGGCGAAAGCTCCCGCATCGCGTTTTTGACGTAAAGCTCAAGGTGGTGCTTTTGTGCAAGCATGTGCGCTGCGGCCGTAGCAAACTCGCGCAGCATTGCAGAATCGTGTTCGGTTAGTGCAACGCCTGTTGATTCCTTGAAACCGGGCATGTTTTCGCGCATACCATATTGTTGCACGACGTCAACGAGCTTTTCATACGAGAGTTTGAGCTCAGGATAGTGAAGTCCGTACCATTCTGCAAGTCGCATCAGCAAACCGTTGCTTGCGTGGCTTGTATCTTCTAGCGCGCCTGTCGCCTGGATTATCAGTTTGTCACGGCCGATGACGCCGACAAGGCGCTTTTTCGACAGCGCGGTCGCAAAATCTACGAGGAATTTGTTGAGTTCGGCGTTCTTTGAGCAAAACCCAAGGTCTTTCGCCAACTGCCGTAGCTTCGGGCGCAGAAACCGCTCAGCGCGCACGTCCTCTTCGACTACATGACCTTCCAGGCCTGCCTTGAAACCTTCGGGCATTTCACCTTCGAACTGCCTTATTGCAGTCGCAAGTTCGAAAAGCTTGTAGAATATCAGCTCGCCCGCCTCTGAGAACGCAAACCAGCCTATCGGCGATTTTGTGATTAGAGCAATTTGCATGATTTATAAAGATTGCTGAAGGATTAAAAGTTCTACAAACCGAAAGTGATGCTATGGGCCGCATACGTACAAAAGATATCAAAGATCTTGCACGTGATTTGCACGAAGTGTATCCTGATAGGTTTACCCCTGACTTCGAGGAGAACAAGAAAGTAATGGCTGATCTGAAGATTGTGGAAGGCAAGTCAAAGCGCTTCCGCAACAAAGTCGCCGGGTACATCGTACGCTTGGTACGTCAGGTCGCACATGGTCATCACCCGACAGGCGAGCGCGGTCCCGAGACGGAAGCTGCAGAAATGGAGCAGGCAGTCGAGCAAGAAGCAGTAGAGGAAATTGCGGCTGAGGAAGCCGAAGAGACCGAAGTACAGCCACAAGCAGAAGAAACGAAAACAGCCGAAGAGAAAAGCGAGTAATCACTTTTTCTGAAGTTTCTCCAGAACCTTGTCAAAGCACAGCTTGAACCACGGCGTGTAGCGCTCTGGATGAGCGATTATATCACTTTGTATGTTGTCAATCGGTACAAAACGACATTCTGCAACTTCTTTCGGGTCGGGATTGACAGGTCCGTCGTATCGCCCGGCAAAAACCCAGTCGACTTCATGCTCGCCCCACTTGGCATCGTATTGTGCGCTATACTCGAATGTGAACAGGTGCTTCAATTTTGCCGTAAAGCCGAGCTCTTCCTTCAACCTTCGCTCTGCCGCACCATGTATCAGTTCGCCTTTTCTTGGGTGACTGCAGCACGCATTTGTCCAGAATCCCGGCCATGTTTTCTTGTCCGCTGCGCGCTTGTGAATTAGCATTTCGGTTTTGCTGTTAAAAATAAATATTGAGAAAGCACGATGCCGCTTTGCAGGCCAGATGTGGCACTCTTCTTTCGGTGCATAACCGATTTCATCGTCTTTCTCGTTGACGAGGATTAGCATTTCCATGTTTGAACACCATATACACAGGAGAAGCTTTGCTACTCTCTGTGTTCAACATCTCGGAAAGGAAGATTTCCTTTCCGAAGATACAGATTAAGTCACAGTAAAAGGTTTAAAATGACTCCCACTATTTCGCTGGTATGGCACGTGAAGATAGAGCAATATTAGTCCGCTACGGCGAAGTCTGGCTCAAATCAGATTCCGTCAGGCGCCAGTTTGAGCAAGTGCTCGCGGGAAACATGAAATCTCTGTTTTCGGCTGGAACGAGAATATCGGTCGTGCCTGGTCGCACATGGATACATGCGGCAAAAGCGCCTAAAGAGCTCGGCCATGTTTTCGGTGTAGTTTCATTTTCGCCTGTTGTCGTTTGCGATAAAAATATCGAAGCGATCAAAGCAGCCGCTCGTCAGATTACGAAAGTTTGGAGATCAGGCACTTTCGCAATCCGTGCCAGTCGCACCGATAAGTCGTTTCCGCTAAACTCGAAGCAGCTCGAAATAGCGGTTGCAGAACTTGTTCATCTGCCAGTCGACTTGTCGGATCCAAAGCACACACTTTCAATAGAAATCCGCGATCACGCATATCTTTACGATCGTACAGTCGCAGGTCCGGGTGGCATGCCGCTCGGCAGTGCAGGCAAGGTTGCTGCGCATCTGCGTGATGCTGACGATCTCATGACGGCATGGCTGATTATGAAGCGCGGCGCGCTGACGATTCTCATAAAACCGAAACCTGCATTGCTAAAGCTCCTGCAAAAATGGTCAGTTGGTAGAAAGCTAAAAGCGGCAAAATCGCTGAAGGAAGCAATAAAGTTTGGTGCAATCGCGCTAGTCGACGTTAGGAGCAACAAACCTAAAGAAAACGGCTTAATAATACTAAACTCGCTTGTCGGCTTTAGCGACGACGAGAAAGCCAGATTGCTGAAGAAAATAAAGCAATGATAGCTATGGCAAAACTAAGAAAGTGTGATTGCGGTCAGCGAGCGGTTTACATCCGCCCTTGGGAAGGCAGGCCTTATTGCAAAAACTGTTTCATTCGCCAGATTGAGAAGCAGTTCAAGCGGACAATAAGGAAAAACCAGCTTCTAAACCAGGGCGAAAAAGTTGCAGTCGCATTCAGCGGCGGGAAAGATTCGAGCGCGCTGCTTTATTTGCTGAATGATTTGTCAAAATCGATGAAACTAAAGCTTGTGGCGATAACCGCGGATGAGGGAATCAAAGGTTATCGACCAGCGTCTATCAAAACCGTTAAAGCACTGTGCAAGAAGCTGAAAATTCCCCATCACGTGGTTTCGTTCAAGAAAGAGTTCAAGTTCGAGCTAGACGAGCTTACCCAAAAAATGGCGCGCGATCTGCCATGGTGCAGTTGGTGCGGCGTGCTAAGGCGGAGAGCGCTAAACAACGCAGCTCGCCGGCTTGGGTGTACAAAACTTGCAGTCGGTCACAACCTAGACGACGAAGTGCAAGCAATTTTAATGGGCGTGATTCGCGGCGACTTTGGCCAATTCCAACGAATTGGTCGAGCAGTTGCGAGTAGTCCAAAATGGGTTCCCAGAATAAAACCGTTGCGCGAGATACTGGAAAAGGAAACAGCGCTTTATTCTATTTTGCGCGGCCTGAAGTTTAGCAAAGCGGTTTGCCCGCATGCGCCGAAATATTTCGATAAAAACCTGAACATGCGGGCTAGCGGAAAGTTGATATTACGCCGCCGTGTCGGGCTATTTCTAAATGACTTGGAGCGCGCGCACCCGGGCGTGAAATATCAGATTTTGCGATTTTACGAAAAGTTTCGGCCAAAATTGGTGACAGACGAAATTAAGGATGTCGGAGCTTGCAGCAGCTGCGGCGAGCCAGCTAGTGGTGCACAATGCAGGGTTTGCCAGATGCTCGAAACGTTGAAAAAGAAATAGCCATCATAATGTTATTGTGCCGGCGTAGCATAACCTGGTAATGCGCTAGATAACTGAAAGTTAGGCGAATCTCGAAAACTAGTGTCCTCACGGACTTGCAGGTTCAAATCCTGCCGCCGGCGCTTCTTGTGGATTTGAACCTAGGTTCATCCTCAGCTGAGCCTAAGGCTCGCTGAGAGCCCAGAAAGCTTAGCTCTCTGCAGCAATCCTGCCGCCGGCGCTTCCAAAGTAAGCGCTTAATAACTTTTCGGTGGCAAGTTTTCTGTATGTCAGAAAAGGCGTATGTTTGTGAAATTCCGCATGCCGAGGCAATGGAGAGGGATGATTGCTCTAGAGACGTGAAGTTGTATATTCCTCGCAATCCCATCATTCCCGAAAAATATGATTTTGTGCAGGGCAAGGATTACGCTCATTCCGTTATTCAGCAACTGAAACAGAACAAAAACAAATATATCCCAATTGCAAACGAGCAAAATCCGTTGCGTCCTCCGAGCGGCGGACTTCTAGATATATTGGTAGATTCGAAAGGAAAAATAGCACACATAGTCACAATTAAGAAGGACGTAGCATCACCGCGCACGCCCGGCTACCACGTCCACTCCGCCGGCTTTCCGACGCAGGAATCCGATTGGACATCCTTTGCTCACGCGCCGCGCGAAGCAGCCGAGGAAATTCTCTATCTTACACGTGACGGTGCAGCGCTTCTTCCCAAAGAGTTTCAGGATTCCACGAAGGATGAGATGAAGAAGCTCGAAGGCAGAGCACTCGAACTTGGGCTTGAACTCAGCTTTGGCCGAAACTCCGAACTTCATGCAAAGGTAAAGGGCGGCAAAGACGGAATTACTGTATACAAAGGCGGCGAATTGAGATCCAGCGTCTCAGGAGTTTTCTGCTTGTATCCTAACATCGATTTCGCGATGTACAGAGAGATAGAACTTAGTCCCGAGGATATCATTGTGCACGACCTCGAAGGTTATTGGCGCGATTGCGTGATCTTCAAAGTTGAGGATATCAAGAACAAACGTTTTGGCGAAAGAGTTCCCGCACTCATCATGACCTACCCCAGAGAAGGCAATGAGATTTTGTCGTGCAATCGTGAAGTTATAAAAAAGGAAGTCGAATACAAGCCATGCTCAACAGTAAGACAGGCATTGTACCAGCTAGGAATTTATCCCGATGATTTGACGGATGAAAAATCAGAAGTCTTTCTAAAAGATTAGGCTATTTCGTCAAACTTCTCTGCCGCCGGCGCTTCTAGAATTTATAACGCCTGAAGAACCACGGCAACCCGAGAACAAGAGTGAATAAACCGATTACAAGAAACATGTTCTGGGCACTTATCAAATCTGTTAATACGCCAGCGGTTATCGAGGCAATCGTGAGTCCAATTGTTACAATAAAGCTCTGTATCGATAGTACAGTCGCCCGTTGTGATGACTTTGTGTGACGGTTGATATAATTATGTATCAGCATATTAGTGAAATCTCGATTCACGTACAAGATTATTATTGCGGCAAGGATGATAGGCACATGTACTGCGAATATGAGTAACAACATAATTCCCTGTAAAAATAACCCTGTAAATAAGCAAGTCTTTTCGCCTAGCTTATTCTCGATCTTGTATGCAAATGCAGAAAACACGCTAGCCGATGCATATATCAGCGGAAATATTATGCTAAAACTTACGATATCAAATCCAACATTTATCAGGTGTGGTTGTAGAAGGAACGTATTCACGACATACATCGGAAGCGCCATAATAAGAGAAAAGAAAATCAGCCACTGTATAAATTTGTGGCGCATAGCATATCTCAGGCTATTTTTCATCTGAACGTAATGGTTTTTCAGCGTTAGCTTTCGCTTAGTCATTTTCGGCTCTTTCGCTATCAAGTAAAATGCCGAACCAATCAACATTGCTATCCCATAAGCAAACCAAGGAAATCTAATATCCAGCGCAAATAACATCGGGCTTACAATCAATCCAGCTATCAGTGAAACTGTTCCTACAAGAGTCATCCTGCCGACTATTTTCAGATATTTCTTTTGTTGTTTCATGTCGCGTAAAGTGTCGTAAATTAGCGCATAGACTGCTCCAGATTCGAACGTACCACCGATGCTCCAGAAAACATAACCGATTAAAAATCCTGCCATAGTTGTTGAAAATCCGATAGTAAACATCGCAACAGCTGTAATAAAAAATCCCAAGAAAACGCTCGTTTTTCTTCCAAAAATATCCGCAAAAGCACCAGTTGGTATTTCTAAAAGTATTATCGTAAGTGATGCAGCAAGTTCCAGAATGCCGATACCTGTGTAGCTTGTTCCAAATTTCTGAAGATAAAGGATTGTTATCGGCAAAACGAACCAGAAACCTTTGAAGATTTCAGCGGCATAGAATTTCCAGAGGTTGTCACTGATAGTCATTCGTCATCTACTTCGCGTTCTTCTGCCGCGTTGCAGCAATTTCTCTTGCGATAGAAGCTCGCTGACCCGGATACGCCGCAGCGAGACGTGCATGACAAGGTTCGCACAATGAAACTATTCCAAAACCTGTTAGAGAAACACGTTTCGTTTTAACGTCAGCGCCGCACAAATCACAAGGCATGACAAGAATTATGTAGCAGACCTTATTAACTCTTTCGAACATTATTTTCCTGTTGCAATGCGAATCGAAGATTCGCATGCATAGCAGAAGCAACGCTTCTGCTTATGCCGGCGTGGCACAACCTGGTACTGCGCCTGCCTTGAGAGCAGGTGCCCTTCGGGGCTTGCAGGTTCAAATCCTGCCGCCGGCGCTTCATTTCGCGTGCTTTTTCTCGTTCAGAATTCGTCAAGAATTAGCCATGCTTAAAAGCGCCCTGAGGGCATAGATATTTAAACTTGCCGCAAAGCGGCAGCAAAGGTGTGAAAAATGGTAGAAATGTTAGCCGCAATATTGACTGGTCTTGTAGACCAGGCTGCAGCATTCCTGCCCAACCTTATCGGCGCAATCATCCTGTTGATCATCGGTCTGGTGGTCGGCAAGATAGTTGGCCGTGTAGTGAAGGAAGTCCTCGTAAGAGTAAAGTTGGACTATTACATAACAGAGACGCACAAGCCTCCAGTGTCGTTCAGCGAACTGTTTGCCTTGGTAACGCGATGGTGGATTTACCTTGCGTTCATCGTAGCAGCACTTTCGCAAGACGTCCTCGGCATTCCTGCTCTTTCAGCATGGATAGCAGGGGTTACAGCATTCATACCCAACATCATCGGTGCAGCGCTAATAGTCGTCGTGGGTTACATCCTCGGCGAATACATCCTCGGTCAGTTCAAGAAACCGGGACGTGGATATGGTGTACTTGCAGGAAAGTTGTTGTTCTTCTTTATCCTGTACGTGTCCGTAGCTTTGGCGCTTCCGATCCTCGGCATTAACGCGACGCTTGTCAACTTCATCATGTTGACGATCATCGTCAGCGCAGGTCTCGCATTTGCGTTGGCAGTTGGCCTCGGCTCTCGCAATGTCGTAGGAGGAATCCTTCAGAAGTGGGCAAGGAAGCAGAAGTACATGTAAATTTTTTCTTTTTATTTTCTAGTTTTATTTACGCGATTTACTCGAACTAATCTAATAAGACCCGAAGAGAAAAGGCTCGATTTTTCCCGATTAAATTTAGATCCAGAAACGAATAGAACCCGAGTCTTTCATCACGACCTTATCAGTGGTGCTACGGCTTCACGGAAAAGTAGACGCGCCTATTTGCTTTGCCCTTGTTTTCCATCTTAATTATTTCTATTTCGCCGATTTCCGAGAGATTCGCAACGTGCGTGCCGCCGTCAAGCTGCTGGTCTATCCCAACGATCTCGACGATGCGCAACGTCTCGAGCGTGGGCGGCAGCGCGCCCGCAAGTTTTATGACGCCTGGTATTTTCATCGCCTCCTCGCGCGGCAAGAAATAGATTTTTACAGGCACGCCTTTCTTTATGAGCTCATTCGCTTCTGCACAGACGTCGGCCATCATTGCGCGATCAAAATCCTCAAGCGAAAAGTCCATGCGTGAATTTTCAAGGCCGAGTTGGTTTCCTGTTATCAGCACGCCCGCTCGTTTGTGAAATATCGCACTCAGTAAGTGAGCAGCCGTATGCATGCGCATAAGGCGATAGCGCCTAGTCCAATCGATTGCGCATTTTACAGAATCGCCTGCGACCAAACCGTCTTTGTCGACTTCGTGGCAGATGCCTTCCGGCGACTTTGCGGCGTTTAGAACAGAAAATCGCAAGCCGTTCGAGAGTCTTACAATACTGCCCATGTCTCCGAGCTGCCCGCCACTATTCGGATAGAAAGCCGTGCGGTCGAGAAAGACATGCATGCCGTTAACAGAAACGACTTTCGCTTCAAATTCTTTCAAGCAGGAGTCTTGCATATAGAGTTGTTCTGTCATATGAAAAACCTTTGATTTTTCAATGCAGCAGGAACTCGGTTCCTGCTCGCATGCGAAATCAATCTTTGGCACGTTCTTAAATATTGTAGGCATTCAATTCTTTCAAACCACGCGGTCGTAGTCTAGTGGTAGGACACGACCCTGCCACGGTCGAGACCCGGGTTCGAATCCCGGCGACCGCATACGAACATTTAATTTATTTAAGTTACAATACAATAGATTGTGTAGTGGTATCATGGTGTTCTTTCACAGAAAGCCGACAGAACCCGCAGCTGAAGCACCGGTTCCTACAAAGGCAGAAATAGCAGCCGCAGTCGCAGGTCCTGAAGCTGCACCGCCAATGCCAGAACTCCCGCGGCATCCCGTTACAGGTGAGATGGCGCAAATAGCACCGATGTTCGTCAAGCTGGAAAAGTATCGGGAAATCATCACCGAGCTTGGCGAGCTCAAGACGTTCGTTGGAACAATAAAGCAAATATTTTCAGTGCTCTCAGATTTGGAATCAACCCGCGAAGATGCGTTGAAAGTCATGCGTGCCTCAATCCAGCGCATGGAAAAAGCAGTTTTGGCAATAGATTCTGAGCTGCTACGCCCGATCGGCTTTGAGGCATTCCCGCACGGCGAAGTAGAAGTAAAGCACATAGAGTCGTCGCTAACGGCGCTCCAGCAGCAGCTGGCAGGTTTGCGCCGAGAGCTGGAAGGATATCGCGCATAGCGCTTATTCTAAATTTTAAATATCATTTCGTTAAACATACAACTTAAGCCGGGGTAGCCAAGTCTGGTCAAAGGCGCAGGACTCAAGTTCAACTTGAGATCTGATATCGAAAGATGAAGAAGAAATCCTGTCGGTTAGTCCGTTCGTCGGTTCGAATCCGACCCCCGGCATTTGCAGAACCTTAGGTTCTCCGATGCAGGCAAGGCTCATATTACATTTGGCAAAGTTCGTATTCGTTGTTTGCAGACCAATAGTTATTTTTTGCGTCGTACTGGAACTCTACAAGCAAGTCTGGAACTGCACCGTTGGTCCGAAAGAACTGGACGATTACGTTTCCTTTCGTATCGGCATACAGTTTACCTATTTTGTCCAAGCAATAGTTCATCTTGTATTCAGCAACTGACTTTCCGAGATCTTCGGGATTTTAGGATCCATATCACAACCTCAATCAAAACCTTTTTAAAGTTATTGTCACCAACAGGTAAGTAATAGTGATTTCATGGCAGACGTATTTATCGGCGGCCTTGCCGCAGGCCTGATACTTCTGGCAGCCGCGCTGCTGGTTTTCAATACAGGCTGGTCTGGCATAGGTTTTGCAAGCACCGGCTGGTTCGCGCCTTCGCACGGAATACAGCCTGAACTGATTACAGCGGAACTTGGTCAATCTTATGAAATAGGCAAGATTGTGACAGCCGCAACGTCCGAAATCGATTTGGGCCAGTTCGGCATCAGCGGCATTGCGACTGAGCAGACGATGCCCGGTGGCGTCGTCCAATCTGGCGTCTTTTTCGGCGAGCAATCACTACGCTATTCTGTCGAAAATCCGACATCTATTCGTTTCACGGTTAATAGGACAAACGATTATGGTCCGCTTTTGGTTATAGCAGATGGCGAAGTGGTGTTCGAGGGCAAACTCAGCCTTGGAGACCAAATTATACCGCTAAACCTCGAAGGCGATGTGGAATTGGAGTTGAGCGTACCAAGTTCTGGCTGGAAACTTTGGGCGCCTGTTTTGTATGATGTAACTAATGTTAAAATCAGCTCAGTTTACCCGATCGCTGAATACGATTTTGCACGCGACGAGGACTTCTCATGGGCAGAATTGCAGCTTTCATTCACATCAAGACAAGGCACGCTTGACGTAAATCTAAACGACGAGCAGCTTTGGACAGGCAATCCTAGTTCAACGCAGAAAATTACGTTCGATGAAGAGCAGATTAATGATATTAACGCGCTTACGCTTGCGGCAAAAAGCGGCTCAAGCTTTTCAGGTACGGCAAAGCTGGCAATGCATTACGAGCACGTTGATGACAAGAAATATGAGACTTCGTTCAACCTAACATCAGCGCAGATAGACAAGCTGCCTGGCCACATCATATTCGAAGTCCCTAACGTCGAATATGGCGATTCAAGCAATATCGGAAATATAGGAACAACTTATACTTATTCCACAGGCGGATCGTATTCCAGTTTAGGTCATTCGCTAGAATACCAGTTCGATTGGGGTGATGGCAGTTATTCAGCCTGGTCAGATTCAACTACGGCTTCGCACTACTGGTCTTATGCTAACGTATACACGGTCAGGACACGCGCTCGATGCACCGCAGACACGTCCGTTGTTTCCGGTTGGTCTGCAGGGCGCTCGGTTAATATCGGAACCCTTCAATCGACCGAGATTGTGAGTACGCCAAATCAGCCCACCGGTGTAACATCCTCCAGCATCACCGGTGTAAGTTATACTTATTCCACCGGCGGGTCGTATTCAAGTTTAGGTTATTCAGTAGAATACAGGTTTGATTGGGGCGACGGCAGTTATTCGGCTTGGTCTTCCTCAACTACGGCTTCACATTACTGGACTTCTGTTAGCATGTATACAGTCAGGGTACAGGCACGTTCGGCATATACTTCCGTTGCTTCGTCATGGTCTTCAGGACTCCAGGTCAGTATGGGAACTACGTCATCGACCGAGACTGTGAGCACGCCTTACCAACCGACAGGCACAATCGAAGGCAATGTCGGCACAATCGTTATCAAATTCATCGTAGGTGACCAGATCAAACTCGCCGAAGCAATAGACGTCGATGTCGGAACGAATTCAGTCGCATTCTATAAGTCTAACATCGTGCCCGGCAATGCAACAAAACTGGTCATAGAAGGCGGAGACGGCGCACTGTTTGACATCCGCAACTTGAAGGTCTGGGTGTAAAGCATGGAGCACACGGCAGAAACCGGTCGTTATGCACTGGTCCGCGAATTTATCGGGAAAAGAAAAGTGCACCCTGATCTTGCGGCATATCACAAGGCGCAAGGGCGCGTGTATCCTGATGAAAAGAAGGAGTACAAGACGTATCTCATTCTCACACCGGACAACGGTCGCGATGCAGGGGTTTTCGAGCTTGCCGACCCGCCCTCGGTCCCGGACAAAACGAGTCCACTACACGGCGCCTACAGGATTCTGAAAAACGTTGACAAGCCCACGGAACATAGGGTCCTTGCCATTCTTGAAGCAAGCAAAGGATAACACCTTTTTATTGCGCCTAGCGATATTATTCTCTGATTAGTGTGACAAAGCACTCAAAGAAAGATATAGTCAAATCTCTCCAATCCCGTTTTCCACGCCTAGCCGAGCATATAGAACGTTCGGCTGCAGCCATCGAGGACGCTTACAAGATGGTCCGCAAATCGACGGTCGAGTCGTACAAGCGCGACCGAAAAGCAATCACCACCATGGCTAATTCTGGCATGCTGCCCGGAGCAGTCGCCAAGTTCTTCATCGGGCAATTGGTGGATCCGGTGACTCTGAGATATGTGAATGCACGTGCATGGTTAGGCGAAAAAAGCAAAGGAATAGAACTGTATGCAGATTTCTGGCAGACAACGGTTACAATCACGGTTCCAGGTTATCCTCCACTTCCAACGGAGAGACAACCGCTTACTACACCGAAAGATTTCCACATTCCGGAAGGCGCGTACGATTTCGTTGCACGCGCGACAATCGCAGGTTACCCTCAAGCGGTTGAAATCAGAAAGCGCATCCCCATAGGGCCGCGCACGCAGCACATAGACTTCGAATTTCCTGAGGTAATATCATCGGCACCGCCGACGAGACCACGACCACCAGGTCCGACTCGACCGCGAAAACAAGGCCCATTCATCCTTTCAGTCAATGTCTGGCCAGCTGAAGGTGGTGTAACAACACTTTCACATCCAGAAGCTCAAGCATATCCCACTGGAAAGCCAGTTACGATAACTGCACAACCTAACGCAGGGTGGCGAATTAGTCATTGGAGGGTCAACGGCATAGATGGAAACGCAGGTGAGCGTTCTCTAAGACTAACGATGGATACGAATTATTCCGTTCTCGTAATTTTCACAGAAATTGCGCCATCGCCAGGACCTGGTCCAGGACCACACCCGCCAGGTCCAGGACCGCCTACTCCTCCGCAACCTTATGGCTCAATAACCGGCCGCGTCATGGACGAAGCCACGGTTTACCCCGATCCAGCGCAGTCTGGTGGCCTTAGACGAGGCCCGACAGGCGAAATCATAGGAAACGGGATACCGGGAGCACGCGTTAAAATCCATGGAGTTCCGATTCTCGACGCGCACGGTCTGCCGACTGGTCGTACAGAAACTAGGGAAACTTACACCGACGGTTATGGCAGATACAAGTTTGACAAAATAGCGCCAGGGCACTATACTTTAATCGCAAACACGCCTGTAGCTCCGCCAGCTCGCGGAGTGCCTGTACCCGTAACGCCGCTCAGAGAAGAATCCATGGCGCCTTATCACGCACCTATACCACAGCCATTTGTAGAACAGCAACAACCTGCCGATGTAGCTCCTGGTCAGCCATGCGAGGTAAATTTCACACTCACACTTCGGGCTGGAGCAATTCCTTTGGTAGGACGGCCAGCCGGAGCCGCACTTCGTGCAGTTCGCCGCCATGTCACGCCGAGTACGACAGAAATCGCGCGCATCATGGGCACAAAATTCATAAACAGCGCCTATCGGGATGTCCGAAAGGTCTTGCTCGGAAAAGGCAAGGAAGAATACAGGAAATTCACTGATGATTTGCAACGTAGGGTGACCGATAAAGGGACAGAAGTAGAAAACCTGTACAGAGCATGGCAAGATTCCGCAAGACGAGTCGAGGATATTCTAAGAGCAGCAGGACAAACCGAAACAGCAAACGAAATGAGTACTATGGCTGCTGGAGCTGCTGCAGTAGCGGCTCCTGAAGCCGCTCCATTCTTAGCTCTTGCAGACAGGGCAGGAGCATCTACCAAAGGGACGAGAATAGAAGCAGGCGCAATCGAGGCGATGAGAAGCGCATTCGAACTATTCAAAAAATCCAGAGAAGATTTGGGAGATCTTAGAGAGCGGCCTTACGAGGTTTTTGAAAAAAAATTCAAGGAAACTATCGACAAGGCTGCAGACGCCGAAGTAACCCGAGCAAAAAGAAAATGGCGACTCTCGGAAGAGGACGGCGAAGACCTGAAGAAACTTGTCGGCGAGGACATCGACAAAATCGTAAGATATTATACCGATGCCATGGAACGCGGAGCTACCGAATGGGTGGCTAGAGCGCTCAATGCAATCGGTTACACTGCTTTCTCTTGGGGCATTTCATCAGGCGGAGACAAAGTTCGCGACACCATGGGATATTTCCTCAAAGAATGGTGGGGCCCCATCGCATGGGGAGTACTTTATGCCGCAGGCTTGTCGCCGTGGCAGATTATTGTACTCATAATCTGGGCATTCATGAAGATCCCGCTCTTCACAGGTTTTGCAATCGGCTGGCTCCAGATAGCATTCCTAGTGGGAGGGACAGTTTTGGGATTAGTCCCGCTGCCGGGATATACGCCAGCACCAGAACTCTCGCAAAGCAACATCATACTACTTGCTATCATTGGCGGCTTCGGCAACTGGCTCATGAACATGAAGACAAAAGTGAGTGCCGGACCGCTTTTCGAGGGCACGCCTTTCGGTCTGATGGTCCAGCAGCTGACGCACTTTGTTTCAGGTGCAATCATCGTGCTAGGCGTCGAGATGCTCATGATGGGGCTAGGTTTCGATATTCCGCCAGTCATGTCCGTTATTTTGTTCTTGGGGCTGGTTGTCATGCTGCAGCTACTCGCAGGCCAGGCAGGCATGGGCATCGAGTGGATGCCGTTCCTCATGATACTTTCCGCTGTCGGCGTTGGCGTTGGTGGAGCATCAACAGGCTGGTTCAACGGCTTGGATTTTGCGCTATTCCTGATTTTCCTAATGCTCGGCATGACGAACTTTTACCCGGCAGGCGGAATCAAAACAATCAGCGTCATAGCCGTAGGAGTGCTATTGTTCAGCTATTTCGCGATGGGGCCATATGCTGCTTACGTTCATGAGATGACCGACCAGTTCAAGCAGCCGCTGCGCATGGCATGGGGCCTGATGCGCGAATCGTTTACCGGAATCTGGTTATTGCTCACTAATCCGACAGAATATTACGCTCGACAGCAGTTAGTTTCAGTTAGAACGGAACGTC
>Ga0315288_10000076_pt1 | contig 100986 bp, 94 predicted proteins | sample YL17G11_20_MG_FD_203454 | JGI IMG/M metagenome (GOLD analysis project Ga0315288, IMG submission 203454) | Sediment microbial communities from Yellowstone Lake, YNP, Wyoming, USA - YL17G11_20 | ecosystem: Environmental > Aquatic > Freshwater > Lake > Sediment | place: USA: Wyoming | collected... | reverse complement strand
ATAAAAGACATAACCAACAGCGGATTTATCGGCAAGCCGATAAATACGCGCACCTTTGCGAAAGAAATCAGTCAATTTATTAAGGGCGTTTTCTAATATGCTGAAAAGTCAAATTCAAAAGAGGTGGGAGATGAAAGCCAAACCGGTAATTTTAGTTGTCGATGACCAGCCCCAAAACATTGAACTTCTCGAAGCATATCTTGTTCCGCAGGGTTATGAAATTGTCAGTGCGGCAAACGGTGAAGACGCGCTGGAAAAACTTTCCGGAAATCAAATCGATCTGATTCTGCTGGACGTAATTATGCCCGGCATGGATGGTTTTGAAGTTACCCGCAGGGTCAGGCAAGATGATAAAATACGGCTGTTGCCGTTAATTTTGGTTACCGTACTGTGGGAAACGGAAGATCGGGTCAAGGGAATTGAAGCCGGTTGCGATGATTTTCTTTCAAAGCCCGTTGACAAGACGGAACTTTTAGCCCGGGTCCGGTCCCTGCTAAAGGTCAAAGCCTACAACGACTTGATGAGTAATTACCGGAAAGAGCTGGAGTCCGAGGTAACCAGGAGGACCGATGAATTAAAGCATGCCTTGGAGAACCTGCAGCAGGACATTACCGAGCGCAAGCGGGTCGAGGAGATGTTGCTGGATTCGGAGGCAAGATATCGCACGCTTTTTATAATAAGCGCCGATGGTATCTTGATTGCCGACATTGAAACGAAGACTTTTAAGTACGCAAATCCGGCCCTATGTCGAATGCTTGGATATACCGAGAAGGAATTGAAAACGCTGGGCCTGGCAGACATTCACCCCAAGGAGGACTTACCGCGGGTAATCGCCGAGTTTGAAGCTCAAGCCCGCGGAGACAAGACTCTGGCCCCGGACATTCCATGTCTCAGGAAGGACGGGACAATTTTTTACGCGGACATCAACACGAGCACCTTCACGATGGATTGTAGACCGTACAATGTGGGTTTTTTCCGGGACATCACCGAGCGCAAGCGGACCGAGGAGGCGCTGCAGGAGAGCATGGAGAAATACCGTCTGGTGGTGGAAAACGCCGGCGATGCGATCCTGGTGGCTCAGGACGGAATGTTGAAGTTTGTGAACCCCAAAACCATGGAACTCATCGGCTACACGGAACCGGAACTGACCTCCCGACCCTTTGGGGAGTTCGTCTATCCCGAAGACCGGAAGATGGTGGTGGATCGTTATCTCAAAAGGCTGCGCGGCGAAGATGTCCCTCTGTTTTATCCTTTCCGCATTGTGACCAAAGAGGGAATGGTTCGCTGGGTCGAAATCCATGCCGTCGCGATCACCTGGCAAGGGAGACCCGCCACGCTGAATTTCCTGAGTAACATCGATGAAAGGATGCAGGCCGAAGAACAGGTCAAGATACATCTTAATAAAATCGAAACCGCCCTTGAAAGCACGGTAAAAGCCCTGGGCGTTACGTCGGAACTAAGGGATCCGTACACCGCCGGTCATCAGCGCCGGGTAACCCAGCTCGCCAGCGCCATCGCCCGGGAAATGGGTTTTACCGAAAATCAAATAAAAGGAATCCGGGTCGCCGGCCTGCTTCATGATATCGGAAAAATACTGATCCCGGCGGAAATCCTCACCAAGCCGTCTAAATTAACGGAAGTGGAATTCGCCATCGTTAAAACTCATTCCAGGGCATCCTACGATATATTGAAATCGATCGAATTTCCATGGCCGGTTGCCCAGATCGTGATCCAGCACCATGAAAAGCTTAACGGTTCCGGTTATCCATCCGGTTTGAAAGGCGATGAGATCCTGGTGGAGGCGAGAATTCTGTGCGTGGCGGATATCGTCGAAGCCATGAGTTCCCACCGTCCCTACCGGCCCGCGCTCGGGATCGATGTTGCTCTGGGCGATATGCTCACCAATAAGGGTGTTCTCTACGACCCGAACGCGGTCGATTCATGCGTGAAACTTTTCCGAGAAAAAGGATTTAAATTCGAGTGATACTGACGGTTTTTAAGGGTTAATTACGTTTCAGTAAAGAAGATTTTAATCCCCGAACTTCCCACCTGCCTTTGAATGATACAAAGAAAGACAATATTATCAAGCTTAGATCATACAATAACCCGCTTCTTTTCAGGTGCAGTAAGTCGTATTTGAATTTATATTTACGGGGCAGGTCGCGATCGCAGAAGATCTGACCAATACCGGTTAATCCGGGTCGGAGCAAAATCCTCTTATTATAGCCGGGAATTTCCTCGATTTTAACGATTTTACGATCGCCGTTGATCTCAATTTCCTTGGGGAGCAGAGCCCGGGGTCCGACAAAACTCATGTCGCCCATAAGGATATTGAGGAGTTGAGGAAGTTCGTCCATGGCGGTTTTACGGAGAACTTTTCCAACCCTGGTAATCCGGGTGTCATTGACTTTAGCCTGGGTTTGGATAACTTCGGACAAAGTCGATTTTTTCATGGATCGGAATTTATAAGATTGAAATAATCTCCCGAACCTGCCGATCCGGCGCTGGCGGATCAAGATTGGAAAACCGTCCTCAATGACGATCGCCAAACCGATCCCGGCCCAAAGCCAGGAGGAGACAATCAAACCCAGACCGGCTAAAAGGAAGTCACAAAATCTTTTTATCTTAGATTCACGATAATCCGGTGCGGTTGAGATGTCCGTTTTTACGGTTGTAAATGGGATACGGGGGAGAAATGGACGGACCTCGTCCAAGGCCGCGATTGAACGCTTAAACCCGGAAGGGAATTGGATGAAGGAGCGGTCGGTTTTCGCCATTACTTTCATATAATCGTGATAATTATAATCAACTTAATTCGTATGGTATATATGTCGATATACTGATAATTTACTGGGTAAAAATACCTAAGACGATTACACGTTTATTCACATCATCTTGACTTTCCGGTCAATTTATTTATAATGCTTGAGTGATTATCGACCCGATCGACCTAAAGCTGATCCGCCAGCTGGAGATGCAGGGGAGTATCGCCCTCAGCGAATTCGTCAGCAAATTTCATATCGACACCAAGCAAGTCCTGCTCCGGGTCAAAAATTTCGAAGACGCGGATTTTATCACCGGCTACGGGCTGAAAATTTTCGTTCCCGCCGTCCTGGGCGGCCGTTGGTGGCGGGGCTGCATTTTCGCCGAATCCGCCCTGCCCGTGGAGCCGGAAAAGACCATCCCATACCTGGAAGAGATAATCCATAATCAATCCTTTCCCATCGGCGTGGCGCCCAACCTATCCCTGTTATTTTACACCCAGGATTTGAAAAATTCCTACCAGGTCGCCCAAAAATTACCCGGGATAAAGTACTGCGAATTTTACAAGGCCGGCGAATATAACGTCAGCGTTCCCCGCATCCTTTTAAAAAACGACTGGCAGGCGATCGCCCATCTGTATAAGGGCAAGCTCAATTACCAGCGGATCCATTCGATCCTCGATAATCCCGAAACCGACGACGAAGTGCGCCTGGCGCATCTCATCTGGCACCGGAAGAACCGATCAGGGGTGGTTTCGATCTATCCGAACTTTAACTGGAGCGTGATCCGGAATTTCGCCCACATTCATTTCGCGGTTACGACCAAGATGCGCATGAAAGACCTGCGGAAATATCTGGCCACGCTGGGCTTGGCCGGTAACATCACCTCCCGATTTAAGAAGCGTTTCCTGCAGATCGAATTCGACGTCTGGGGGTTTTCCGATTTACAGAACGTCGTTAACGCCCTGAGCCTGCCCCGGCGCATCGCTCTGGAAGGATGCTCGATCGCTTATAAAAACAAGATTCATGATGAATGGCTCAAACGCTTTATCAGTGAAGAAAAAAGTTAGTTTTTTCATTATTTTTACCCTGTTTTTCCTCAGCTGTCCGCGTCATAAAAAACCCGCTCCTTCGTCAATCGATACGGAAACCGTTTATCTTCTTCGCAAAGGTCAAACCCTGGAAATCGGATTAAACTCGCTCGTTACCGACAATCGCCTCGCCTTGTCCATTCAGACTTTACTTAAGGAACTCGATTTTCCTTTCCGCCAGTGCCTGCCCGGTGACTCCCTGAAGGTCCGTTTTAAGAACAATCAATTCGAGAAATTCACCTACCGCCAGTCCCTGACCACGGTTTATTACGTTTTTTATAACGACCGGCATCTCGTCCTGGCCATGAAACAGCCGATTATCGAGACCGTTAACCGGGTTATCCGGGGTCGCATCAATTCTACCCTCTACGAGGCCCTCCTCGATCTCGGCGAAACGCCGGAACTCGTCTACCGGTTCGCCGATATCTTCGGGTGGGAAATCGATTTTACGACCGAGACCCAAAAAGGCGATTCGTTCTATATCATGATGAACAAAAGATACTGCGATTCGACGTTCATCGGTTATTCCGATATCCCCATCGCCCGCTACCGGGGGGAGATCGGCGATTTTTACGGCGTTTATTTCTGCGATCCCGGCGATTACTTTGACTATTATTCCCGGAAAGGCGAATCCCTGCGCAAGTCGCTGCTGAAATCGCCCCTGAAATATTCCTACATCAGCTCCTACTTTACCAAAAATCGATATCATCCGATCCTGAAGATATGGCGTCCCCACCATGGTTTGGATTACAGCGCGCCGAGCGGCACTCCGGTTTCCTCGATCGGCGACGGGGTGGTTACTTACAAAGGATGGCTCGGCGGCTACGGCAATCTGGTCGAGATCCGGCATAAAAACAATTACAAAACTCGCTACGGTCACCTGTCCCGTTTTGCCAAAGGGCTCGCCAATTCCAAGCATGTGAAAATGGGCGATATTATCGGTTATGTCGGGAGCACCGGCCTTTCGACCGGTCCCCATCTTCATTTTGAATTGCACAAGGACGGCGCGCCGATCAATCCGACCACCGTCAAATTGCCCCGCGCACCGTCGGTCAAGAAAGAATTCATGCCTAAATTTGAAATGGCCCGGGATTCATTGTTGAAAATGATCACGGATAAGTTCGCCGCGCCCGCCGTGACGGCGAAAGGGAATGGGAAATGAAAATGACCGGCCTTTCTGAAGGTAATTTTCCATTCAAGGACAAGTTGGGGGAAAAATTTGAGGAGGTAATATGCCGATTCATTTAAAAGCCAAAGCCGGTGATTACGCGCCGACCGTTCTGGTCGTAGGTGATCCCGGCCGAGCCGAATATATTTCCCGGATGTTCACCGCCGGCCGACCCGTCAACGAAAACCGCGGATTGCTGGGGTTTACCGGTATCAACGCGGGACGGCCGCTATCCGTGCAGACAACCGGCATCGGTTGTCCTTCGGCCGCGATCGTCGTCGAGGAACTCATTGAATTGGGCGTGAAGAGGATCATCCGCATCGGGACCTGCGGCGGTATCGCCGAACATATCCGGGCCCTGGATTATGTCTGCGCCCTGACCGCCACCCCCGACGATGGCGCGACCCGCACTTATCTGGGCGGTGATCCCCACGCGCCCTGCGCTACTTTTGATATTCTGAAAGTCAGCGCCGACCTGTCGCAAGCGTCCGGACTCAAGATCCATTACGGCGGGATCGTAAGCGTGGACGTTTTCTACAACCCGTTCCCGGATTACGTGCCTAAATTTCGAAACCGGGGAATTCTGGCCGTGGAAATGGAAACATCGTTAATCTATTATCTTGCCAATCGAAGCAAAATTCAGGCCGCGTCCTTTCTCCTCGTTTCCGATATCTTAGGCGGGGGAGAGGGGTTTACCAAATACGTAACCGAAGACGACCTGAAACGCGGCATGGACGGGCTCATCAACCACGTGTTGGATGTATGCCGGGTGTTGAAGGATTAAATATTTGGATCTAAATTATTCGATGATACCAAGGATGTCCCGTATTTTGTTTAACAAAACACGGGATCTCAATTTTCCGACCAAATTATAAATTTGGGGAAAATTGGAAGGAGGTTACAATGGAAAAATGGCGATGCACCGTTTGTGGTTACGTGTATAACCCGGATATCGGCGATCCGGATGCCGGAATCGGCGCGGGCGTGTTGTTCGATGAACTGCCGGAGACCTGGGGTTGTCCGGATTGCGGCACGGAAAAGGATCTGTTTGAGGCGTTTATCGGCGAAGACGAAAACGCCGGCGAAGAGGGTTTTCCGCCTGAAAATATCTAATAAAACATATGATCGCGGAATGCCTTTCCGAAGACCGGATCGTCCTAAATCTGGACGCGACTGATTTTAATGAAGCGGTAAGTATCCTGGCGGCCCGAAGCGGCGCTCCGGATCCGGCGGCCATCAGCCGGAAGGTTTTGGACCGCGAAAAATTGATGACCACCTGCCTGGGTCGGGGAGCCGCCCTGCCCCGGGCGTGCGCGAACGGGATTGAAAGGCCGGAGATTATCGTCGGCATTTTACCCCGGGGCGTTAACGCCCGGAGTTTCGACCGCCGTCCGGTCTTCATAATTTTCCTGCATGTTTTCCCGCCGACGGCGGACGGCTCGAAGATTCTCAGCCAGTCCTTGCGCCTGCTGGGCGACGAAAATTTCCGCCACGAACTGATCCGGGCCGCATCTCCTGCCGAGTTGATCCGGATCGTCGGCCGCTGGGAACAACCATGAAAACCGGAATCCGGGTAACCATGCTTATCGTATGGATCGCCATCATCCTTTTTTTGACCGCTTATCCATCGCTGCCCACGCCCCGGATAAAAACTTTTCCGATCGACAAGGTTTATCATTTCGCCCTTTTTTTTATATTCGGCCTGTTCGCCCGACCCTTCCTCAAACCGATAAAGTATTTCGGGATCGGCATCGCGCTGATCTTGGTCGCCGAATGCCAGCAGCTGTTCATCCCGGGCCGGGAATTTGAAATAATGGATATGGTCGCCGGCCTGATCGGCCTGGCCGCGTTTTTTATTATCACTCTGCTAAAAAGGAGATGGAGAAATGGTTTATCAAAAGCCTAAAGGGACCCGGGATCTGTACGGTCGGGAGCTGGCCCGGATCGAGAAGATCAACGTCCTCGCCCGGGATTTCTTCCGCCGCAACGGGTACGAGGAAATCCGGACTCCGACTTTTGAATTCGCCGAGCTCTTCATCCGTTCCATCGGCGCGAACACCGACATCGTCGAGAAGGAAATGTACGCCTTCGAGTACGACGCGAAAAAGTACGTCCTTAAACCCGAAGGGACGGCGTCCGTTCTCCGGGCCGTTCTCGAGAACCAGCTGCCGTTGCCCGGCCGGTTTCTCTACATCGCCAATATGTTCCGCAAGGAGAAACCGCAAAAAGGGCGCTATCGCGAATTTCAGCAGATCGGAGTCGAGATTCTGGGAGAAGGCAATCCCTTCGGCGACGCGGACCTGATCGCCCAGGCGGATATTTTTTTCCGGGAACTCGGCGCGGACCGTTACTTTATTGAAATCAACTCGATCGGTTGCCTGAAATGCCGGTCCGCATATAAAGAAACACTGGTTTCCTGGCTCCAACCGCAAACCGCCCGGGTCTGTGATGATTGCCGCCGCCGGTTGGAACGAAACTTTCTCCGTATTTTTGACTGCAAGGTCGAAGCCTGTCAGAAAATATATCGGGATGCGCCGAAGATAACCGACAATCTATGCGTCGAATGCGCCGATCACTACCGATCGGTTAAATCCTACCTGGATATTATGAACGTCGCTTACCGCGAGAACAAAAAACTGGTCCGGGGATTGGATTACTATACCCGGACTGTTTTTGAGTTCAAGCACCCCGATCTCGGCGCCCAGGATACGTTCCTGGCCGGCGGTCGGTATGACCGGCTCATGGCCGAACTGGGGGGAGAAAACGTCCCCGCCATCGGTTGGGCCATGGGTGTCGAACGTCTTTTACTCACCCTGCCCGAGACGAAACCGGAACCGGCCTCCGGACGGACTTTTTTTGTGGTGCCCATGGGTAAGGATTTAATCCCCGACGTAATCCGTCTCCGGTCGCAGATTCAAGACTCCGGTCATATCTGTTTGATCGGCGATCCCGAAGATTCCCTTCGCCGCCAGTTGAAGAAAGCGGACCGGAATCGCGCGGAATACGTAATCATCCATGGTTCCGACGAGCAGGCTCAGGGATATTATACGGTCCGGGACATGAAAAAATCCGAGCAGAAAAAGATTTCTCCGCTAGAATTCGATAAATTCCTGAAAGAGATCCAATAAATACCAACATTATGAAAAGTCTGCGGTTGCGATAGGCGTTACGTCCGGGGTCATCGTAAGTCGGTAACGTCAAACGAAACCGACTACGAAACCGAATCGTGTTTCGAAACCGCCAACTGTTTATTGAGGAGACAAAAAAAGGGAGCCGGTTAAACGGCTCCCTTTTTTGTTGATTTCGTTCGTTATTTCACGATCAGGATCTTGGCGATTTCGTGGGCGCTCGAAGTTTTGATCTCGAGGAAGTAGATGCCGTTCGGCAGTTGGGTCTTGTGTTCGACCCAGGATTCGCCTTGCGGCAGGCGGGTCACGCCGATCTGCTCGACGATCCGTCCGCTCAAATCAAAGATCCGGGACTCAACGACGCCGGACGTGGAGAGGACGACCTTGTAGCGGATCTTGCCCGAGTTGATGGTGTTGCAGGTGAACCCTTCGATGGGCACTGCCGCCGAGGTGTTCTCTTCGACACCGATGATGTAGCGCTGGATATCGCCGGTGATGGCGTACGCGTAGCCCGACGGCCCCCAAGGGACGTTGGCGGCGCGCACATAGATCTTCCATTTACCCGTGGTCGGCGCGTTGATCCGGGCGCACTCCTCGACGTTGATCGTATCCCAGGTCGCGGGGTTGGCCGTGGACTGGCCGCTCGTGTAAAGGTTGCCATGGTAGGAAGTTCCGCCCGGATTGGTCAGTTCGAGGTTCAGGTTGTTGACCAGGGTTCGGGCGGCGCCGGTCGCGGCCGCGGTGTCGATCCAGGCCAGACAGACGCGCACCGGTATCGCCGACATGACCTGGAACGAATCGAGATAGAAGTTCCCGGTCGCGAGACCGATCGTATCGCTGCGGAGGATCAGTTTCCGTGTTTCGTTGGGATAGTAGAGGACGCTTTCCGCGTCGATCCGGCCCCAGCCCGCGTTAAATTCGGGCGGGACGTAAGATCCGATGTTCGGATCGGCCGAAACCATGGCCATGGCCCGCAGAATATCGGAATAAATGATCTTGATCGAATCCGCAGGTGTGGCAATGCCGGAAGGATAATAACCGGCCAGCAGGTACTGCCGCATCAGGCCGACCGTGCCGTTCGTGTTGGGCGTGGCCATGGAAGTGCCGTCCATTGACCAGTAGGTGTTAGTCGTTCCGCCCTGCGCGGAGACAACCGATACGCCGGGTGCGCAGGTGTTCGGTTTGATCCGGTTATCCTGGGTCGGACCCCGGCTGGAAAAGCTCGCGAGCGTGTTGGACGAAGTCCCATTGCCGGTCGCGCCGATCGTCAGAACATCTTTGGAAAGACCCGGGTGGGCGATAGTCCGGGCACCCGGTCCGGCGTTCGCGGCCGCGTAGATGCTTAAGAAACGAGGATATTTATAGGCGTAAGCGTCCGTGGTCGCGTCTTGGGTGTCGTACGAACCGTCGTTATCTCCCCAGCCCCAGGAACCTGAATGCTGGTAAATGTTGTAGCCCAAACCGCGGCCCAGGTAGATCGTGTCGTACATCGGCGTCAGGTTAACCCCAACGACCAGTCCGCCCGAAGCGTTGCCGATGTCGCAGAAGTACATCCGGGCTTCCTTGGATTGGCCGTCGTTCGCGCTCGTGCCCAGCAGCGTGTCGTTGCCGAGGGTCGTGCCGGCGGTATGAGTGCCGTGCCAGTACGCGGCGGAAACGTCGCCGAACGCCGCGCCCGAATAGACTTTGTAAGCGACCACTTTGCGGTGGAGAGGGAAGACGCCAGGCGCGGTGATCGGATACGCCGCGTCATAGAACGCGTAATGGGCGGTATGAATGCCCGAATCCGAGGTGCTGAGCACGGTACCGCGGCCCCGCACGCCTTTGAACCAGGAACGGCGGGCCACCGAGTCGGGAGAGGGGGTGGAAGAGCGGTACCCGGTCTGGTTGACCCACTGGCTGTTGACGTTGAAGAGAACGGGTTCGGACCATTTCTGGATCCACTCCACGCCCGGGATCCGGGCGACGTCGTCGATCCGGTCCGAAGTTATGATCACGTCGATCGTCGAGCACAGCTCGTGCTCGATCGTTTCCACGCTGCTCAAGCCCAGCGCGCCCAGCGTTTGGCTGATCTGCGAAACGGATGCCCCGGGGAAGAGCTGAAGCGTCACGCGGAATTTTCCCGAGGCGTCGAGGAGACCGCTCTGGACCTTATACGCGGGCTGGTAAATGCCGGTCCATTTAACGAAATCGAGGGACCGCGCGTTCTGCAGCTGTGCCGACGTGCCGCGAACGAGGTAGGTGTAGTTGGGCAGGTAGGTTAATATCTCCAGGCTGGTGCTTTTGAGCGCGTCAGACCAGGCTTGGTAGATGGGGCCGTTCAGCTGGATCAGGTAATAACCGGTCCCGCTTTTATTCTCTTCGACCCTCAGATCCGCCGGAAGTACCGGCTCGCCGATCCGGGTATCGATCGAGTAACCGTTGGAGAAACCGATATAATCGGTGCTGACGTCGGTAGCGGGCGTGAAGGTCATCACCGGTCCCGGTTTGTAGATATCGACCGCGAACACGCAGGCGGCGATCACTAAAAGCGACAGGTATTTATGCATCATGCCTCCTTGTTTTTGGAAATAGGGACCACATGCATTTATTATTAATCGCACCTCCTGATTATTTAATCATAATGTTTTTTATCCCAGATTTAAGTCTCTATAGGTATATTATATTAAATAATAACTTCCCTGTCAAGGGCAAATATGCAGAGGAGAAAAAACAGTAACTAGTCCCGCATATATACATGAAGCGGGATATGGAGTAAGCAGTATACAGCATACAAAACACCGATTAAAAGTCTGCGGTTGTGAAAGGCGTTACGTCCGGCGTCGTCGTAAATCGGTAACGTCAAACGAAACCGACTACGAAACCGAATCGCATCTCGAAACCGCCAACTGTTTATTGAGGAGACAAAAAAAGGGAGCCGGTTGAACGGCTCCCTTTTTGACAGTGTCCGGTTGTTATTTCACGATGAGGATTTTGCCGATTTTCCGGTCGGTCGCGGTCCGGACCTCCAGGAAATAAACGCCGCTGGGGAGGTTCGAGATATGCTCGACCACCGATTGGCCGGCCGGCAGTTCGGTCCGCGCGATGCGCTCCGCGATCCGGCCGTTCAGGTCGTATAACCGGGCTTCGACAAGGCCTTTATTGACCATGATGATTTTCAGGTTGATGCGTCCGTTCGAAATCGAATTGAAGGTGACTTTTCCGATCGGAGCCGGTAAGTTATGACTATCCTCGATGCCGGTCACGATCGGGGAGACGTCGCCCGTAATCGCGTAGGCAAAGCCCATCGGACCATTGGGAATCGTCTGGCCGCTTACGGTCAAACGCCAACGTCCGGTCGCCGGCGCGTTGACCCGGAAGCACTCTTCGACATTAGTCGTGTCCCAGGTCGCGGGGTTGGCCGTGGAAACGCCGCCGGTGTAAAGGTTACCCCGGTAATAGGTGCCGCTCGGCGCGGTGAGCAGGACATTGATATTATTGATCAGGGTTCGCGACGCGCTCGCCGCCGCGGCCGTATCGGTCCAGACCACGGTGATTCTCAAGGGGATTCCGGAGTTGACGTTGAAGGAGTCGATCCGGGACTGGCCGGTGGTGACGCCGATCGTGTCATCCTTGATCATTAATTTACGCGCGTCGCCGGTGAAGAACAGGACGCTTTCCGCGTCGATGCGTCCCCAGCCCATGTCAAAGCTGGGCGGAACGTATGCCCCAATGTTCGGATCGCAGGAAACGATGGCCATGGCCCGGAGCAGGTTGGCACTGATGTAGCGGATCGAATCCGCGGGAATGGCCGAACCCGAAGGATAATAACCGGCGAGCAGGTACTGGCGCAAAAGGCCGATCGTTCCGTTGACCGACGGCGTGGCCATGCTGGTGCCCGAGAGGGAAGCGTACGTGTTGGTACCCCCGCCGGCGGCCGAATACAAGACGTCGCCCGGCGCGCAGAGGTTCGGTTTGATGCGGTTATCCTGGGTCGGACCCCGGCTGGAAAAACTCGCGATCGTGTTCGAAACGGTGCCGTTTCCGGTCGCGCCGACCGTGATGCTGTTCTTCGATATGCCCGGGTTGCGCAGGGTCATCGCGCTGTACTCGTTGCCCGCGGCGTATATGTTAAGGAGCCGGGGATAACGGTAGCCGTAAGCGTCGGTTGAAGCGTCCTGGAGCAGGTACGTGCCCGAGGAGTTGCCCCAGCCCCAGGAACCGGAATGCTGGTAGATCTGGTAGGGGAGACCCCGGCCGAGGTAGATCGTGTCGTACATCGGCGTCAGGTCCGTTGATACGACCAGGCCGCCGGCGCTGCCGATATCGACAAAATAGAGCCGGGCTTCTTTGGCAATGCCGTCGTAAACGCTGGTCCCGAGCAGGGTGTCGTTGCCGGCGGTGGTGCCGTCGGTATGGGTGCCGTGCCAGCTGAACGCCGCGTTATCGCCGAATACGGCGCCGGTGTAGTTCTTGTAAGCGACCATTTTGCGGTGGTTGGGGAAGACGCCGGTTGTGGTGATCGGATACGCCGCGTCGTAAAACTGCAAATGCGCCGTGGTTACGCCCGAATCGGTAAGGCTCAGGACCGTGCCCCGGCCGCGGACGCCTTTGACCCATGAGCGGCGGTAAACGGAATCGGCGCCCGGCCCGGATGCTTTATAGCCGGTCATACAGACCCACTGCGAGTTTGAGTTCACCAGGGTGGGCTCGGACCAGAGCTGAATCCAGCTGATGTCGGGAATCCGGGCCAGCTCCGAAATCCGGTTCAAATCGACGACCGCTTCGACGGTCTTGCACAGTTCGTTATCCGTGGTTAAAACGACGTTGAAACCCAGGGCTTCGACCGTCCGGGTAATATTTTTAACGTCCGCGCGGGGGAAGAGCTGCATGGCGATGCGTGCCTGTCCCCTTGCGCTCAAAAGGCTTTTTTCGAGTTTGTACGCGGGCTGGTAAATGCCGGTCCATTTTACGAAATCCTTGGCGCGGGCCTGTTCCAGCTGTTCTTCCCGCGCGTACACGATGAACGAATAGTTTGGCAGGTAGACGATGACATCGATGCCCAGGTTTTTGAGCGAGTTCACCCATTCGGAATAAACCGGCCCTTTGACCTGGATCAGGTAATAACCCGCGCCGCCGTCATAAGCGCTTATTTTCAGCGCCGGCGGCAGCGCCGGTTCGCCAATCCGGGTATCGATCGCGAAGCCGTTGGAAAATCCGATGAAATCCGGGTTGACGTCGACGGCCGGAACGAATGTTTCAAGCCGTCCCGGTTCATGGATATCGACCGCGTAAAGACCCGCGGCCATTAATACCACAAAAAGAAATTTCATTGTCAAGCCTCCTTTAATACAAATAACAAATAATTGTGTTTGCCGGCCTTTTTTGGTTTAAACCTCCTTTTTATAGTAAACGATATTATTTAATTATAATACATTTTAGGCTTAAGTCAAGGGTTAAATGCAAACGATTGCGTTTGTGGTGTCAGCCGGTTTGGTATTGACAAAATTGGAATTATCCGTATATTTTAAAATGATGAATCAAAAAGGAGGATGCATGCGGAAAGCATTACTGCTGGCCATGACCCTGCTCATGGTCGTTGGCTGCGGCAAGAAGGTTCATATGTATATCATGGGTTACGTGGAGCGGACCAAAGCCTGGGGTAATACGGAATTTACAGGCAACTATAGCGGTAATATCTGGTCGGACCCGGTACTCACCGAGCTGACGGTAACGATCAACGACAAGTCAATGGAAGTGGAAATCCCCCACGCGGGTGAAGCTGGAGCTTACTTTTGGGACGATGATTCGATCCCGATCCCGCCCGTAGTCGATAGCGAGTATGCTTTTGATATCAAGACGGATGTCGGGAACGTGACCGGGACCTGTACCATGCCCGGCGATTTCGAGATAACGAGTCACGATCATGGCGATACTGTGGCGGTCGGCCCCGTGACCATTTCCTGGGAAGCTTCCACCGGTGCCGACTGGTATCAGGTTAGGTTTTCTTTCTATGATACTATGTATGATTATAAGGACACCGTAATTTTTTCCGACTCCGCCACAACCATCACGACGCCGGCCGGTTTTATCGATATGGATGGGTGGTTCACGATATGGATTGACGCGGGAGCCGGGCCAAAAATCGGACCAGAGGCGGCGGGTAATTTTAAAGGGGCGAACGGTTTCTTGGTCGCCACCAACCGACTGGCGATTCAACTTGTGGCCGGATCGCCGACCATGGCGGCACCTAAAAACATGCTTCGTGTAAATACACCTCAAGAACGGATAAAGACGCTCTTGAAGGAGTTGTCCAAATATAACGACGATGCCGCGGAGATGCTTGAATTGATGAAATAATCCATACCGGCGTGCAATCAAGGGGAGCCTTAAGCTCCCCTTGATTTTTTAAGATCCCGGGTGAATCCGCCAGGATCGGGAAGAGGCCGGTGTTCGCAAATATTGACACGCGGTGATTGTTATATATATTAATATCAACACCAACAAGGAGGAAGCATGCGGAAAGTATTTTTGTCAGCCTTGGTCCTGTTGCTCCTGGCCGGATGCGGCAAGAAGACCAATATGTATGTCAGCTTCGGTATTCAACGCGGCCAGTCAACAGACCTTCATTACTGGGGCTATCGGGGCGGTTGGGCGTATTCGGATCCGGTCATCAAAGAAATGACCGCCTTCATTAACGACGACTCGGCGGACGTCTATCTCCCTCAAGATTACAATTTTTTCGCGTCTTTCCAGGATCCTGACACCATCCCGCCGACGGTCGGCGTCGAGTATAAATTCGACGTCAAAACCGATGTGGGCAATGCCGCCGCGACCTGCACCTTGCCGGGAGACTTTGACTTCACGAGCCCTCTGAATGGCGACAGCGTTCCGGTCAATGCGGCTTTGAATATTACCTGGAACACCGCGGCCGGCGCGGACTGGTATGTTGTTTCCCTCCAATTCTACGATACGTTGTATAATTGGAGTGACACGATACTGAACACCGACAGCACGTCCTGGACGGTTCCGACCGGCTGGTTAAAATCTGACGGCTGGCTTTCGATCTATATCTATGCCGGCGACGGGCCGAAGATCGAGCCCGGCGGGGCCGGAAATGTCGAAGGCGCGCTTGGTTTTTGTAACGCCACCAACGTACGGGACCATATGGTTATCGTCGGAATGCCCACATTAGCGGCATCTAAAACTCCACCTCAAGCCATATCGCCAATTGAAGTGATGATCAATTACCTTAAGGAAATGTCCCAATAAAACAATGATGATCCGCAAATGCTCGAATTGATGGAATAAAAACAAGCACCAATATCGATTACAGGGGAGCATTAAGCTCCCCTGTTTTTTTTTTATAATTATTGAAGAATTCGATGATAATTCATGAGAAATAGTAGCTAATAAACACCATTTAAAGTGGGGATATTAACAACCATATACAATATATTCACTATCTTACTTGGGTCTGATAACATATATTACGTAAACTATGAAAAGATACCAAACGTAGGTTTAATCTGTCGGATTTTTTCGGTCTTGTCCCCTTTTTCGGATTGTGGACATGAAAATCGGGTTTACGTCTTGAATCGGTCGGACTGTTGTTTCAGTTTGTCGGCGATGGCGGTTAAAATCTGGGTTGATTCCATCAATTGCGTGAACGCGGCGCCCTGTTCCTGGATCGACGCCGAAACCTCTTCGGCGGACGAGGCGTTGGTTTGGGCTTCCCGGGCGATTTCATCCAGAATCGTGACCAGGCGGTTGACGGCATCCTTATTCGCTTCGCCTTTCTTGACGATCTGGTCGATATCGGCGACCGCGTTTATGATCTCTTTGGAAATGGTCTTCAGACGTTCCGAGGCGTTGAGCAGAACGTCCTTGGATTGGCGCACGCCTTTAAATGTAGCGCCCGCCTCCTTGACCATGATTCCGGTCTTTTCGATAATATTGCTGATGATTTTATTTATTTCCTCGGCCTGGGTCCGGCTCATTTCGGACAGCTTGGTCACTTCCTGGGCGACGATCGTGAACCCGCGGCCCGCCTCGCCGGCCCGGGCCGCCTCGATCGCGGCGTTTAAGGCCAGGAGCGCTGTCTTTTCGGCGATGGAGTTGATGGTATCGACGATGGTCGGGATCTTTTCGGTTTCCGCGTAAAGCAAGTTGATGCGTTCGGTCAAATGCTCGATCCCGGACATGATCACGCCGATGTTCTGGGTGGCGGCTTCGGCTTCGTTCTTGCCTTCGTTGGACAGTTTCAGAATTTTGTCAAAGGTGGTTTTCGAGTGCAGGGCCGAATCCACCGTGTCCTTGGCGATTTCCTTCGTGTTTTTGGCGTCGTCCAGGATTTTGTAGATGTCCTTAAGCTGGGTGCCGGAGCTCTGCGCGATCTGCTGAACCGAGGCGGTAATTTCCTCGGTGGCGGCGGTCAATTCCTGCGAGATCGACGCCAGATGGCTCGACTGTTCGGAAAGCTGGGGCGTTGATTCCGTGACTTCGCGGATTATTTTGGACAGGGTATCGATGAAACTGTTGAAACCCATGGCCAGGGCGCCGATTTCATCACGCCGGCCCACGGCCAGGCGCTGGGAAAGGTCCGCTTCGCCGCGGGCGATCGCTTCCATCTCGCGCGAGATCGCGATCGCCGGGCGCGAGATCTGGCGGGATAAAACGATGGAAACGATGAATACGCCGATGATCGTAATGATGCCGAATAAGATACCCCGCCGCAGGGACCGCAAAATCACTTTCTTCAGGGATTCGGTCGAAATGCCGATGCGGACAATGCCGATGATTTCGCTCTGCTCCAGCGCTTCCAGGATGGTCCCGTCCGGATTCCGGCGGGCGACCGGCGCGAGAAAGTCGTAGGTTTTCCCGGGGGTCACGATTCCCATTTTCCCTTTCCGGATGCGCAGCAGCTGCGCGCGGGGAATCGACGGCTCGGTGCCTTCGCTTTTGATGAAAGTGGTGATGATTTCGCCCAGCGAATCGTAGATCATGACGTAGCTTACATCCTCTTCCTGGGCCAGGGCAAGGATCGGCAGGTGGAGTATGGATTCGTTATCGGTTTCGATGCCGGCCTGACAGTTGAATGAGAAATTTTTGGTCAGGGCCTTGCCGTTATCGATGAATTCACGCTTGGTTATGGACGAGGTCTGGTTATAGAAAAAAACCAGGAAGATAACAACGATCAAAATGCTGAGGGGTACGAAGTAAATCATTATTCTGCGCTGAAAACCGCCGAGTAGGTTGGGCATATACCGGAAATTATACCTGAATATTAAATTTAGTCAAGGGCGTTTTTCCGGTTTGCCGCCGCGCTCTCCCCGGCCACGAAACCGGTCGTGAACGCGGCCTGCAGGTTGTAACCGCCGGTGTTGGCGTCGACATCGATGACTTCGCCGCAAAAGTACAGGCCGCGGACGAGTTTCGACTCCATGGTCCGGGGGTCGATTTCCTTGACGTCCACTCCCCCGCTGGTCACGATCGCTTCGGAGATCGGCCGGGAGCGGGTCACGGTTAAGCGGAAATCGGCAAGCAATTCGCCCAGATCCGCCCGTTGGCGGCGGTTGATCAAACAACCGCGTTCCGCGCCGGAAAGGCGAAGGCGTTTGAGGAAAACCGGAATGGCCGAAAGCGGCAGGAGATGCTTCAATATATTTTTAATCTGCATGTCGCCCCACTCGTCGAATTCCCGCAAAAGCCGGGCGTCGAGCGCGGCAGGTAAGAGCGCCGGCTTGAAATTGATGGCGAGCTGGACCGGAACGTTGGTCAGACGTTCGGCGACTTCCCGGCTGATCGTCAGGATGATCGGGCCGGAGACGCCAAAGTGGGTGAAGATCATCTCCCCGAATATTTCCCGGAATTTACGGCTCCGGGCGTAAGCCGTAACCTTGACGTTTTTCAGACTGAGGCCGGTCATTTCCCGGGCATAATCTTCGGCAATTTCCAGCGGCACGAGGGCTGGTTTTGGTTCGTTGACCCGGTGGCCGAATTCCGCGGCCCATCGATAACCGTCGCCGGTGGAACCGGTCTGGGGATATGACCGTCCGCCCGTCGCTAAGATCACCGTAGCCGCGGGAATGGTCTCCCCGTTTTCGGCAATCACGCCGCGGACCCGGTTTCCGTCGACGTCGATGCGGCGGACCGGGAAGTTGCACCGGACCGTTACTTTCTGGCGGGCGAGTTCGGCAATCAGGCAATCCGCGATTTCGTCCGCGTCGCCGGACATCGGAAAAACCCGGCCGCCCCGTTCCGTGACCAGCCGGACCCCCCGGGATTCGAAAAATTCGATCAGATCGCGGTTAAAAAAACGGGAAAAGGAATTGTAAAGGAATTTGCCGTGACGGCCGAAATTCGCGATGAAATCGTCGATCCCGCCGTCATTGGTGATGTTGCACCGGCCCTTCCCGGCGATCCGCAGTTTGTTGCCGAGCCGCGCGGTTTTTTCGAGAAGAATTACCGATTTACCGAGTTCCGCCGCGCGGCCGGCCGCCATCAGACCCGAGGCGCCGCCGCCGACGACCGCCACTCTTCCCGGTTCAGTCTTCATCGCGGGTCAATGTCCGCAGGATTTTCCGTATTTCCGGTACGGGAAACCCGACGATGTTGGTGTAACTGCCGCGGTATTTGCGGACCAGCCTCTTCCCCATGCCCTGAATTCCGTAAGCGCCGGCTTTATCCATGGATTCGCGGGCCTTCATGTATTCATCGATTGTCTTGGGGTCGAGTTTTTTCATCCAGACCGAGCTCGTGACCGATCTGCGGATCCGTCTTTTGCCGGGCCGGCGGATAAAAGCCAGACCCGTGACCACCCGATGCCGCCGGCCGCTCAACCGGACGAGGATGGACCGGGCATGGGCCGGGTTTCGCGGCTGACCGATGATCTCGCCGTCCAGATCGATGACCGTGTCCGCGGCCATGATGATCGCGGTCTGGCCGGGTAAGATCCGAATCCGGCCGGCTACGTCCGAGGCCTTGGCTTCGGCCATCCGAATCGCGAATGTCCGGGGCGGTTCCTCCGGCCGGGCTTTTTCCTGAATCCGGCTTTTTACGCAGGTAAACGAAGCGCGGGGCAGGATCCGGGTCATCAAATCCCGGCGCCGCGGTGAACGGGAAGCCAGGATCACTCTTATTTTTTTCCGGAGGCCGCTCTTTTTCATAAAACCTGAAACGCGATGCGCGCGGTTTTTCCGCCGCCCGTGACTTCCAGCACGTGGTCGCCGGCTTTGGGCGTCCAGATATAAACATATGGGTAATTAATTTTACCGAGGAGCTTTCCATCCAGGAAAAATTCCAGCGCGCCGATATCGGCATTGACTTTGACGATGAATTTTATGCCTTGCGAATGAAAGGATATCTGGGGATCAATTTTATAGATATCGCCCGCGCGGGGATTGACGATCGTGATCGTACCCGAATCCGCGGTCGGAGTTCGTCCGGCCAGATAGGCGATCGAACGGATATTGGTTGAATCGCCGCAGATAACGCATGATTCGCGGGGTTCGGTGCCGGGGATAAATAATTCGTCGATCTTTACCGGGCACGGGTCCCGGCCGAGAAGGCCGGATTTTCCGCAGATCCGGGCCCTGGTCAAGTTCGGCGGTTCGGGAAAACGCGTCGGATACCCGTCGCGATGAAGTTCGATCATCACATCCCGGAAAAGGGGCGCCGCGCCGGAAACCCCGGATACGCCCTGCATGGGCTGACCGTCGAAATTACCCATCCAGACGCCGACGATATACCGGGTCGTAAAACCCACGCACCAGTTGTCCCGGTAATCCTTGGTCGTGCCGGTTTTTACCGCGCACGGGAAAGGCAGGTTCATGGGGGAATCGTCGCCGAAGGCTTTGATCCGGCTGGCGTTGTCGCCGAGAATGTCGGTGATGATGTAGGCGGCGGCCGGCGAAAAGAGTTTTCTTTCTTTTTTGGGCCGGAATATCGGGCGGGCCGATTCCGGCCGGACCGATAAAATCGCCCGGGGTTCGGCGGCGATCCCGCCGCAGGCGATGGTCCGATAAGCGTTTACCATTTCCAGAAGCGTGACTTCGCCCGCACCCAGGCCGATGGCTAGGCCGTAAAAGGCGGCATCGCGGTTCAAACTCGCGAAGTCCAGATCTTTAAGAAATGCAAAAAAGCGGGAAAACCCGATTTTATCCAGCAGGTAAACCGTGGGGACGTTGAATGACGAACCGAGCGCTTCCCGGACTCGCGTTGGGCCGTGATACCTGTTTCCAAAATTCCGGGGTGCGAAGATCGTGCCGTCCGGTAATTTGAATTCCCAAACCGTGTCCGGCAACAGGGAATTGACCGGGATTCCGGATTCGAGCGCCAATATATACAAAAACGGTTTGATGCTGGATCCGGGCTGACGCTGGGCCAAACCGCCGTTGACCTGGCCGTCCCGGTCGTCAAAATAATCCCGGGACCCGACCATGGCGATAACTTCGCCCCGGACCCGGTCCAGGACAATTACCGCCCCCTGATGGACGTTATAGTCGCTTAAGGTTTTAATTGAAGTTGACGTCATTTTCGCGATATTTTTCTGAAGATCAAGATCCAGTGTTGATGTAACACTTAAACAGTCATTTATTCCTTGTTCATCCAATAAATTTACGATATAATCGACAAAATGGGGGGCTTCAAAATTCGCATCCGGGTTAATGATATTGAGCGATTCCCGAACCGCGATATGATACATGAGATCGTCGATAATTTCCGTTTTTCGCAATTCCGCAAGAATTTTTTCCTTTTCCGGGCGGATTAATTCCGGATTTTTGTAGGGATCAAATAACGAAGGCGCTTTTGGCACCGCGGCCAGGATCGAGGCTTCACCTAACGATAGATCGCGGCTCTTTTTGCGAAAATAAAAATTGCTGGCGGATTCCACGCCGTAGGTCAAATTCGCATAGGGCGCGCGGTTAAGGTATATTTCCAATATTTTCGGCTTATTTAGATATATTTCCAGCTTCAGGGCATATAAAATCTCCCGTAATTTCGTAAAAACGGTTCGTTCTTTCAAGCCCAAACAAAATTTTGCGACTTGCATGGTGATCGTGGAACCGCCGGAAGTAACGCGGCCGTACCGTATATTGCCCAGCAAAGCGCGGCCTAAAGCCAGAATATCAATACCCGGATGCAGGTAAAATCGGCGGTCTTCGCGGATAATCGTGGCTTTTACCAGGTGGGGCGATATTTCGGAAAGTCGAACCCAGACCCCGGTTTTATAGTCCTTGGACATTATTTCGCGCAGCAGCCGTCCGTGACGGTCAAATATCTTATAGGAATTGAACGCCGGGTAGAGTTCTGAACGCCGGGGCGGAATGGCGATATAAAAAAGGGCCAGGAAGAGCATCCCGGATACCGCGACCGCGGTCCCGCGGATGACGCGATTTTTTATCGACATCGGTTCCATCCTGAGAAATTCTATCCAATATTCGCCGATAATCAAGGCTTAGGCTTACGGTCGGATGGCTATTGACTTCGCCGTTTTATTGGATAGAATAATCCAATAAAAAGGAGCGATATGGCCATCAATACAAAAGACATTTCCAAAATGATTGACACCTATAAAAGCCACAAATCCTCCCTGATCGCCGTTTTACAGGATATACAGGGTAAATATAATTGGCTGCCGCCCGAAGCCTTATGCTTCGTCGCGGAACAACTGTGCGTCCCCCTGGTGGACGTTTACAGCGTGGCTACTTTCTACCGCGCCTTCAGCCTCGTTCCCCGCGGCAAGCATTGTCTAACCATATGCATGGGAACCGCTTGCCATGTCCGCGGCGCGCCTCAGGTATTAAACCGTTTCGAAGAACTGTTGGGAATTAAATCCGGTTGCACGACCCCGGACCATAACGCGACCCTGGAGGAGGTGATGTGCCTGGGCTGCTGCGCGCTGGCGCCGGTCGTCGTCGTGGACGGCAAGTATCACGGCGGCATGAACATCCAGAAAGCCGAAGTGATCGTCAACGACACCAAACCCAAGTCCAAAACTACCAAGCCCAAAACTATCAAGAAAACCGCCAAGAAAAAGTGACCCTCCGCAAGATCACCGAACTCCTTAACGCCGAAACTCTGAACGCGGGTAACGACTTAAATTTCGACATCAAGCACGCCAAGGCGTCCGATCTGATGAGCGATGTCCTGGCGTTCGCCGAACCGGGCGCTCTTCTCGTTACCGGCCTGATCAACAATCACGTAATCCGGACCTGCGAGATCGCGGGCATCTGCGCCGTGGTCTTTGTCCGCAACAAAATGCCGGCCGGCGAAACGATCCAGCTCTCCCGGCAAAAAAATATCCCGATTTTTTTGACCCGCTTGACGATGTTCGAAGCCTGCGGCATCCTCTACGCCAACGGCCTGAGGGGAATCCCGATCCCACCCGTGCCGGTTTAATAATCAGCATGAGCTCGCCGATAATCTACGAGGAAGAATTTCGGGTCGAGGGCGGAGATTTTCTTAAGGCCGGCGAGGCTTCCTGCCGGATCCGCGCGATCCTGAAGGAAATCGGCATCGACAATTCCGTTGTCCGCCGGGTCGGTATCGCGGCCTATGAGTCGGAAATGAACGTTGTCATGTACGCGCGCCTCGGTCGGATCCGGCTCCGCGTAACCAAGGAGAAAGTATTCCTGGGGGTCGACGACGAAGGCCCGGGCATTCCCGACGTCAATCTGGCCATGCAGCCCGGCTATACCACCGCCACCGAGGAAATGCGCGAGATGGGGTTCGGAGCCGGCATGGGGTTACCCAACATCAAGAAGAACGCGGACATTTTCAATATCACGTCGACCGTCGGCCGGGGCACCAACCTCGAGATTACGGTCAAATTGAACGGCGATGGAAGAAATTAATTTCGCGCATTCGATCCGGGTCGACGAAAACAAATGCATCGGCTGCGTGACCTGCATGCGCGCGTGCCCGACGAAGGCGATCCGGGTCCGGAATTTCAAAGCCCGCATCATTGACGAACGGTGCATCGACTGCGGCGAATGCCTGCGGGTTTGCCCGTACCACGCGATCGTGCCGATCACCACCCCGTCCTCGGATATCAACCGCTTTCGGTACAAGATCGCTATTCCCTCGCCGGTGCTTTACTCCCAGTTCGGGCAGAACGTAACGCCCGACGAGATCCTGACGATTCTTAAAGAGCACGGTTTCGACCAGGTCTACGACGAGGCGTTGGTCTGCGAAATGACCAACCTGGCGATCGAGGAGTTTCTGGACGAGAACAAGGCGCCCCGGCCGATAATTTCCTGTACCTGTCCGGTCGTGATCCGGCTGATCCAGCGGCTGTTCCCCAGCCTCTGCGGTTTGATCATCCCGATCGAACCGCCCCGCGAGATCGCCGCGAAAAACCTGCGCGAGGAAGTCGCCAAGGCGATGAGTATTCCCAAAGAAGAGATCGGCATCATCCACATCACCCCCTGCGCGGCGAAGATGGTTTCGATTAACCATCCGGAGACCCTCGAGAAATCATTCCTCGACGGCGCGATCTCGATTCAGGAAATATATAACCGGATAATGATGAAGGTTAAAAAGTCCAAACAGTCCGTCATGCTCCGTTCCCAGAACCAGTTCAGCGGCATCGGCCTGAGCTGGGCGATCGCCGGCGGCGAAGTCAAGGGTTTGAAATATTATCATTCCGTGTCGGTGGCCGGTGTCTACGACACGATTCGGATTCTGGATGACGTCGAATCCGGCAAGCTGAAAAATATCGATTACCTCGAGTGCATGATTTGTCCGGACGGCTGCGTGGGCGGTCCGCTGACCGCGGAAAACCGGTTCATCGCCAAGAGCAACGTCCAGCGGCTGGCCCGGATCTTCGGCGACAAGGAGCAGGTCGACCAGTACCTGGTTAAAAGGCTCTATCGGGAAAAATTTTTTTCGTTCGAACGGGCGGTCAAACCCAAACCGTTCCCGCCCCTCGACACGAACCGGGATGAAGCGATCCGAAAAATGGAATTGAAGGAAGCGACTATCAGAAGATTGCCGGGGATCGATTGCGGTGTCTGCGGTTCCCCGGATTGTCGGACCCTGGCCGAAGATATCGCCCGCGGCGACGCGAAGATCGGGGACTGCATCTTCATCGACGGCAAGGGAAAGCGCAAGGAGTGAAACTATGAAAAACAAGGTTTTCCCGTTGTCGGAAATTATCAAGGCGTGCGGCCTGGAAAAGGTCGCGGGTAAAAATATTACGGACCGGCCGGTCGCCGGCGGGTATGCCAGCGACTTATTGAGCGACGTCATGGCGAATGCTAAAAATGGGGACATCTGGATAACCCTGCAGACCCATCCGAACATCGTCGCGGTTGCGGTCTTGAAGGAAATCAGCGCGATCGTCATCATTAACGGTCGGAAACCCGAACCCGAAATGCTGGAGAAGGCGGCCAAAGAAGGGATCCCGGTCCTGGTCAGCCCGCTTCCCGCGTTTGAACTAATCGGCAAACTATATGGAATGGGCGTTTCCGGACTTCGTTGATGCTCCGATGCTTCCAGGCGGATCTGCACGTTCATACCTGCCTCTCCCCCTGCGCCGACCTGACCATGTCGCCTAAGCGGATCGCGGAACGCGCCCGTCGCGAAAAATTGGATATGCTTGGCATCTGCGATCACAATTCCGCCGAGAACGTCCGGGCTGCGGTTCGGGCCGGTTTGGAAAACGGCATTATCGTCATCCCCGGTCTGGAAGTGACGACCGCCGAGGAAGTGCATATCATGGCGATTTTTCAACGCCCCGAAGATGCCCTCAAGTTGCAGCGCGTCGTGTATCGGAGGCTGCCGGCGGGCGCCAATAAACCCGAAGTTTTCGGCGACCAGATCATCGCCAATGAATTTGACGAAGTGGAAGGCTATTCTCCGCGTATGTTAAGCGCCGCGACCAGTCTGACCGTCGAAAAATTGGTCGCGAAGATCCACGAGCTCGGCGGTTTGGCGATCGCGTCCCATGTCGACCGGGAAACGAACGGGATCATCGGCCAGTTGGGTTTTATTCCCGAAGGCCTGGCCATCGACGGTTTGGAAATATCTTCCGTTGCGCGGTTGGTCCAAACCCGCGAAAGCAATCCGGAAATCGGAAAATACCCGGTCATCGCCGCCTCCGACGCCCACTTTTTAAAGGATATCGGAAAGGTCCGGACCGTCTGGACTTTATCCGAACCGACCTTTTCCGAAATCCGGCTGGCGCTGGCCGGAAAAAACGGCCGGAAAATATCGATCGGGGCATGATTTTGCAGGACCTTTCCCTTCACATCCTGGATATCGCCGAAAACTCGACCGATGCCCGGGCGACCCGGATCGAGATCACGATCGAGGAGAATATCCGAAAAAACCGGTTGCTGGTCCGGATCCGTGATAATGGCCGGGGCATGACGAAATCAGCCCAGCTCCGGGCTCTCGATCCTTTCTACACCACGAAAAAAGTTCGGCGGGTGGGTTTGGGTTTGCCCATGCTGGCCCAGGCCGTAAGGGAAGCCGACGGCAGCCTGACGATCCGCTCCCGCCCCGGGACCGGAACGGCGATCACCGCCCGTTTCGCATACAACCATATCGACCGGAAACCGATCGGCAATATGGCGGAAACGATCATGAACCTGGTCGCCGGTCATGGACTTAATATCGATCTGTTGTATAAACATCGTAAGCACGGCCTCACTTATATCTTTGATACGAGGATCATCAAGCAGGGATTACGGGACGTACCGATAACCAATCCCGAGGTTTTGACTTTTTTGAGAAAGAATATCATCAAGGGACTAAAGGCGTTAGAAAAAAGGAGAAAAAAATGAAGAAACTGAAAATCGGCGATTTGGAAAAATTGAGGGACAAGGTGAAACGGACCGCCGAGGTTCGGGAAGGCAAGTGCAAGGCAAAAATCACCGTTCATATGGGAACTTGCGGCATCGCCGCCGGCGCCCGCGATATCATGGCGGCGCTCATGGATGGCATCGAGCGGAAAAAAATCAAGGATGTCATCGTCACCACGTCGGGCTGCGCCGGTCTTTGCAGCCGGGAACCCATGGTTACCGTGGAAGTCGTCGGCAAGCCGCCGGTCAAATACGTCGATTTGACCGTCGAAAAGATAAAGAAAATCGTCAATTCCCATATTGAAAAGGGCTTGATCGTGAAAGAGTGCGCCCTGGCTATTGGCAGCGAACGAACCCATTAGGAGGACCAAGATGAAGCAATACCGAACTCATTTGCTGGTTTGCGCGGGAACGGGCTGCGTAGCCTGCAACTCATACGAAATCAAACAAACCCTCGAAGCGGAGATCGCCAAGAAAAAACTGCAGGACGAGATTGCCGTCATCGCCACCGGCTGCAACGGTTTTTGCGAGCGCGGGCCGATCGTCGTCGTGCAACCGGAGGGTATCTTCTATCAACGGTTGAAGCCGGAAGATATCCCCCATCTCGTCGAAGAGCATCTGCTGAAGGGCCGTCCCGTGAAGCGGCTCATGTACGTGCCCCCGAAGGAGGAACTGCCCATCCCGAAGATGATGGATATCGGTTTTTTCAGGCACCAGCTGCTCATCGTCCTGAGGAACCGGGGCCGTATCGATCCCGAGAATATCGAGGAATACGTCGCCTTCGACGGCTATCGGGCGCTGGAAAAAGCCCTGACCAAGATGACTCCCGCTGAGATCATCGGGGCGATCAAGGATTCCGGTCTCCGGGGCCGCGGGGGCGCCGGGTTTCCGACCGGATTGAAATGGGAAAGATGCCGGCAAACCCCGGGCGACGTGAAATACCTTATCTGTAACGGCGATGAAGGTGATCCGGGCGCGTTCATGGACCGGAGCGTCCTCGAAGCCGACCCCCACGCGGTCCTTGAAGGAATGGCCATCGGCGCGAAGGCGATCGGCGCGCAGAAAGGGTACATATACGTCCGCACCGAATATCCCCTGGCTCTGAAAAGGATTAAGATCGCGATCGAACAGGCCGAGGAATACGGTCTGCTCGGCAAAAATATTCTCGGCACCGGATTCGACTTTACCGTGGAAGTTGCCCGCGGCGCGGGCGCTTTCGTGTCCGGTGAGGAGACTTCGTTGATCGCCGCCATCGAAGGCAAGATCGGCATCCCCCGCCAGCGTCCCCCCTACCCGGCTCAAAAGGGTTTGTGGAAGAAACCCACGAATATCAATAACGTTGAGACCTGGGCCAACGTGCCCCAGATTATCTTCAAAGGCGCCAAATGGTATTCGGAGATCGGGACCAAAACCAGCAAGGGGACGAAGATCTTCTCCCTCGTCGGCAAGATCAACAACACCGGGCTGGTCGAAGTGCCGATGGGCATCAGCCTGAAGGATATCATTTACGAAATCGGCGGCGGGATACCCAAAAATAAAAAATTCAAGGCGGTCCAGACCGGCGGTCCGTCGGGCGGCTGCATTCCCACCCAGCACCTGAATCTGCCCATCGACTATGAAAGCTTAACCGAGGTGGGTTCGATGATGGGGTCCGGCGGCATGATCGTCATGGACGAGGACACCTGCATGGTGGATGTCGCTAAATACTTCATGAACTTCCTGCGCGACGAGTCCTGCGGCAAGTGCCTTTCCTGCCGCGAGGGCACCCACCGGCTGTGGGAAATCCTCGACAAGATAACGAGCGGCCAGGGAACCATGGAAGACCTGGCCATCCTCGAGGAACTGGCCGGAGCCGTGAAGGACGCTTCGATGTGCGGTTTGGGCCAGACCGCGGCCAACCCGATTCTCTCGACGCTTAAATATTTCAAGGGCGAATTTGTCTCCCATATTATGGACAAAAAGTGCCCCGCGAAAGTTTGTAAACCGCTCATCAAATATACGATTATCCCGGAACGGTGCACGGGCTGCATGGCGTGTCTGAAGGTGTGCGCGTATAAGGCGATCGAAGGGAAGCGCAAGGAAGTCCACAAGATCTTCCAGGACAAATGCACCAAATGCGGGTCCTGCCTCCAGGTGTGCAAGTTTGAAGCGGTTTTGGTCGAATAAAAGGAGCCATCGATGATAACCTTTAAACTCAATGGACTCGAAGTTCAGGTCGAGGACGGCTCAACCATCCTTGAGGCGTGCCGGTTTTTCGGCATCGAGATCCCGACCCTCTGCTACATGGAGGGGTTGGATCCCTACGGCGGGTGCCGCTTGTGCCTGGTGCAGATCGGCGACGACAAGAACCCCAAGCTCGTGACCGCCTGCACCTACCCCGTCGAAGCGGGGCTGAACGTCCGCACCAACACCAAGCGGGTGATCAGCGCGCGCAAGATGATGGTTGAGCTCCTGCTGTCCGTCAGTTCCGACTCGAAGGTGATCCAGGACCTGGCTTCGAAATTCAACGTGACCAAGCTGCGTTTTGCCCCGCGCCATGAGGACTGCGTCCTGTGCGGTCTCTGCGTGCGGATGTGCAAAGACCAGATGCAGTCCGGCGCCATCGGTTTTACCGAGCGCGGCTATAAGAAGAAGATCCAGACGCCCTTCAATGAGCGATCCGAAGTGTGCCGGCTCTGCGGCGGCTGCAGCTACGTATGTCCCGTTTGCCAGACCCGCTGCCAGGGTCCGGACGCGGATACCGACATCTGCAACGCCTGTTTGACCCTGGAACCGACCTGCATCGATGTCCACGACGATTACCAGTGCTGGCTGGGCACGACCGGCGATTGCGGAACCTGCATCCGTCCCGAAGACGAAAAGAAGAAAGATAAGGGATAACCGATAACCGATGGGAGTAAAACGAATGGAAACCGGATATAAGAAACTAACGATCTACAAAAAAGCTCATGAACTTGGTTTGGCAATCCATAAATTTACACTCACATTGCCTCAATTCGAACTCTACGAAGAAGGATCCCAGATCCGAAGATCGTCAAAGTCGGTTTCCAGCAATATCGTTGAAGGATATTTCCTCCGGTATTACAAAAATGCTTATATCCGTTATCTTTACCTGGCTTATGCTTCAGCCCAGGAAACAATCGAGCACTTGGACTATTTGTTTGAGACTGGATCATTGAAAGACAATACGGTTTATAAAGACTTGCGGGAAAGATATTTCGGTCTTTGCGGCATGATCTTTAATTTTATCCAGTCAGTTCAGAAACAGCATAAGAGCGACCGATGATTTCTTTTATTTACTCTTGCCGGTTCCCTCTTATCTGTCATCCCCTATCTGTTATCTTATCATGAAAGGAGAATAAAAATGGCGGCATTAACAAAAATAAACGCGTCGGCGGCGACGCTGACCAAGAACCGGACGGAAAATTCCATTGTCCCCTTGAGCGGCATGTGCGTTACCTGCGTGGACGGCTGCATCGGCATGTGCGAAATCGGCAAGTCGGCATACCGGGGCCACGAGGTTATCTACCCCCAGCCCTTCGGCATCATCACCGCCGCTTCGGAAAAGAACTATCCCATCGACTACTCCCATTTCAACATCATGGGCACGGCGGTCGGCGCCCACGGCATCGAACCCGATTCCGACAAAGCGATCTTCCCCAACGTGAAGGTCGAACAGACGATCGGGCATGACAAGGGGATCAAGGTCAGGTTTCCCGTCGTCGTCCCCGGTCTCGGCTCAACGAATATCGCCAAGAACAACTGGGACGGGCTGGCCATCGGCGCCGCCATTTCCGGCATCATCCTGACCGTCGGCGAAAACGTCGTGGCCATGGATATGGAAGCCGAGATCAAGGGCGGCAAGATCCTCAAAGCCCCCGATCTCGAATACCGGGTCAAGACCTACATGAACTGGCAGCAGAAAGGTTACGGCGCGGTCGTCGTCCAGGCGAACGTGGAGGATACCCGGCTAAAGGTCCAGGAATTCGCCATCGAAAAGTTCGGCGTCACTGCCGTCGAACTTAAGTGGGGCCAGGGCGCCAAGGATATCGGCGGCGAGGTCAAAATCAAGGACCTGAAAAAGGCCCAGGAATTGAAAAAACGGGGTTACATCGTTCTGCCCGATCCGCTCGATCCCAACGTCATCGAAGCTTTTGAGAAAAAATCCTTTTCCGAATTCGAACGGCATTCCCGGGTCGGCATGGTCGAAGAAGGGTCGTTCATGAAGCGGGTTGAGGAACTCCGCGCGGCCGGCGCCAAGTACGTATTTCTGAAAACCGGCGCTTACCGGCCGGCGGACCTGGCGCGGGCGATAAAGTACGCTTCGAAAGCCAAGCTCGACCTGCTGACCGTGGACGGCGCGGGCGGCGGTACCGGCATGAGCCCCTGGCACATGATGTGCGAGTGGGGCGTCCCGCCGGTCGAACTGCACGCCCTTACCTACTTCTACGCCGATATCCTCAAAAAACGCGGTGAATACGTTCCCGACATCGCCTTCGCCGGCGGCATAACCTTCGAAGATCAGATCTTCAAGGCGATTGCGCTGGGCGCTCCGTACGTCAAGCTGGCCGGCATGGCCCGCGGTCCGCTCTGCGCGGCCATGGTCGGCAAGACCATCGGCAAGAAGATCGACGAGGAAGAAATCCCGGTCTTCATCGAGCGCTTCGGCAACCGGAAAGAGGAAATATTCGTCACCGCTTCCGCCCTGAAGAAGGAAATGGGCAAGGACTTCGACAAGCTCCCGACCGGCGCCCTCGGCGTTTATACCTACATCGAGCGCCTGGCCCAGGGGTTGAAACAGCTCATGGCCGGCAACCGCAAGTTCACTCTCGATCACATCGCCCGGGGTGATATCGCGGCGATCACCAAGGATGCGGCCAAGATCACCGGGATTCCGTATGTCATGGACTGCGACCGGGAAGAAGTTGAAAAAATTCTGAAAAGCTAATGTAAAGATAACGGATAACTGGTTACAGATAACTGCTAACGGATAACTGGTTACAGATAACCGCTAACGGATAACAGTTAACCGTCATCTGTCATCCATTAGCGGTTTCATGGAGGTCTAATGAAGAAATTCTCGGTCGCCGAAATGGCCCGGGCTCAGGTCGAAAAAGCGGCCCAGGCCATGAAACTTTCGGACGCGGTCCATAAAATAATAATGTGTCCGAAACGGGTACTCCGGGTAACCTTTCCGATTAGAATGGATGACGGTTTGGTTCAGTGTTTCACCGGATTTCGCTGTCAGTACAACGACGCCCGGGGTCCGACCAAAGGCGGAGTCCGGTATCATCCGGGCGTTACGGAAGACGAAGTCATCGCTCTTGCCGCCTGGATGACCTGGAAATGCGCCCTGGTCGACCTCCCCTACGGCGGCGCCAAGGGCGGCGTGATCTGCGATCCCCTAAAGCTTTCGGAGCGGGAATTGGAAAAACTGACCCGGCGTTATACGACCGAGATCATGCCCGTGCTCGGACCGAACAAAGACATACCGGCGCCCGATGTTTACACGACCTCGAAGACCATGGCCTGGATGATGGATACGTTCAGCATGATATCCGGGTATACCGAACCGGCCGTGGTTACGGGTAAGCCGGAAGTCCTGGGCGGATCCAAGGGCCGCAAGGAAGCCACGGGCCGCGGCGTAGCCATCGTCACCCGCGAACTGTACAAGGCCCTTAAACGGCCTCTTAAAGACACCCGGATCATCATCCAGGGATTCGGCAACGTCGGCAGCTACGCCGGTTTGTTTCTTTCCCAGATGGGCGCGAAGGTCGTAGCGGTTTCGGACGCTTCGACCGGCCTTGTCGAACCCAAAGGATTTGACATCCGGAAACTGATGGCCGTCATCGAAAAACATAAATGTTTGGAGCCCGCGAAAACCGGCCGGAAGATACCGCGCGACGAGATTCTTTATCAGAACGCGGACATATTGATTCCGGCCGCCCTGGAAAACCAGATCCGCGCCGACAACGCCGGTCAAATCAAAGTTAAATGCATCAGCGAAGGCGCCAACGGGCCGACCACGCCCGAGGCCGACGAAATTCTCGAAGCCCGGGGCGTTCACGTCGTGCCCGATATCCTCGCCAATTCGGGCGGGGTAATCGTCAGCCATTACGAATGGGCCCAGGCTCTGTCCGGTTTATACTGGGAAGAGCAGGAGGTCAACGATCGGCTCGAGAAAAAACTGATCCGGAGTTTCGCCGAAGTCTGGAAGCGAAGCCGGGACATGAAAATTTCACTGCGCACCGCCGCCTACGTGGTGGCCCTGGAACGGATCGACGAAGTTTATAAATACCGGGGGATTTTTCCTTAAATCCGTTGAGATCGTTAGTTTCGTTAATATCGTTAATTTCGTTAACGATTTAAACCATATTAACGCTATTAACGTTATTAACCCACCGTCCCTCTGCCATTTTCTCGTTGACACGAGACCGGTTATTACTATAATTATCCATGAATAACCACCTGGGATTAATCAAGAAATCGTTATTATTTTTACTGCCGTTTTGCCTTTTTGGCCAGGCGTCCTTGACCGCTCCGGCGACCGCCGCCGCGCCTGCGTCGATCACCGGTCTGGATAAACCGATCATCTCCGACGAATATTTTTTAATGCCGGGCGATTCGATACTGATCACGGTGTCCGGCGCGACCAATTATTCCTACTCGGCCTTCGTTACCTACGAGGGCAAGGTCTTCATTAGAATCCCGGTCTCAAGCATGGTGACTCAGGAAGGGATATACCAGCCCAAGTACGACGTCGTGGAAGCGGTGCCGATTTACGGACTCTCCCTGAAGACGGCCAAGGATTCATTGCGCGCCGTTTTTCAAAAATATTTCCGGAACATCAGCGTGAGCGCGACCCTGATCAAGATGCGCACCATCGTCCTTTTCGTCGTGGGCGAAGTGAGAAATCCGGGAACGATCCAGGCCTGGCCGATCGACCGGGTTTCCGAGGTTGTTAAATACGCTTCCGGCATTTCGACGCTCGGTTCCCGTTCCAAAATCCAACTCAAGCGGGACGGTCAAATATACCGCATTGTCAACCTGGAAAGATTCGAAGCTCAAGGCGACATCGACGTCAACCCGTATGTCCAGGACGGCGACGTGGTTTACGTACCGAAAATGGATCAGTCGGTCATCGTTCAGGGCGCGGTATTCGGCAAGGGCGGCTATGAACTGCGCGTTTCCCAGCTGACCGCGGCCATGGAACGGACCAGCGAAGGCCTTTACGAGTTGAATACCGGCGAGCGGGTGGCGGATTTGATCGTCAAGGCCGGCGGCACGACGCCCTGGGCCGATCTTAAAAACGCTTACATCAACCGCGAAACCCAAAAAATCGCGGTCGATCTCGCTTTGACCCTCGAACCCGGCGACACGACCGCCAACAAGCTTCTTCGGAACGGCGACGTTCTGGTCATCCCTTCGATCAACGCGCTGGTCTACGTGCAGGGCATGGTCGAGAACCCCGGGTCCTTCGCTTACCAGCCCAACCTCAAGATCCTCGATTATATCGGCCTCGCCGGCGGTCCGACGGTGGATGCGGACCAGGCCGGCGCCCGGATCTACCGGGGTAAAAAGAGAGTTTCCATCCGCGGCAACCCGATCGCCGAACCGGGCGACCGGATTTACGTTCCCCGCCAGGTGTTCAAATTCTGGCAGGATTATGTTGAGATCCTTTCCGTCGCCGTTTCCATCCTTATTTCCTACCTTACCTTGAGGACGGTGACGACAAAATAATGCCGGCACCAATACCCTCGAATTCAATAAACCCCGTTAGAGACAGTATGATTTATGGACTGCCCACCTATTTATTAAGTGTCGGTATTTATTTCCGGAGTCTCTAACGGGGCTTAAATCGGTGGTTTTCTCTAACGCGATAAAGGAGGTCATATGGGAATAATGACACTTTTTTTATTCATGGCGGACGGCGCTCCGGTCGAACCAGTCCGGATATTCGACATGACGCGTTTTAACGTCCTGATCGCCGTCCTTATCTACGGTATTCTGATCCTCTGGTTCATATACCATGCGCGGCGCGGCAAGGAGATGTTCATCCGCCGGATCTCCGGTCTGGACGCGGTCGAGGAAGCGGTCGGCCGGGCGACCGAAATGGGCAAGCCGGTCCTTTACGTCCCGGGTCTCGACGGGATCTCGTCAATTTCGACGATCGCCTCGATGAATATCCTGGCCCAGGTCGCCAAGAAAACCGCTCAGTATAATACCACGCTTCTGGTGCCGAACCGCGATCCGGTCGTTTACACCGTGGCCCGGGAAGTGGTTAAGGAGGCCTACGCCGATGCCGGCCGGCCCGACTCCTTCAACTCCGACAACATATATTTCATCACCCAGGACCAGTTCGGCTACACTTCGGCGGTGTGCGGGACCATGGTCCGGGATAAACCCGCCGCGAACTTTTTCCTCGGCTATTTTTGGGCCGAATCCCTGGTTCTTGCCGAAACCGGGGCCGCGACCGGCGCGATCCAGATCGCCGGCACCGATTCGATCTTTCAACTGCCTTTCTTCATCGTCGCCTGCGATTACACCCTGATCGGCGAAGAGCTTTACGCGGCTTCCGCCTACCTGTCCCGCCAACCCCTCCTCCTCGGATCCCTGAAGGGTCAGGACTGGGGTAAAATGGTAATCCTCGCGATCATCCTGCTTTCATCCCTGATCGCCCTGCTCGGCTGGAACAAAATCATTTCGTTTTTCAATATCGGATAACCGGGAGCTAATATGAATAAAAAATTACCGCTTTATGTCTGCATGGGCATGGGCATCCTCATGATCCTCCAGTTCTTCATCGCCCACCCGGTGAGCACGCAGGCCAACGAGCATATCAACCGCTGGGTCATCGTGGTCTCCGCTTTCGCGATCATCCTCGGCATCGGCAGCCTTATCGACCACCATACCGACCGGATCCGGCGCAAAAACCAGAACTGGCCGTTCAGCATCGTAACCCTGGTGAGCCTGGTCGCCATGACCGGCATCGGCCTGTTCAGCGGCATCCGGGCGGGTTCGATCTTCATGAAACTTTATTCCAATATCATCCTTCCCCTGGGGTCCTCGATGTTTGCCATTCTTGCCTTTTATATGGCCTCGGCCGCGTACCGCGCTTTCCGGGCGAAGACGACCGAAGCCTCCCTGCTCTTGCTCGCCGCGTTCATCGTCATGCTCGGGTTCGTTCCGTTCGGTTACTTCATCTCCCCCAAGCTTTCCGAATTCGCCGAGTGGCTCCTCAAGGTGCCGAACCTGGCCGCCAAGCGGGGCATTATGTTCGGCATCGCGCTCGGCAGCGTTTCCACCGCGCTTAAAATAATTCTCGGCATCGAACGGTCCTGGCTGGGTGGAGGTCAAAAATGAAACTGGGCGAAAAAATAACGAAAATTCCCCGCCAAATCATTTACCTGTTCATGGCGGCCGCGATCGTTTTTCCGCTGATCGTCCCGATCGGCATGCCCATCAACATCATGCCCCAGACGAAAAAACTCTTCGACGCGATCGAGGCCCTGCCCCCGGCTTCAAAACCGGTTCTCATCTCCTGCGATTTCGATCCCCAATCCATGCCCGAATTGTACCCGATGCTCCAGGCGGCTCTCAACCATCTGCTGTCCAAAAACGTTAAGGTTCTGGTCATGGCGCTCTGGCCTCAGGGCGCGGGTATGGGCGAAATGGCCCTGAACGAAATCGCGCCCGTGCTCAATAAAAAATACGGCGAGGATTATGTCTTTCTCGGTTATAAGGCCGGCGCGGCCGCGGTCATTCTGGGGCTGGGTGACAAGATCGCCAACGTCTTTCCCGCGGACTACTATAATAAACCCCTGTCTTCCTTTCCGCTGACCGCCCACCTGACCAATTATAACGATCTCAGCCTGGTCCTCACCCTGTCGGCGGGAACCCCCGGCTACCGCGAGTGGCTCGCTTACGGCCAGTCGAAATTCGGCATTTCGGTGGGCGCGGGCGTGACCGCGGTTTCCGCCGCGGACGCTTATCCCTACCTGGGCAGCGGTCAGCTTACCGGATTGTTCGGCGGCATGAAGGGCGCGGCCGAATACGAAACCTCCCTGATCAAAAACGGGTATAAACTTCTTTTCCGCCAGGCGACCAAGGGCATGGACGCCCAGTCCCTCGGCCATCTTTTCATCATGATCTTCATCATCATCGGCAACCTGGGCTTTTTTATGATGGGGAGGAAAAAATGAACATCAGCGGATCCATCTGGGTTTGGTTTTCGGCCCTGCTCACCCTTTGCATCTTATCCTTTCTCTACAAAGATAACCCCTTCTATCGTTTTGCCGAGCATCTCTTTGTCGGCACTTCGGCCGGTTACCTCATCGCCCTTTCCTGGCACAACACCGTCTACCCGAATCTTTACGTTCCCCTGATAAAGGAACACCAGTACCTATACGTCTTGCCCCTGTTTCTCGGACTCCTCTATCTGGCGCGTTTTATCCCGAAATTTTCCAGCCTGATACGCATTCCGATCGCTTTTCTTCTCGGCTGGGGATCGGGCGTGGTCATTCCCGCGGCGATCCAGACCGACATCATCAAACAGATCCAGGGCACGCTGCTGACCCGTAATCTTTTCACGCGCTGGGACACCGCGGTCTGGGCATTGATCGTCCTCATCGGTGTGATTTCGACGCTGGTCTACTTTTTCTTTTCCCGGGAACGCAAAGGCGTTCTCAAACCGATATCCAACGTCGGCATCGTCTTTATTATGCTCGGATTCGGCGCGTCCTTCGGTTATACGGTGATGGCGCGGATCAGCCTTTTAATCGGCCGTCTGCAATTTCTGCTCGGCGACTGGCTGGGAATAATAAAATAGTTCACTTCGGGAACGGGAATTGGTCCCGATACAGCCCGGGACGGTGGTGGCGTCGCCGGAGCGTTCGGTGTAGCGCAGCGTATCTTCGAGCGAAGCGTTTATTCTCAGGAAATCAGTTTCTTGAGTCTCTCAACGAGGGGCATTGCCGCGGCGTATTTGGCGATCGGAATGACATAGAACCCATCCACATAATCCTTCAGTTGCCGGGCGATTTCATAAAGCATCTCGGTTTCGTCCCTTTCCTCGACCAGGTTGATGTATTCATAAGGAATGCCCAGAAATTTCATCAACGAGAAAGCCCTTTTCTTGGTATGGAGGAAGGAAAGACCGGCCACCAACCGCGCGCCGTGATAACGGCCGCGGAATTCCTGGGCCGCGGCGACGAATTTACCGGCGTTGAAAACCGGCTGCGTGAAAAAAACTTCGGCTCCGCTCCGCCATTTTTCTCCGGTTTTGGTGAATTCGCCGTAGAGGTTCGGCACGTTGGGATTGAAACTCGTGCACAGGCTAAAAATCACGGGTTTGATCGTCCGTCGGGATGAAGTTAACCCGGATTTTAAAATCTTACCGATCTTTAAAAGTTTGGCGGAATTCAATTCAAACGTGCTCCGGCCTTCCAAAGGAGTGTCGCCGGTCACGCAAAGGATGTTTTTTATACCCAGGGTATGAGCGCCTAATAACTGGCTTTCAAAGCCGAGCAGGGTTAAATGCCGGGCGACGAAATGCGGTATGACCCGCAGTTCAAGTTTTTCTTGAAGGATATGCCCGAAACATAAAGGATCCGTGCGTAATTTACCGAGCGGATTAGACGGCAGATTAACGGCGTCAATATAGGGTTTTAAAAGCAGTAAATCATTCGTCAAATGATCGAGATCCGCGTCAATCGGCGGCAATACTTCCAAAGTGATTATTTTTCGGTTGTTAAGGATATCAGTTAACATGGTTATTTTAATGTCAAAAGCCCAATCCGCCACGAAACTTGGCGGACAAATGACCGATCAAATCCACAGTTCAAATGATATAATTTTGTATTCTTCTGTTTTTTAAAATGCTTTTGGCATTTGACATTTTTTAATTGAAATTTGCTTGAAATTTGAAATTTGAAATTTGTCATAGCTATGTTATTTGTCATTTTTAATGGTCTTTATATTTTTCTCGAGGAATTCCAGCCCTGCCATTGCGTTGCGGCAAGCCGCGTCGGCGCCGATCTGGCGGGCGTACTCAGGGCTGACATTGGGTCCGCCGATAACAACTTTGACGTCAGTTTTTTCCCGGCGCAGCCGTTTTACGATCTCCCCCATTTCGGGCATAGTCGTGGTCAGGAGAGCGCTTAAACCCAGGACATCCGGTCGGTGTTTGCGGACCGCGGCGAGGATTTTTTCCGTCGGGACGTCCTTGCCCAGATCGATCACATCAAAGCCCGCGGATTCGAAGATCATGGCGACGATATTTTTCCCGATATCGTGAATATCCCCTTTAACCGTGGCCAGAATGATCCGGCCGCGGCCGGAAGAATTACCGGCCGGCAGGTGTTTTTTTATCACGCTTAGGACCCGTTTGGACGCCTCGGCCGAACGCATTAAATCCGGAAGAAAGAATTTTCCATTCTGATAATTATCGCCGACGGTCTTAAGGGCGCGGGCGACGTGGTGATCGATGATCTCCCGGCCGCTGACGCCGGATTGGAGCAGGTTTTCGGCCTGGTTCACGCCGATGGCTCCGTCGCCGTCGATGATTGCCCGGATCAGGTCTTTTTCCGGCGCCGGCGTTGCGGTGCCGGTTATTGGCGGCGCCGAGCTTAAAGAGTCGGCGGCCGGGCCGTCCCGGAGCATAACCGCGCTCCGGATGGAATTCATCACGAGCTCGTCCAGGGGGTTGACGATCAAGAACCGGATCCCGGCGTGAATCGCCATCACCGCGAGCGCGGCGTTAAGCCCGGATCGGTTTTCCATGCCGAAGGATACGTTGGACACTCCTAAAATCGTGCGCAGGCCCAGCCGGTTCAAAGCTTCCACGGTTCGGAGTAAGTGACGAACTTGCCCCGGCTCGCTGGCGACCGGAAAAACCAACGGATCGAAGATCAGGTCGTCCCGCCGGAACCCGAATTTCTTGGCGTAGGTCATGGCGATCCGGGCGTTGGTCATCCGTTCCGCGTGGGTCTTGGGCACCCGTTTTCCGACGAGGGATATGACCGCCCGGAATCCGCAGGAACGAACCATGGGGAGCCATTTCTTTAATTCCTTGGGCCGGGCCGGAATCGAATTATAGACCCCGACGCCCGGATAGAAAGACATTATTTTTCGCGCCGCCTCGTAGCTCTGGGTGTCAATGAAGAGCGGCCGCGTCGAATTTTTCACGACTTCATAAATCGCCTTTTCCAGGGTCAGCGTTTCCGGAATTTCCGGAATAAAGGCGTTGATATCCAGGGCGTCCGCGCCTTTTTCCTCCTGGATTTTCGCGTCCCGGCCGTACGGCGCGTAATCGCCAAGGCGGATCCCATCCCGGAGAGTCCGGCGGCCGGATGGATTCAGCCGTTCGCCGACGACCACCACGGGCCGGTCGTCGGATGCCAGAATGTGACGGGGTGACGCCAGGAAAAACTTCCGGATTGAGGCGCGGGGCTTCGGTTTATTGGCCAGGGCCCGGATCCGCCGGATATACTCGGGTGTCGTACCGCAACAACCGCCGATCAAGCTGGCGCCGGCCCGGATAAACTCCGGGTAATAGGCGGCGAGTTCAGCCTGAGTCAGGGAATTAACGACCCGGCCGTGCCGGACGGAAACCTTGCCCGCGTTGGGTTTTACGATCAAAGGCCGGTCCGTCACCCGGGCCATCCGTTCGATTGCCCGCCGGGCGGTTTCCGGTTCGGTGCAGTTGATACCGATGCCCGATGCGCCGAGGCCGTCGAAGGTCAGGGCAATGGTTTCCGGAATTTCGCCAAGGAGGGTCGCGCCGCCCGTTTCGAGGGAAAAACTGACAAAAATGTTGTCCGCGAAATCCCGGCCCGCGAGAAAAGCGGCTTTGGCTTCGGTCAGGGAAGTGAATGTTTCCAAAATAAAATCCCGAACGCCGAGCATCCGGAAGATCCGGTAGATCGTGGTATAATGGCGACGGCAGTCGTCAAAGTCCATGTCCCCGTAAGGCTTCAATAGGCCACCCAGCGGGCCGATATCGGCCAGGATCGGTTTCCGACCGGCGGCCCGGCGCGCGACCGCCACGGCCTGCCGGATCGTCCGCCGCAGGTCGCAATGCTTGAAATTGAGCGGGTTGGCGCCCAGCGTGTTGGTGAGAATCGCGTCGGAACCGGCGTCAATATATGCCTTTTGCAATTCATAGACCGCCTCGGGATTACGCAAATTGAGCGCGCAGGACGGTTCGCCGGGCTGAAGTCCGTGACGGAAAAGATTCATGCCCGTGGCGCCGTCCAGAATCATAATTTTGCGCGGCCATCGGCTTCCGAAATTATTCATCCCCTATTCTATCTGAAATCACCGAATAGTCAAGCTTATCCGACGTTTGTTTATCTTGTCTTTTTGGTTTATTTAGTCCTTTTAGTTAAAACCAGACAGACTAAAAAGACCAGAAAAACCAGATAAACTATGTTGTTGGTTTTAGATAATCCTTGACAACCCTAAAAATCTCATTATATTTGGATGTGGCGCAACCAACCAAGATCCCCCCGGCCGGGAAATTCACCACCCTGATCATGGCCGCGGGTTTAGGAAAAAGGATGTTCTCAAAACTTCCCAAAATTCTTCATCCGATCATGGGCAAATACGTCATCCAATTCGTCGTCGACCTGGCGCTCGAGATCGCCAGTTCGGAAATCGTCGTCATCGTCGGCAAAAACGGGGACCGGGTGAAAAAAATCATCGGTCCCGGGGTTCGCTACGCGGTTCAGCCTTTGCCCCGGGGGACCGGCGACGCGGTCCAGAAAGGTCTGGCGGTCAGCCGCTATCCGAATATTCTGATCCTGTCCGGCGACGTCCCCCTGCTTCGGAAAAAAACCATCCAGGAAATGATCGGAGAACATAAGGCCGAACGGGCTGCGCTCACATTTTTAACCTGCGATTTCACCAATCCTTACGGCTACGGCCGGGTCGTCCGCGACCGGAAAAACAAGGTCGTAAAAATCGTCGAAGACGCCGATGCCACTTCCGCCCAGAAAAAAATCCGGGAAATCAATGCCGGCATTTATTTTGTCCGCCGCGACTCCCTCCGGGCGGCCCTGCAAAAGGTCGACGCCCACAATCAGCAGGGCGAATATTACCTGCCGGATATCGTCCGGGGAATCCTCGCCCGACGCGAAATAGTCATCGGTTTCAAGTCGGCCGCCGAAGACGAGATCGTCGGAATCAATACCAGGCTCGACCTGGCTTACGTCCGGAACTTCATCAAAAACCGCTGGTTCGCGGAATTGATGAAACGCGGCGTGCTGATTGAGGACCCCTCGACCACGAACATCGACCTGACCGTGAAAATCGGCGATTTCGTGCAGATCCGGCCGTACACCTTCCTGGAAGGCCGGACCCGGATTCCCGACGGCCAGACCGTCGGTCCTTTTATCTGGATCCGCGACAACCGGATCCGCGGCACCGGGATCAAAACTCCGAAGGATAACGTAAGGTGAAAACGCCGGGTAAAATCATCGTCTATGTTGCGGCCGTCATCCTGCTCTTATTCACGGCCTCGATTGCGGTCCGCCTTACGCGCGCCGACCCGCAGAAAACTTTTTTGCGGAACAGCAATCTTCGGGTTGAGGTTCTCAACGGCTGCGGCGTCAACCGGCTCGCCCTTAAGGTCACGGATTTGCTGCGGGAAAAGGGCTTTAACGTGGTGTCGGTCGGCGCGGCCCGTTCGGACAGCTTTCCCGAATCCGTGGTCCTGGAACGGGCGGACGAAAACATGGAAAATGCCCGCTATTTCGCCAAACGGATTGGTTGCAAGAATGTCGGCAAGGACGTTGATCCCGCCTTGTATGTCGATGTGACCCTGATCGTCGGCGCGGACTACCGGAAAATATTCCCCGATGTCGAAAAAAAGTTCTAACCTCGCCGAAACTTCGGCGCGCGACCGGGCGGTTGACCTGGCCCGCCGCATCCACGATAAAAAAGGCCTGGGTATCTGCGTGTTCGACCTGCGGGGCATCTCTCCGATCACCGATTTTTTCGTCATTGCCGAAGGCCTTTCCGAAATCCATAACCGGGCGATCGCCGACCACCTGGCCGCGGCCGAAAAACCCGAACATACGGAAGGCCGCAACCCGGGGAGCTGGGTCCTGCTCGATTTCATCGATGTCATCGTCCATATTTTTTCCCGCGAAACCCGGCTCTTTTACGGTCTGGAACGTTTATGGGGCGACGCACCCAGGATCGAGTTCGATAATGACGATTAAGAGCCGTCTGCGAACGCTCCTCCACGAGTATTATCCGGATGAAGAGATCTGGGTCGATTCCGTGCCCCGGGACAAGGAAGGCGATTATTCGACGAATTTGGCTCTTAAAACCGCGCCCCGGGCCGGGGTCACCCCGATGGTCCAGGCGGAAAAGATTGCCGCAGAGATCCGCGATCCGATGATTGACCGGGTTTCCGTTTATCCGCCCGGCTTCGTCAATTTCACGATCCGCCGGGATTTCTTTTTCGAACGCCTCCGGAACGAGGATTTTTCCCTGTCGACCGGCGCCGGAGAACGCATCCTGGTCGAGTTCGTCAGCGCCAATCCCACCGGTCCGATGAATATCGTCAGCGCCCGGGCCGCCGCGGTCGGCGACGCGCTGGTGCGGCTGCTCAAAGCGGCCGGCAACCAGGCCTTCGGTGAATACTATGTCAACGACATGGGGCGGCAGACAGAACTCCTCGCGCGGAGCGTGCAAGCCCGGATCGCGGAAATCGAAGGCCGGGAAGCGAAAATTCCCGAAGACGGTTATCATGGCGAATATATCATCGAGGTCGCCCGCGAGGCGTTGAAATCGGGCAAGAAAAACCTTGAAGAATTGGGGAAATTCGCCGTCGAAACTTTTCTCCAGATGGGCAAGAACACCCTGAAAAGTTTCAACGTGGTGTTTGATTACTGGGTGCGGGAATCGGAAATATACAAAAAGGACCTGATCGATAAAGTCCTCGAGACCCTTAACCAGAAAAGCCTGATTTACCGGAAGGACGGCGCGCAGTTCTTCAAGGCCACCGAGTTCGGCGATACCGAAGACCGGGTTCTGATTACCTCGAACAACCGGAATACTTATCTGCTGCCCGACCTGGCTTACCATCTGGATAAGATAAGCCGGGGTTACGACCGCCTGATCAACATCTGGGGTCCGGACCACGACGGGTATATCAAGCGCCTGGTGGGCGGGGTTAAAGCCCTGGGATATCCGGCCGAGCGGATCGTTAAAGTCCTCATCGTCCAGGAAGTAAAAATCAAAAAAGGCGCCCAATACCTGACGATGTCCAAACGGGCCGGCAGCTTCACGACCCTGGATGAATTGTTGGCGGTGATCCCGCGGGACGTGGCGCGGTTCTTCTTTCTTATGCGTTCTTCGTCCCAGCCTCTGGATTTCGACCTGGATCTCGCGCTCAAGACTTCCGAAGAGAACCCGGTTTACTACGTCCAGTACGCCCACGCCCGGATCAAGAGCATCATCGCTTTTGCCCAGGAAAAAGGTGCGGTCATGCCGTCGGACGCCGACGCTCCTTTAGACCGGCTGGTCGAAAAAGAGGAGCAGTATTTAATCAAAGACATCCTCCGGTTGCCGGAAGTTATCGAGGACGCGACCCGCAGTCTGGAACCATATTTTCTTACCTATTATCTCATCGATCTGGCGCGGGATTTCCATATTTTTTATGACCGGCACCGGGTTGTGTGCGAAGACCCGGTTCGGACTCAGGCCCGGCTTTATCTGGTCCGCCGGACCGCGGACGCTTTGAAGAAAGGATGCGACCTGATGGGCATCTCGTGCCCGGATAAAATGTGAAGGAGGTTCAATGAACCTAGCTAGTTTGTTATCGAAGGAACATATAAACCTGCAGATCAAATCGAGCAAGAAAGAAGAGATCATCGCCGGTTTGGTTTATCAGATTAAAAAGGGGAACGACGCCGAACTGATCATTCATACCCTGTTGAAAAGAGAGGAACTCGGTTCGACCGGTATCGGCAAGGGCATCGCTATTCCCCATTGCCGCTCCCTGGCCGTGGATAAGCTCGAGATCGCGGTCGGCCGGACCGCCAAACCGGTCAACTACAACGCGATCGATAAAAAACCGGTGACGATTTTTTTCCTGATCATCGCCCCTCCCCAGGATCCGGGTAACCAGTATCTCATCACCCTGGGTAAGATCGTTCAGATCGCCAAGGAGCTGACCAAGAAGAATACCCTGGATGAGGTTAAAACTCCGGACGAGTTCATCGCGCTGATCAATATCATTGAAAAAGATTTGGCGAAAAGGAAGTAAGCAATGGCTAACGTTGCCAACATGTACCTGCAGATTCTTTTTGACCTGGATAACCTCCTCGCCGACATGGAGGAACCGGGATACAAAAAGATCGGGTTTAAGATCGAAGATGAAGCGACTACCACCATCATCAAGGCGCGCACCGACGTGCTGCAAAAGATCCCCAAGGATCTCGTGAATACTTATGAAATGCTGAAAAAAAGGTACCGCCGGGCGATCGCGCCGGTGGAAAACGGGTTTTGCTTCGGCTGTTTTCAAAAGCTGCCGACCGAGCTTTCCACGAAGAGCAAAGAAGTCATCTACTGCCCCAACTGCGGCCGGATTCTTTACTTGCGTAAAAAATAACCATCAAGCCTAACCGCGTCATCCATTTACTGGCCGCCCTGGTTATTCTGGTCGGCGTCATCCGCCTGGCCGGTTACGCGCTGATCGACTGGGACGAAGGCGTTTTCGCTTTGCACGGCCGGTGGTTCGCTTCCGGCGGCGCCGAGGGTAAGCCCTTCAATTTTCAAACCCCGCCCCTTTACCAATTGATGGTCGGCGGCCTTTTCAAAATCGGCGGTCCCCATCCGATTTTTCTCCCCATCCTGGCCCTGGTTTTTTCCATCCTGACCGTCTATGCCCTTTATTACTACGGCCGCCGGATTTATGACGAACGTACGGCCCTGGCCGCGATCGCGGTCTTTATCACCAGCGAATTTTTCCTGTTCTTTTCCCGATCCGGGCTGAGCGAAGCGGTTTTTCTGCTGTTCTTCTGGTCGGCTTTCGCCTCTTTTTTAGTCGGCCTGAATTCCGGCCGGACCCGGGATTTTCTCGGAGCGGGCATCTTCACGGTCCTGGCCATGTACACAAAATATTCGGCGCCGGTTCTGCTTCCGATCTTCGCGGTCATCGGCGGTCTCCATCGAAAAAGCATCAACCGGAAGTGGTTCTGGCTGACGATCGTCCTGCCGACGCTGGTGTTCTTGCCTTACCTCTTCGTTTTTATCCGTTATGTTACGCCCCCGGTCATCGCGGAACGCCATTTCCTGATTCTGGGTCTCAATCACCTCCGGTTTCTCTATTACCTTCTTGTTTTCGCGCCGGCCGCCCTGATCCTGGCCGCCCTGTATTCTTCCCGGATTCAAAAAACCGACTATTACCTGTATATCGCGTTTTTAATATTTTTTGTCGTGCTGGGTTTTTACCGGCCCTATTTCCGCCTGGCCTATCCCCTGATTCCGATCCTCGCTTTCCTGGCTGGACGGTTTTTAATCTTGTCCGGACGGTGGCGGCCGTATTTATTAACGTTTTCGGTTTTAGTCTCCCTGGCCCTGGGTGTCCGAACCGTTATCTACCGGTCCCGGATACCGGCCGAAATTGCGGCGGAAGTCGGGCGTTCGATCCGGGACGGCAAAATCGGCTATTACCTGGCCGCGGTCCCCCCCAATATCCTGGCTTATCTGCCCGGCCGGCTGGCCTTACCCGAAGATCATCCGGCGGTCCGTTTGGGCCGCCGTTTTCCGAGCCTGATGCGCGGCCGGTTGATCATCCAACCGGAAAATAACCGGCTGATCGGTCAGGACCGGACGATCTTCCTTTATTCGACCGTCATGGATCCTTTCCAGTCCGAACACGATGGTCTTTTGAACCGGGGTCAGCGCCGCCGGATCTGGGATTTCATCGACGCGCCGGTTTATTATCGGGATATCTTCAATCCCCTGCGCAACCGTAAGCAACTGTACGCGATATATTGGTTTGAACATGCGGAAATGAAGGAAGACCTGGACCGGCTCTGGCGTCTCGGTTTCCTGCCCGAGTGCCAAGTTTTTAACAACAGTAAGTAGTACGTAGAAAGTAGTAAATAGCCAGCAAAAGATAGTAAGTGGTAAGTAGAAGACATTAAGTAGTTGTAATATGTAGAAGTAAGTTTTCTACATACTACATACTCCTTACTCCTTACTGTTTTATCGGTATTCGATTAACAGGATCTGGTTTTTGCCCGACGAATCGCGGTATTTCACGAAACGGTGCGGGTATCCTTTTTCGATCCAAAAATAAAATTTCATTTTGGTAAAGATCACCCGCGGGATCAAGCGGACTTTCCAGCATTCGAAACTGCCGGCCGGAGTTCGGACCGTATCCTCACCCACGGTTTCCAGATCGGCGTTGATGATCATGAATTCCGGCACGCCGAGCCGGATCCGCTTCTTAAAATTCGGTCCGAGGTCAAAACCCCGGAGGACAAAATCGATCGTATGCCGGTCAAAAACAGGATCGGAATTGGAATATTTCTTTTCCCTGCCATTATAAAAAACGCGGTACGATTCGTCGTTGATGATTTCGATATTCAGCTTATCGCCGATCACTTTTTTCAGGTACCGGGTTTCCAGGTTCAGGGTATCGAGAATAACTTCGATTACCCGATCTGAGACATAGAAGACATGGTAACCCAGGCTGTCTCTTTGGGATTCAATTACGATCCGCCCCATCTTCCCCTTATCGTTCGTTTCGTAAAGAATATGCTCTTGATCGGGTAACAGGGCAAGGAACAGGGCGAAGAGCATCATTTAATATCCGGGTTTTTTTCCCTTTTTCTTCGGGGCAATCCGGTTCAGGCGGTCGACGATGTCCAGAATCTGAAGGACGTCGTTGATTTCATATTCCGCGCCCGATTTGGCGGTTCCGAAAGTATCGCCATATCGGGCGAACGCGGTTTTCATCCCGAGCAGTTTGGCGCCGATGATGTCCCTTTCGGCCCAATCGCCGATCATCAGGGCTTCCTGGGGTTTGACCTTTAATTTCTGAAGCGCGAGCCGGAAAGGCGCCGGGTCCGGTTTACGCCGGCCGGTGTCCTCAAAGGTGATGACCGTATCGAATATATTATGGAGGTTAAGCTGGCTCAGGCGCAGCCAGGCTTGGAGCCGCGGCGCGTCGCTGATCACGGCCAACCGCAGGCCTCTTTTGATAAGCCCGATCATCGTCAACTGGACATGCGGATAGAGCACCATCGCCGCTTCGCGCGCCCGGCGGTAACCGATGATGCCGGCGGCATGGATCCGGTAATCGATTTTACCGATTTCCTTGGCGAGAAACTTGTCGAACACCCGCTGGTCCTCGATCCCTTCTTCCTGATAGATTTCGTAGATCTTTCTTTTTGCTTCCGCCGGTGAGGTTTTCAAACCGGCGTCAATCATCGCCGTGATCGCCGAAACGACCGCGGCCTCTTTCATCGCCATGAAATCGACCAGAGTGTTGTCGAGATCGAAAATGACGGCTTTAATCACAGATGCTCGCGGAGCAGGGCCGCGGCCTTTTCGGGCGCGAACCGGTTGATATAAAACCCCGTTCCGAGTTCGAATCCGGTCGTCCGGTAAAGCTGGGGGGCAATTTCGATATGCCAGTGAAAATCCTGCTGGATCGATTTCCAGTAATCGGAACGCGGCAGGAGGTTGGGGCTGTCGTTAAGAATCATGTTATACGGGGGATCGTCCAGGACGCGGCGCATGGCGCCGGTCATTTTTTTCATGACGAGGGCCAGGTCGCGGATTTCATCCGGGTTGATGAGTTTGTAGCTGAACGCGTGGCGTTTCGGAATGACCATGATTTCGAACGGAAAACGCGAGGCGTAGGGCGCGATGACCACGAATTTTTCGGATTGATAAATCAGCCGGTCGCCCATATCCAATTCCTGCTCGATGATGTCGCAGAACAAACAGCGTTCTTTATAACCGTAATACTCCAGGCAGCCCTGGAGTTTCACTTTGATCCGGATCGGCGTCGCGGGGAGCGCGATGAGGTCCGAGTGGGCGTGGGTGATCGTCGAAGCGCCGGCGAGCCGGCCGTAATTCTTGAAGATCAGGATGTACCGGAAACGCTGGTCGCGCTGCAGGTCTTCGATCCGGCGGCGATAGGTGTCGAAAACCAAGCTTGCCTGCTCCGGGGAAAGGTCTCCGGAGTGCCGGATATGTTCCGGAGTTTCGATGATAACCTCGTTGGCGCCGATGCCGCTGACCATATCATATACTCCGGCGCCGCTCTTCTGAAGCTCGCCTTCGATCCGGAGAATCGGGTTGATGTTGGGCACGACGCGGACCTTCCAGCCGGGCTGGTCGGCCGGAGTATTGTCGCGGAGGGCGTAGATCTCCCGGGGCGTCTGGGCTTCGTTACCCGCGCAGAACGGACAGGGCTGGTCGGTCTCCGGAATTTCCGCCGGGCTTTTGGGTACGGTTGACTCTTCGGTATCGATGATCACCCATGTATCGGTTACGATATCGCGCCTTACTTCCGACATTAATCCTCCTTTGGGGATACCCGGGGGCGGTTATTCGACGGTGACGCTTTTCGCGAGATTGCGCGGCCGGTCGACATCGAGCCCCTTAAGGGTGGCGATATAATAGGCCAGCAGCTGGAGCGGCACGATCGCCAGGATCGCGGACGTGTACTCCGAGCAGACCGGTATGGTTATTGAATGGCGGCTGATCGCCCGGGTCCGGGTATCGTTGTCGCTGACCAGGGAGATGATGATTCCCTGACGGGCGGACACTTCCTGGATATTGTTAAGCATCTTGTCATAAACCCCGGACTGCGGGTTGATGCAGACGACCGGCATATGGGAGTCAATCAGGGCGATCGGGCCGTGCTTCATCTCCCCGGCCGCGTAGCCGGTGGAGTGAATGTATGAAATTTCTTTTAACTTCAGGGCGCCTTCCAGGGCGGTCGGGTAGTTGATACCCCGGCCCAGAAAAAGAAAATCCCGGGCGTTGGAAAACTGAGTCGCGATCTCCCGGATCTTACCGGCATTATTCAAAATTTCTTCGATTTGATAGGGCAGCTCCCGAAGGGCGTTGATATGCGAGGTAAAATCCTGGGCGCTGACAAAACCCCGGATTTTGCCGAGATACAGGCCGATCAGATAAAGGGTAACGATCTCGGCGGTATAAGCCTTGGTCGACGCGACCCCGATCTCGGGTCCGGCCATTAACGCGACGTTGCCGTCCGATTCCCGGTAGATGCTGGAATGGAGAACGTTGACCAGGGACAGGACTTTTAAAAATTTCGCCTTGGCCTCGCGCAGGCCGGCCAGAGTATCCGCGGTTTCGCCGGATTGACTGATGGCCATGACCGCGGTGTCGCCGTCGAGGACCGTGTCCCGGTAGCGGAATTCGCTGGATATGTCGACTTCGGTCGAGATCCGGGCGAACCGCTCGATCAGGTATTTGCCGACTACGCCGGCATGCCACGAAGTGCCGCAGGCCTGGATCAGAATGCGGGAGATTTTCCGGAACTCGGGTTCCGTCAGGTTCACCTCGGCACCGAGGTTGATGGTGTCGTTCTGGACGCGGTCGCGGATGATGTTCTGGATGATCTTGGGCTGCTCGTAGATCTCCTTGAGCATGAAATGAGGGTAATTGTCTTTGTTGATATCTTTGACCTTAAGGCTGATCTGGCGGGATTTGACCGTCAGATTATTTCCATCATGGTCGGTGACCCGGCAGTTGCCGGCAGTAAGAACGCCGATCGATTTGTTCGGCAGGTCGATGACGTTGTTGAAGATGGAAAGGACGCCGGAAAAATCCGAAGCCAGGGCGGATTCCTCGGGACCGACGCTGCAGATAAGGGGGGCGTCGTGGCGGGCGCAGACGATCTTGTCCGGCTCGCGCACCGAAATCGCGCCAAAAGCGTAACCGCCTTTAAGCCGGGGTAGGATCGAGCGGACCGCATCATAAAGGCCTTGACCGATATGGTCCTCAATCAAATGCACGATCACCTCGGAATCGGTCAGGGACCGGAATATATGGCCGCGATCTTCCAGATCCTCCTTAAGCGTCAGATAATTCTCAATGATCCCGTTTACGACGATCGCGATCTCCACCTCGCAATCGACCAGGGGGTGCGTGTTCTTTTCCTGAGGCAAGCCGTGGGTCGCCCAACGTGTGTGACCTAACCCGACCCGGCCTTTTACCGGTTCTTTTTTTAACAGTTCCGCCAATTCGCTCAACTTGCCGGGCACTTTACGGATGGATAGTTCGTTGTTGTCGATCAGGGCCAACCCGCAGGAATCGTAGCCACGGTACTCAAGACGCCAGAGACCGCCCATAAGCACGCTGGCCACGTCGCGGGGGCCGATATAGCCGATAATACCGCACATCGGGTAATTATAATGAAATCATGGGGATTGTCAAGGAAACAATAAAAACGGTCTTTCTGGTCTTTTTGGTTTTTCTTGTCTTTTTAGTTTAAACCAGATAGACGAAACAGACAAAATAGACCAGATAGATTTTTAATGGTTTACTTGAGCAGCGACTGCAGTTTATAAAGGTTGTTATAAATGCCGTTTTTCGCGAGCAGTTCCGAATGCGTTCCGGTTTCCTTGATCTCGCCTTTGTGAATAACGTAAATCCGGTCGACTTCCTTGATCGTGCTCAGACGATGGGCGATGACGATCGAGGTCCGGTTCGCCATCAGCTTGCGGATGCCCTCCTGGATAAGCCGTTCGGTTTCGGTATCGATGTTCGCGGTCGCCTCGTCGAGCACGAGAATTCGGGGATCGAAGGCCAGAACCCGGGCGAACGATAGCAGCTGCCGCTCCCCGGTCGATAAAGTCACGCCCCGTTCCATGACGTCCTCGTCGAATTTCTTGGGGAACCGGTCGATGAAGCGGTCGGCATCGATGTCGGCGGAAATCCGGCGCACGGCCTCGTCGGAAAGGGGCTGGTTGAGCCGGATGTTGGATTTAATATCGCCCGCGAAAAGAAAAACGTCCTGCATGACCACGCCGATCTTGGCGCGCAGAGCCGCGGGATCAAGTTCCCGGATATCGATGCCGTCCACGAGAATCCGCCCGCGCTGGATTTCATAAAGTCTTGAAATAAGGCTGATGATCGAGGTTTTCCCCGCGCCGGTCGCCCCGACGATCGCCACGTGTTCCCCGGGCCGGACGCGGAAGGACACGTCCCGCAGCACCCATTCCGGTTCCTGATAGCTGAACCAGACATTCTGAAATTCAATTTCGCCCCGCACCTTACCCAGGGATTTGGGTTTAAGGATGGACCGGATCTTGATCTCTTCGTCGAGGAGGAGGAAAATCCGCTCGCTGGAGGCCATCGCCGACTGGAGGAGCGTGTAGGATTCGGTGAGTTCCCGGATCGGCCGGAAAAACATCTCGACATAACTGACGAAGGCGACGATGATCCCGAGCGAAACATTGCCCTGAATTACCTGTCCGCCGCCGTAATAAATAACCAGGCCGATGCCGAGGGAACTGATAATTTCGATGATCGGCCGGAAAAATGACATCAGCCAGACTTCCTTCAGGTTGACCTTGAGGTAATCCTCGTTGATCCGGTCAAAACGGGCCTGGTTGTCCGCCTCCTGGTTGAAGATTTTAATGACCCGGATTCCGGAATAATTTTCCTGAAGCGTGGCGTTCATCCGGGCCAGCCGGGTGCGGACCAGGCGGTATATGTCCCGGGCCCGGAAGCGGAAATAGGAAGTCAGGATAAGAACCAGGGGGATGACGATAAAGGAGATGAGAGCCAATTTGACGTTGATCGTCAGCATGATCACGATGATCCCGACGAGCATCAGAATGTCCCGGAACAGGGTTGTGAAAACCTGGGAAAAAGCTTCGTTGATCGCTTCGACGTCGTTCGTGGCGCGGGTGACGAGCCGGCCGACCGGGTTGCGGTCAAAGAAAGAAAGGTCCGAATACTGGAGTTTTTTAAAGACCCGCACCCGCATTTCATGCATGAACCGCTGGCCCGCGTATTGGGTCAGGTAAATCTGAACGAAGTTGGCGACCGCGCCGGCCGCGATGATCGCGACGAAAACGAGGACGATCCGGAACAGGCCGGTAAAGTCGCGGTGCCGGAGGCCGGCGATTTCCGGACCCGGCAGAGCGTGGATGCGGTCGTAGTTGATCAGGTAGAACCCTGCGTATTCCGAAAACGACTCCCGGTTGCGGTCGATTACCGCCCGGATCCGGGCATCGACTTCCGTTTTGAAGATGTAATAATAACGTTCGCGGGAAATCCGGCCGTCCCGCTCCGCGCGGCGCAGCCGCGAAGGATCGGTTCTGCTCAGCATGGTCTGGGTCGCGAAATAACGGTTATTTCCGAGCGGCAGGTAACCCGGTCCGAGCGAATCTTGCACGATCTTCCCGCCCTTTACGATGTAATTGTCGATCGAAGTTTTGATCAGGAAGGGATAACTGAGCTCGACCGACGCCGCGATGACCAAAAACAGGGCGCTCCCGGCGAGATATTTGATGAACGGGCGCATGTATCGGAGCAGGCGCGCCGCGATCCGGCGGTCAAAAACCTTGCCGATATCTTTTTCTTCGGTCGGGTATCCGTTCATGGTTTAGAGAGTCTCCAGCCGCATCGCGATCTGCTGGCGTGCGTAGATATCGGCGTAAAGGCCGTGCGCTTTGATCAAATCATTGTGCCGCCCGGTTTCCGCGATCCGGCCCTGGTCGATGACGATGATTTTAACCGCGTCCTGGATGGCGAAAAGGCGGTGGGAAATGACGATGACCGTGCGCCGGGTGATTTCGTCCTGCAGGGCGGCCAGGATTTTCTTTTCGGTCTCGGCGTCCACCGCGGAAATGGCGTCATCCAGAACCAGGATGGGTCGGTCCAGAAGCAATGCCCGCGCCAGGGCGATCCGTTGTTTCTGCCCGCCGCTTAACGTGACGCCGCGTTCGCCGATGACCGTGTCGAATCCGTTGGGAAACTGAACGATCTCGTCGTAAATCTGGCTCGTCCGGGCGACTCGTTCCATGGCTTCGACCGATGCCGAGCGGTTGCCGAAAACGATATTCTCCCGAATCGTGTCGGAAAAAAGGAAGGTGTCCTGGGGTACGTAGGCGATGTTCGCGCGCAATTCGGCCAGGTCCATGTCTTTGATGTTTATACCGTCAAGGCGGATCTCCCCTTCCTTAAAATCATACAAACGAAGGAGCAGGCTGACCAGGCTGGTTTTACCCGAACCGATCGGACCGGTCACGCCGATAAATTCCCGGGGTTTCACGGTCAGGTTTATATCCCGGAGCGCCGGTTCCTTTTTCCCCGGATAAGTGAAACTCACGTCCTGAAAAGCGATCGCCCCTTTTATCCGGCCGACCTTTCGGTTGCCGGATATAATCGTCGGCTTGATATCCAGAATCCGGTTGATGCGGCCCTGGGACGCGGCCCCGCGCTGGAACATGTTAATCGCCTGGCCGATGGCGATCATGGGCCAGACCAGGGTCTGCAGATAAGCGACAAAAGCGACGAAGGATCCGATCGTAATCTGCCCGAGAATCACCGACCGGCCGCCGAATCCCAAAACGATCATTTCTCCGGTCGCGGCGAGGGTAAAGATCACCGGGAAGAAAAGACCCCAGACCCGGACCAGGGCCAGATTCTTGCCGACGTATTCCGTGCTCAATTTATCAAAACGTTTTATCTCCGGTTCTTCCTGAACAAAGATTTTGATCACCCGGATTCCGGAAAGGTTTTCCCGGACCCGTTCCGTGAGCGAGGAGAATTGTTCCTGGACTTTTTCAAATAAACGGTGAATGAGAGATCCGAATTTCGTCGAGAAAAAGGCGATCACCGGGAAGGGAATCAAAGCGAGCAAAGTCAGCCGGGGGCTGATAATGAGCATCATGACGAGCGATGCGATGCCCAGAATTAGGATGTCGGTAAGGATTACCAGACCGAAACCGATCGCCTGACGGACCGCGTTGATGTCGTTGGTCGCGTGAGCCATCAAATCGCCGGTTTTCACGGTGTCGAACGTGCTCGAATCCAGAGTCGTGATATGGTTGTATAAATCGGTTCGAAGTTCGCGTTCGATCCGGCGCGATGAACCAATGAGCAGAAAACGCCAGACAAACCGTCCGATCGCGATACCGAAGGCGATCAGCATTATTAATATAAAATAAAACCGGAGGTTTCCAAAAGTCGCCCGGCCCAGGGAAAGCGCGTCAATCGCGGCTTTCAATACTCTGGGCACGGCCAGTTGAAGAAGATCGATAACCATCAGTGAAAAAATTCCGATAATAATGCGTAAACGGTATTTTTTAAAGTATTTTGTTAAGCGAATAAGCTCGCGCATCGGGTATTATACTTAAAAAACGCGGAATTACAAGATTGAATTGATTAAAATTCATAATAATCATTTGGCGTGAATCTTGACTTACGCTCGAAAATACGTATAATACACATAAATTACGGGTTCCGGATAAACATACCGGTTGCCTTTTCGGTCTAAAATTTAGAAGTTAAAAAGGGAGATAATATGAAAGAAAAAGTCATTGAAGTTTTGAATAAAATCCGGCCCTATCTGCAGCGAGATGGCGGCGATGTTGAATTGGTTGATGTCGGGCAGGACGGGGTTGTTAAAGTCCGGCTGACCGGCCAATGCGGATGCTGCCCGATGAGCGTCATGACATTAAAAATGTCGATCGAACAGAAACTTATGGAAGCGATACCGGATGTAAAAAGGGTTGAGCAGGTAACATAAACATATTGATGAATTTGGTCTCCGAGAACATCACAGACGACGATTTCGAACGCGAAGTGGTTAATTCCGCGCTTCCGGTTTTGGTTGAATTTTGGGCCGGCTGGTGCGGCCCGTGTCGATTAATGAATCCGGTCCTTGACGAACTGGCCGCCGAGTACCAGGGACGAATCCGGGTCGCCAAAATCGATATCGACTCCCATACCCTCCGGATGAAAGAATACCACGTTCTCAGTATTCCCAACCTAAAATTTTTCAAGAACGGCAAAGTCGTGAACGAAATAATCGGCGCCGTGCCGAAAAACGAGTTGGTTCGAAAAATCGATGCCCTGCTCAACGCCTAAAACTGCTGAACGCGTTCTTTCCGCGTTCAGCATCGATCACCAGGGCGGTCTTGTCGATAAATTCACAGGCGACCAGTCCCGAGCCGTGTTGGAAACCAAAATCCGGCAAATGCCGGGCATTATTCAGGAGGAAAAACCATGAAAATCATCAAAGGGTCAAAGACCGAAAAAAACCTATTAACGGCTTTCGCGGGCGAATCCCAGGCTCGCAACCGTTACACTTATTTTGCTTCCCAGGCCAAGAAGGAATGCTATGAGCAGATCTGCGCGATTTTCAGCGACACCGCGGATAACGAGAAGGAACACGCCAAGCGGTTCTTCACATATCTTGAAGGCGGCGCCGTCGAGGTCACGGCGGCGTTCCCGGCCGGCATGATCGGTAAGACTGCGGAGAACCTTTTGGAAGCGGCCGGCGGCGAGAATTACGAACATACGACCATGTATCCGGGTTTCGCCAAGATCGCGGACGAAGAGGGTTTTCCCGATGTCGCGGCCACTTTCCGGGCCGTTTCAGTCGCGGAAAAAGGGCATGAAATGCGTTATCTTGCCCTGCTCGAAAACATTCAGAAACACCGCGTTTTCAAACGCGACCGTACGGTAAAATGGCGCTGCCGCAACTGCGGTTATATCCATGAAGGCGATGAAGCGCCCAAAAAATGTCCGGCCTGCCTGCATCCTCAGGATTATTTCGAACTGCGGGCGGAGAATTATTAACCGATAGGTTAATAGCGTTAATATGGTTAATATCGTTAACGGAACTAACGAAAAGGATGTGAACCATGCCTGACGAAGATATGTTAAAAGGTTTAAAGACGGCGCTCGAAACCGAGATGAACGGTATCGAGTTCTACCGGACCGCGGCCGAGAAAACCGAGGATCCGAAGGGTAAGACGGTTTTCCAAATCCTGGCTAACGATGAAGCCCGGCATTTCGTCGAATTGAAAAAACAACACGATGCGCTGATGAAAACGGGAAAATGGGCGGCATCGATCGAGCTGGGCAAACCAACCGAATTCAAGGGTAAGAGTCCGATTTTTTCCGACGATTTCAAGACCCGGATCAAGGACCGGCATTTTGAAATGTCCGCGCTCTCGATCGGCGCCCTCCTGGAAACCAATGCCATCGATTTTTACCGCCAGTTAAAAGGGAAATCGTCGGATCCGAACGCAAGAAAGTTCTTCGCGGAACTTCAACAATGGGAAGAAAGGCACCTCGACGCGATCGTCAAGCAGCTCGATCTGGTCAAAGAGGAATTCTGGCAAAACGCCCACTGGGCACCCTATTAAATGATGGCGGTTTCGAAATGCGATTCGGATTCGTTTGACATAACCGACTGTCGATGACGCCGGACGAAACGCCTTTCGCAACCGCCAACGAAATAACGAATTGTTTCCTATTGAGAGGAGCATAATTCATGTCCTTTTATTCCGACAAAGTGATGGAGCATTTCCAGCATCCCCGGAATGTCGGCGAAATCGAAAATCCGGACGGCGTGGGCACGGTCGGCAATCCGGTTTGCGGGGATATGATGACCTTTTACATCCGGGTTCAGGACGACCGGCTCGTCGACGTCAAGTTCAAGACTTTCGGGTGCGGCGCGGCGATCGCGGTCTCCTCCATGGTCACCGAAATGGCCAAAGGTAAAACCCTCGACGAAGTCATGGCGATCACCAATGACAAGGTCGCCGAGGAATTGGGCGGGTTGCCGACGAATAAAATGCACTGCTCGAACCTTGGCGCCGACGCCCTCCACCGCGCGATCGAAGACTACCGGCAGAAACAAAAGAAATAGTTCGCGCAGCGAAATACTTTCCAGTCCGCAGGACTCTCTTTAAACTTGGTTTTTCTTCTTGTTTATCTGTGGCAGGCGGTTGAATTTTTGCTGGTAATCTTCAACCAGCTTTTTGTAAACGGGCGCTGGATTCGGGACGGGCTGAAAACGAAAAAAGTTCACGATATTGAAATCCGGATCTTTACGGTCGAGCATCAGCTCCATGGTCCGGGCCAGGCTTTCGGTCTGGCCGATATAAACCAAATCCTGAAGGATGTCGGCAAATTCAAAAACACCGGAATAATCGGGGGCGTTCCGAACCTGCTCGGGTATCAGTTTCCGCCATGGCGCGTCAATAGGCATTACTTAATATATTTATTTTGGCAAAAAAGTCAAGATTTTTTATTACTTCGTACCGGGATTTAATTCCAGTGAACGAAGTGAACTCCCTTCCAACGAGCAAAGCGAGTTTCCTTCCAGCGAGCGTAGCGAGGTCCCTTCCATTCAACGGAGTTGAATAATAAATAAAATCCGTTCGGATTTTATTTAACTTTATCCATCTTCAGCTTGATCAGGCCGAGGTTGGCGTCTTTGGCGCAGATCACGAAAAAAACGTTTTCCGGTTTGGCCCGGGCGAAAAATACGACTTTCGGAGTATAGAGAATAACTCCCCCTTCCTCGACCCGGAGGCTCTTCTTGACCTGGCCCACGATCCGCGCGGCCATGGCCCCGAATTTAGCCGCTTCATAGCCGGCCGTGAACTGGCTGTCGATGATAAAACCATCGTAGGTTACGGTCCCGGCCCCCAGCACTTTTGGTATTTTTGTAATATCGGTCAGTTTCATCCCAGCACCTCCCGGATCTCGTCGATGATTTTGCGGGCGTAGACAAAAATAAGTCCGGGTTTTGCTTCCGGCTGGGTGATCACGCACAGCAGTGATTCGCCGGCGGTTATCACGCAGATCGTTTCGCGGCTCTTCTCGATGATGATTTTTTCAACCGGACCTTCGTTCAGGTATTTGAAGGATTCGAACGCCTCGTTGAAGATCGCCGCGACGAGCGCCGATATCTCCTCAATGTCCTCCCGCTTTTCGGCGTAATTTTTAATCAGTAGACCGTCTCTGGCGGATATAAAAGCGGCGTTGACGGTTTTCAGAGATAAGAGTTTTTCCATCGGAATGTTCAACCGGTCAAAAGGCGTTCCCGTTTCCGCGGTTGGGGAAACGACCGGTTCCGGAACTTTCATTTCTTCCGCGAACAGGGGCGGCGGAGCCGGTTCTTCCGGTTTTGCTGCCGGTATTTCTTCCGGTTTGGCCTTCGATTTTGCTTCTTCTTTTTCCGCTTGCGCCGCCTGAGCGTTGGCCAAGGCCAGGGCCTCAATCCGTCTCTTAACTTCGTCGCTCACGCTCGATTCGGCCCGAAGGATTTCCGGAGGTTTTTCCGCTTCCCCGCGGGGCGGGATTTCGGTCCCACTTATGGGGACTTCGATTTCTGGTATTACCTCAGCGCCACTAACGGGGAATTCGGTCCCGCTTGGCGGGATTTCGGCCTTTTGTGTTGCCTCAATTTCCTTGATCTTCTCTGCGACGGGGACTTCGGTTTTTTGTATTACCTCAGCCCCACTTACGGGGACTTCGGTTTTTTGTATTACCTCGGCCCCGCTTACCGGTACTTCAGACACCGGTTCTTCCTTGAACGGGAGGACGATTTCAATCTCACCCTTCACGATTGTTTCCGATACCGGCGGCGGAATCGTGATTTTTACCGTCGGTTCCTGAATCACCATTTCCGGTTCCGGTGTTTCTTGGGCGCGGGTGATGTCGACTTCCGGTAAAATCACTTCTTTGATATGGACGGCTTCGCTCGTGCTCTTAATTTCGATGGTCGGTCTGATTTCGACTTCCTCCGGCGGCGGTTCCCTTTGCTCGGCTATTTCCAGCTCGGGTTTACCCTCGGTTCCGCGGGCGGAGATTTCAATCTCCCGGACCGGAACTTCGGTTTCATGTTTTACCTTAATCTTACCCACCGGGACTTCGGTCGGCTTGATCCCGAGGGTTGTCAGTTCCTTTTTCGCGTCTTTATTATCCGGATTGATGCGTAATACCGCTTCATAATGTTTGCGGGCTTTATCAAAATCGGTTAAACGTTTATAGCAATGCCCCAGAAACAGATTTTCATTTTCACTTTCCTGGGCTTCCGGATAAATGGCCTCGAGCAGTTTTAACGCTTCTTCCGTTTCCCCTTTCATGTAATAGGCCCGGCCCAAAATGATCTTCGCGAGGGTATAATTGGGATTCCGGGCCAGCCCGTCTTTGAGGATCGATATCGCCTCGTCGAGCATGCCCGAGGACAGGTACACGTCAGCCAGGGTGGCAAATATTAAGGCTTTGGAATCGATTGACAATTCATCCGCCATTTCCCTATGCTCCTTTCTTTAAAAATTCCAGCATTTCCATGGTGATCTTCAGGCAGTGGCTGATTTTTTCCCCCAGTTCTTCTTCCGGACTCATGAGCAGCGCTTTTTTCCAATTGTCGCAAGCTTCGTCAAAATTTCCTTTTTGAACCTGGAGCAGGCCCATTTCATAATAAGCCAGAGGTTTCGACGGGTCGAGTTCGATGGCCCGCTGGAAATATTGTTCAGCTTTTTGCCGGTCATTGTTATCAAACCAATAAATTCCGGCGAAGACGTTGAATTCGTGGATATCCGGATGATCTTTCTCGAGCGCGGTCAGGTAGGGCACGGCCTCGGTGTACGACTTTTGCCGGATGTGAATTTTTAAGAGACCGAGATTCGCGGCCACGTTTTGGGGGCTGATTCCGTAGATCCGGTCATAAAGGTTATGCGCCGCGGCGAAATCGTTCAGGCCGTAATTGATTTCGGCGAGTTCGGACAACCATTCCAGATTATCTCCGTTCTGCCCCACTAATTTTCCGTAGGCTTCCCGGGCCGGTTCGAGATTGCCGATCGATTTGTAAACTCGGCCGAGCACGACCAAGGCTTCCAGGTCGTCCGGGTGTTCGGCGGTGAAATTCTCGAGCACCTCCAGGGATTGTTCGAGAAAACCGGATTGATAATAAATCTTGGCTTTTAAAATAACCGCCTTGTTAAGGAAAGGCTTTAATTTGATCGCTTCATCGACGAGGCGCACGGCTTTCTCGAAGTCCTTCTTGCGGAGGGAGGCCTCCGCTTCTTCCAAGAAATCTTCGGCCTGAGGCGCTTCGAGGATGGGCAGGAAGTCTTCTTCCGGTTCGGCCGGGACGGCGGGCGCGGTCGCGCGGAGCGTAAAATAGGGGCCGAATTCGAAAAATTCCGGAGCGATCGACAACCGGTATTTTTCCTTTTCGAAATTGGGCTCGAGCGCCATTCCTTTGCGGATATAGCTCAGGCCGTCCTCGACCTTTCCTTGTTTCATATAGATAAATCCGATATTATAATAAGTGCCGGCGTGGTTGGGCGAAAGATTGATGGCGGCTTTGAAGGACAAGAGCGCGTCTTCGTCGCGGTTGGTCTCGGCCTGAACCAGGCCCCGGCCGAAAAGGTCCTCGACCGTGGCACCGGAAAAATGTTTTAACGCCGAATCAAAATCCCGGAGTTTGAAATAATGGTAACCGAGGTTGAAGCGGGCTTCGTGGTTGCCCAGCCGGGCGGCGACGTCGAAATTTTTGAGAGCTTCGTCGACCTTGTTGTCGAAGTGCTGGGTCACCGCGACATTGTTGATCGACGCGGCGAAATCCTTTTGCAGGCCGAGCGCCTTTTGGAACCAGTTCGCGGCCCGTTTAAAATCGTTCTTCAAAAGGTAGGCGATGCCGATATCGTTGGCCAGGCGCGGCGAGGCATAATCAAGTTCCAGGGCCGGTTCCAGGCTTTTGAGGGCTTCGTCGACGCGTCCGGACAGCAGGTTGAGTTCGCCGATGGCGCCCAGCAATTCCGGGTTCCGGCGGTTGATCTTCAGGCACTCGTCGAATTCCTTGCGGGATTCTTCGTAAAGCCCCTTATTCAGATAGGTCAAGCCTAAATTGAAATGAGCCTGAAATTCGTTGACGGAAACCTTGGGTATGCCCAGCTGTTCTTTCAGAAAATCCAGATGGCCTTTGTGGTCTTTGAGCTGGATCGGCAGATTGGGTTCGAACTGGGCCAGGGACGGATTAAGGGCGATCGCCCGGCGCACGGACTCGAGCCCTTCCTTGATTTTACCCTTTTCCCCGAGCGCGAAACCGAGGAAAAAATGACCCTCGGCCGAGGTCGGGTCGAGCATCAGGGATTCTTCGAAATTCTTTATCGCCAGGTCGATGATGCCTTTGTTGAAGTATAGTTCGCCGAGTAGTCGGTAGCATTCGGGGGTGATTTTGACGTCGAGGGCTTTCTTGATTTCTTCCAGGGCGTCGTCGTATTTGCCCAGCGACCGCAGGGTCGAACCCAATCCGAAATGGGCTTCGAAGGATCCGGGATTGTAATCCAGAATCTTGCGATAAAAGATGATCGATTGGGAATAGCGGTTCAGCTTCCGGTAAGTGTCGGCGAGCTCGAGGGTGGAGTGTTCGTCAAAGGGGACGGCGGCGATCGTCCGCGCCAGTTCCTGGACTTTTTCCTCCAGGCGACCCGATTTTTTGAGAATGATTTCCATGTTGTTGCGGGCGAGGACGAAATTCGGATCGATCGCCAGGGCTTTTTCCAGTTCGGAAAGCGCTTCGTCATAAAGCCCCTTGTTGAAATAAACAACGGCCAGGTTGTTGTGCGCGCCCGGATCATTCTCCGGAATGCGCTGAGCGAAGCTTTTCAGAATCTTATATTCTTCCTGGGAGATCATTCGGGCAGGTTCAGTTTTTTCAGAATCATTTCCAGGCTGGTCGTGTCCGGCAGGAGGAGGAAATAGGTGCGCAGGGGTTCGTTGGTTTCGCTGAAATCGAATTCCGTTTCGATGCAGAAAATGAAGTCTTTCTCTTTTCCGAATTCGACGACCACGCTCGAGAGCACGGCCCCGACCATGTCAATGATCATGCCCGGTACCGAAGGCAGGATCAGAAGTCCCAGCAGCTCGCCGAGGGCGTTCATGTAGGAACAGGAAAGGATATTGGCGACTTCCTTGAGCAATGATTCCTGGAGCTCAACCGTGTTCTCCTGGTTTTCCGGCATGAGGAGCGCGGTCAGGTCCTGAGCGTCTTCGTATGGGAAAAGCAGCAGGTTGCGGCCGGTCAGGTCGCCGAGAAAATATAAAAGCACCGAAGCGACGACGTCGTTGGGATCCGCGATCCTCAGGATCACGTCCTCCAGCGACCCGGTCAGGATCTTGGGCACGCGGACCATGACCTTTTTACCGACCAGCTGGGACAGCGATGTGGCGGCGTGTCCGCTCCCGATATTGGCGACTTCGGTCAGGGCATCAACCTGGATCTGGGTCAAGCTTTTGGCGTCAATCATTCAAACCCCCTTGGGTCTAGGATTAATATGGGCGATCCGTCGGAATAGATGGAACAGCCGGAATAAAAAGCGGTGGGTATCAGCGGGTCCAATTTTTTGGCCACGATTTCTTCCTCGTCGATGATCTCATCGGTGATAAATCCCCGGCGGATATCCTGGTACTGAACAACGATCACCGACTTGCGGCCCGCTTTTCCCGGACAATTCAATTTTTCACCGACTCTAACTAAGGGCAATATTTCATCCCGTAACGGGAACAGTTCCCGATGATATACGGTTTGGAAAGACGATTCTTCGGAATAAAAAGTTTCCTGAACGTAACTCAAGGGGATCGCGAACCGCTGCCCGTCGAGCCGGAAAACCATGGTCCGGACGACGGCCAGGGAAAGCGGCAGTTCGATCGTGAAATTGGACCCCTGTCCCTTTTCGGAGTTTATCTCCAGTTTACCGCCCAGTTTGGTGACGACCGAATCCACAATATCAAGCCCGATCCCCCGTCCGGAAAGTGTTGAAACCTCGCGCCGGGTGGAGAAGTTGGGCCGGGTAAGAAGCCGGTAAAGTTCGTTCCGGGTCAGCGTCCGGGCTTCGGCGTCGGTGAAGATACCCTGCTCGACCGCGGTTTGCCGGATCAGTTCGGGATCGATCCCCGGGCCGTTGTCGATTACCGAGATCCGGATTTTTTCGCGTTCCCGGACGGCGTTCAGGGTGATTTTACCCCGGTCGCGGATCCCGTGATCCAGGGCGTTGCGGATCAAATGCAATAACGGTTCTTTTAAAATGTCGATGATCGAACGGTCGACTTCGATCTCGCCGCCCACCACTTCAAAATCGACTTCCTTCTCCTGCCGTTTTGCTTCGTCCCGCAGCCAGCGGGGGAAGAAATCGAAAACGGTGGCCAGCGGCAGCATGCGCAGCCGCATGACCTCGTCCTGCAGGGTGGCGATCAAGCGGGCGGATGTTTCGGTAAGGCCGGTCAGGTCGCGGTTCTGGGTAAGCTGACTGAGCTTGACCAGGCGCGATTTCGCGATCATCAGTTCGTTGGTCAGGTTGAAGAGTTTGTCGAGTTTCTCCATTTTTACCCGGATTTCGGAGATTTCCTTGGTCTGCGCCTCCCCGGTGGTCAGCGCGACCGTTTCGCCTTTTTGGAGGCGTCCGATCAGGTCGAGCATATCGTCGGTGGCCGGCGGCTCGGATTTGTTTTTGATCGCGGCCAGGTATAAGGTTAGGAAATCGGCGGCCTGGAAAAGGAAATCCACCGTCATCGGGGCGATTTCGCCCTTGTCTTTCGCATCCCCCAGGAGATCCTCCACGCGGTGCGCCAGCGTGCCGAGCTCGTCATACCCCATCGTCTGGGCCATGCCCTTGATGGTATGAAAGACGCGGAAGGCGTCCAGGATCGACGGCGCGTTCTTCCGGTCCGCTTCGAGAACCAGCAGCCCCTTGGTGAGCTGCCGGATGTACTCTTCGGTCTCGCTGATGAACAGGTCGAGATAATTTTCCATTTACTTCTTCAGAATCCTCTCGATCGATTCCAGCACGCGCGAGGGCTGGAAGGGTTTGACCACGTAGTCCAGCGCGCCGGCCTGGACCGCTTCCAGGACCAGGGCCTGCTGGCCCATGGCGGAGACCATCAGGATCTTCGCCTTGGGGTCGAACTTCTTGATCTCCTTAACTGCTTCAATGCCGCTCATGTCGGGCATGATGATATCCATGGTGACGAGATCCGGTTTCAGTTCCTTGTAGCGCTCAACGGCTTCCTTGCCGGTTGCCGCCTCACCGCAGACCGTGTGGCCGCCTTTTTCCAGGATGTCGCTGAGCATGCGACGCATGAACATCGCGTCGTCGGTTATCATGACCCTCATTTATCCTCCTTTGCTAATGTCTTCGATAGGTTCAAGATAAGAATCGGTTTGCCGTCGGTTTCATATACGCCGAGAAAAAAATCTTTTTCTTTGCGGGTGGAAAGCAGTTCCGATTTAAGGTTAATTTTATTTTCGACAATCTTCTTGGTGCCGAGCAGTTCGTCGACTTTGAGCCCGGCGACGCGTCCCCCGTCCTCGATGACCAGGAGAAAGTTGCCGTGTTCCTCGCCGCCCAGCCCGAGGCGTTTCTTGAGGGATAACACGGGCACGACTTCGCCGCGGACGTTGACCAGGCCGATTAAAAAATCCGGCGCGCGGGGCACGACCATGGGTTTCGTGATCTCGGTCACTTCCCGAACTTTGCTGATGTCAATCCCGATTACTTCGGCGCCGATTTTAAAAGTGATGATCGTATCCATGGCTAGCACCAGAGGTAGCGGAAACGGATCATGCTGTAGGGATCGACCCGGAAACCGCCCACGTTTTTCTGCACCGCGTAGAATTCCAGGGGGTTGTAAAGAAAGACCGCGGGCGCGTCCTCCACGATCGTCTGTTCGATCTTCTGATACATCTGAAACCTCCGCTTCACGCTCGGTTCGACCCGGGCCGCGTCGATCATGCGATCGACCTCGGGGTTCGTGTAAAATGTCGTATTGCCGGGCCGGCCGTGGCTGCGGGTATGAAAAAGCGGATAGAGAAAATTATCCGGGTCGCCGTTGTCCGATACCCAGCCCTTGATCTGGAGCAAAGCTTCGCCGCGGTACCCTTTTTCCAGAAAATCAATGAACGACATGGTCTGAATCACGATTTCGATCCCGATTTTCTGCAGTTGGGTTTTGATGATCTGAGCCCGGCGCAGCGATTCCTCGTTGTCCCGGCTGTCAAGAACGTAAGAATTCTTAAGCCCGTTGGGATAGCCGGCTTCGGCCATCAGCTGCCGGGCTTTTTTCAAGTCGAAAGCGCCGAGCTCGGATAGGGTCGGGTTATGGACGGCCATGCCCGGTGGGAAGAGGCCGTAAGTGACCACGGCCCGGTTCTGGTACATCTGGTTGATCAGGTCGTGCCGGTCCATGGCCAGGCCCACGGCCCGGCGAACCAGGGGGTTGCGAAACGGCGTGTCCTGCACGACGTTGAACGCCAAATACTGGGTGGAAAGGGCCGGTCCGGAAAACAGATTTTCCGGCGGGATTTGATCCACCATGTCGGTCTGAAGGCGCATGACGGATATCTCCCCCGATTTGAAACGCGCGACCGCTTCGTTGGAATCCGGGATGGTTTTGATCACCACCCGGTCCACCGCCGGCCGGCCGTCGAAATAATCGTCGAACGCCTCCAGAATCAATTCCCGGTTCCGCTCCCAGCTCACGAAACGAAACGGCCCGCAGCCGACCGGCTTGTCCGGCGTGAAGCTGCGGGGCAGCAGGTCGCACACTCCGCAAGCGAGGTTCGCCAGAAACGGGATATACGGGTACTTGAGGAAGAAGCGGATCCGGTTATCGCCGACCGCGATGACGTTGTCCACGTAGTCGATAAAATTCGCGTTCGTGCCCTTTTTGGCCCGGATGATGGAGTAAACGACTTCCCCCGCCGTGACCGGGGACCCATCGTGAAATTTGACGTTCTTCTTGAGCAGAAAATCCCAGATCCGGCCGTCCCGGGAGGCGGAAAACGAATCGGCTGCGGCCGGGATCAAATTATTGGAGGCGTTGAAGGTCAGGAGTCCGGTGCAGATCTGTTCGATCACCGAGTTGGAGGTCGTGTCGGTTTTGTTGGCGGGATCGAGCAGAATCGGGTCGTTCGCGTCGCGGCATACCAGAACCTTCTCTTTCCGCTCCGCGATGCGGATCTGCGGCTCGTGCTGGTTGACGATCGCCAGGATTTTATCGGATATGACGCTCGACTCCCGGATCGCGTTCGAGTACGACCCGTAGTCGCGGTTGATCTTGACGTAATTTTCGTTGAAACTCTTGATCTGGTCGCCCAGGTACCGGCACTGGTTGAACATTTCGTTGGTTGACTCCATCATTTCCCGGGCCAGGACGCCCAGGTCGCCGAGCACCTTCTTGTTCTCCTCGAAACTGGCGATCGCGGAACGCAGGGAAGCGATGCCCTGCTCCACGTCGCTCATGCTCTTGATGATCTGACCGCCGAGCAGGGTAAAATCCTTGAGAATATCGTTTTCGATATCGCCGATCTTGGCGACGAAGGACGAGGTCTGGCGGGATAAATTCTTTATTTCTTTCGTAACCACGCCCAGCGAACCGGCGTATTCGCCGCCCCGGGCGCTTTCGATGCCGGCATACAGGCCGAGAACCCGGGAGCGTTCCGTGATCCGCTTCAGGTCCTGCAGGGGCTGATCGATGGTCATGGTCAGGTTGCGGATTTCGCTCAGGGACCGGTTTAATTGCTCCAGCATCTCCACGATATCCTGGTAAAATTTAATGCCTTTGCCGATCACCTCGCTGGTCAGGGTGTTCGTTTTCGTCCAGTCCTTCACCTCTCTTTCGATGTTGTCGATGGTCTGGTGGAGATGGTTGGCTTCGGAAACGAACTGCAAGATCAGGCGGTCCGAGGAAGAGGTTTCGAGATCGGCCAGTTTCTCAGTCGTGGTTTCCTTGGCGATCTTATCCTCTTTCCGGTTCGCGTCTTCGACCGCGATTTTGAAGGTGCGGAAGATGTAATAAAAATTTTGCGCTTCCTGGGTGCTGAGCAGACTGTCTTTGATGTCGTTGATGTGGCGGAACAAACCTTCCAGAAAAATCTCCGTGATGGCGGAAGACCGGGCGGAATCGTAGATGGCATCAAGCCAGCGGGTCAACTTCTCATTCTCCCGGAGCAGCATGATCTGCATTTCTTTCTGGGTTGTGATCGAGTCCGCGATGCCTTTGATGCCGGTTTCGATGGACGGGATTATGGATAGGAGCTCACCCGTGATCGCGGTGAACTTGTTGGCGATTTCATTAAGGTATCTGATGATCCCGGCGATTTTAGTCAGGTCGTTTTCCAGCTGGGACATGCCCTGAATGATGCTTTCGGTCAGCCGGGGGATCTGCCGGGTCGGTTCCTGCGAGCTCCGGACCAGCTGGGTCATTTCCTTGGCGATAACTTCAAAACCGCGTCCCTGCTTCCCGGCGTGAAAGGCGGTGATGCCGGCGTTCCGGGACGCGACTTCGATCGAATCCGAGACGACGTTGATGTTCTTTATGGTTTCTTCCAGCTGGATGCCCTGGGACTGGATCCGCTTAAAAAAATCGGAAATATTGTTTAAATCCTGGCTGATTTGAGTCGATACTCCGGCTGATTCATGAACTTTGGTGATGCTGGTTTGCAGGAGATCCTTGGCCTTTTTAATCTCCTGGTCAAAGACGGAAATACCCTCGAACTCCAGTTCCACGGTCGCCGACAGGTTATCGAATTTCTTGCGGATTTCCGTGAGAAGATCGGTATTGTTTTGCAAACCGCTTTCAATCTCCCGGCCATTCTCAAGAAAGGTTATGAACTGGTCATTAAAATTCTCGAGTTGACCCCTGAGTTTATGGATTATGACGTCGCGTAAACCCTTCTCCATAAGTATCTATATTTTACAAAATTTTCAAGAATTGTCAACAGCCGACCTTCGGTCTTAATACAGATGCTTCGCATCGGAAACTGGCGCCCTATAGGCGCCGGAAACTGCGCTTTCGCGCGGAAACGGTCCCGCAAGCGGGACGGAATTTTTATTCCGAACCGAAGGTTCTCATTCCGACCGGAGGTCTGTTTCCGCCACGAAGTGGCTGTTTCCGCACCGAAGGTGCTGATTATCAAAAAAGGAAAAGCATCCCCACTCCCCCCAGCGCGATCAGGGTCCCGATGACCGCGCGGAGGGTAATTTTTTCTTTGAAAAACCACCGCGAAAGCGGAATCAGAAAAACGGGCGGTAAAGCCATGAGGGTCGACGCGACTCCAAGGTAAGCGTGCTGGATCGCGACGAGGGAGAAACCGACGCCCAGGAAAGGACCCAGGATCGCGCCGCCCAGGACGCCGACCATCGCCCGCCGGTCCCGGGTTTTTCTGACCGTATCCGGAATCCGGCCGAATGCCGCGGCCACGATCCAAATCGCGATCGTGGCGGATAAAAGGCGGATCAGGTTGCCGGAAATGGGCGAGAAACCGACGCCCAGCCCTTTTTTCGAGGCGAAAAGCCCCAGGGCCTGACCGGCGGCGGCGCCGAGACCGGTCCAGATCCCGGCCCAATGCCTCTTCCCTTCCGATCCCTCTCTACCCGGTTCGGTGATAACCAGGCAGATTCCGGCCAGGGTTACGATGATCGCGATCAACTTGAACGGGGTTAAAATTTCTTTCAAAAAAATCCAGGCGATAAACGTGCCGATAACCGGCGCCAGGGCCATCATGAGCATGCTGATCCGGGGTCCGACCAGGACAAATGACCGGAAGAGCAGCGAATCGCCGATTGCGAATCCGATCAGGCCGGACAGCGCGAACCAAAACCACTGGGCTTTCGTGGCGAAAAGCGGTAAAGGCTGTCCGAAGATTATCAGGTGGGTTATGATGAGGAACAACAGGGCCAGAGCGATACGCAGGCGGTTTACGGTATTGGACCCGACGCGGCGGGAGGCGACCGTGAAGAATATCGATCCGCATGACCAGCAGAGCGACGTCGCGAGCGCGGCAAATTCGCCGATGTGCTTCATGTCTCCACGCTCACATCTCTCCCCCTTTGTGAAAGGGGGATTAAGGGGGAATTTAAAAAATATTCTCTCATTTTCATTTAATCTTGTAAAAAAACCCCGCACCTTTTTTCAAAGGTGCGGGATGCTGGATTTTTCAACCAAATCATAGATTTGGGAAAAATACGCATGCCAAGGCGCAGAATCGAACTGCGGACACCCGGATTTTCAGTCCGGTGCTCTACCATCTGAGCTACCTTGGCGTGCAAGTATTATATTTAGAATCTAATGATTGTCAATATGAAAAACCTCCTGTTTCTCCCTTTTAGTTAGCATTCAAATGTGTCATTGCGAGCGATGCGAAGCAATCTCATTTGTAAAAACTGGGATCGCCACGTCCCTTCGGGACTCGCGATGACAAAACAGCTGAGGAGCGTCCCGCATTGATTAAGATCCTTCGTTGCACTCAGGATGACAACCATACTTTTTGTCATTCTGAACCCCGAGAATTAACTCGGGATAAACTCCGTGAAGAATCTCGTCCTTCGCATTACGCTCCTCTGCCCCTTTTTCCCTCTGCTCCCCATTGACTTGTTCTTACTGCGCCGCTATAATTCTCCGCGCAAAAAGGAGGCAAAAATGCCCTGGTCCGGACAATTCACCAAACTTGATGACTTTCGTTACCGCATCGAACCATCCTACAAATCCGGCATGAAAACGGACGGCCTGATCTATGCCTCGCCGGAAATGATCGATCAGATCAAGCAGGACGAAGCCCCGGAACAGGTCGCCAACGTCGCCTTCCTGCCCGGCATTGTCGGATCCTCCCTGGCGATGCCCGATATCCACTGGGGCTACGGTTTTCCGATCGGCGGCGTCGCGGCTTTTGACGTGAAAACCGGTGTCATTTCGCCGGGCGGAGTCGGCTACGATATCAACTGCGGGGTCCGGATGCTGAGTACGAATTTGAAATTCGACGATATTAAAAACCGGATCAAGGATCTGGTCCGGTCGATGTTCAACAACGTTCCCTCCGGCGTCGGCTCGACCGGCAAGATCCGGATCGACGAACGCGAGGTTAAGGAAGTCCTGTTGCAGGGTTCGGGTTGGGCCGTGAAAAAAGGATACGGCTGGCCCGAAGATTTAGCGCGGATCGAGGAAGGCGGAGCCTTAAAGGGCGCAAACCCGGAGCGTCTTTCAAAACGGGCTCTGGAGCGGGGACGGCCCCAGCTCGGCACCCTGGGCGCCGGCAATCATTTCCTCGAGATTCAGGTCGTGGAAGATATCTATCTGCCCGATGCGGCCCGGGTTATGGGCATCACGGACGTGAACCAGGTGACGGTCATGATTCACACCGGGTCCCGCGGTCTCGGGTACCAGGTCTGCGACGACAATGTCAAAACCCTGGGCCGGGCCGTCGAGAAATACGGGATCCCCGTTCCCGACCGTCAACTCGCCTGCGCGCCGGTCGAATCGCCCGAGGGCAAAGCTTATTTCGAGCAGATGGCCTGCGCCGCGAACTATGCCTGGGCAAACCGGCAGTGCATCATGCACTGGGTGCGGGAATCGTTCGAAACGGTATTGGGCCGCAAGGCCGAAGACCTGGGTATGCGCCTGATATACGATGTCTGCCACAATATCGCCAAATTCGAAGAACACGTGGTGGGCGGTATCAAGAAAACGCTGTGCGTGCACCGTAAGGGCGCGACGCGCGCTTTCCCGGCCGGTCACAAGGAAGTGCCCGAGATATACCGGGCCATTGGCCAGCCGGTTCTGATTCCGGGCGACATGGGAACCCATTCCTACCTGCTGCTGGGCACGGAGCGCGCCTTGAACGAGACCTTTGGCTCCACCTGCCACGGCGCGGGCCGGATGATGTCCCGGACCAAAGCCCTGGAAATAACCCGCAAGCGGCAGGTCGACAAGGAACTGGCCGATATCGGCATTACCGTGATGGCGGCGTCGAACGAGGTTCTGCGCGAAGAAGTCCCGGATGCCTATAAGGATATCGACATGGTCGTGAACGCGGTCCAGGGCGCGGGCATTTCGGTTAAAGTCTGCCGTATGCGTCCGGTAGGGGTGGTGAAAGGATAGCCCTTTGGGCGAACACAAATTCAACTTCGTTGACTGGAAACAATTCTGCTTCGCAGAATGGAAACAGACCTTCGGTCGGAATAAAAACCTTCGGTTCGGAATAAAAAATTCCGTCCCGTTTACGGGACCGTTTCCGCGCCTAAGCGCAGTTTCAGGCGTTCATAGAACGCCAGTTTCCGCACCAAAGGTGCAAATTCACATCACTATAGGGACCCCATGAACACTAGTGTCAAAGGGAAGATTGAAGCTTCCTCCGAGTCTCCCGGCGTGTATCTCTTCAAGGACGCTGATAATAAGGTCGTTTATATCGGCAAAGCGGCCAACCTCCGTAACCGCCTTATATCCTACCTAAACCGGCCCGACGAAAAATCCCGAATGTTGATGGATAACGCCCGTAACGTCGACACGATCCTGACCGGGTCGGATATCGAAGCCTTAACTCTTGAAGAATCGCTTATCAAACTACATAAACCGAAGTATAATATTCGCTTAAAAGACGATAAAAAATCGCCCTACTTGAAGATCACTATTAACGAGAAATTTCCCAGAATACTCTTTACCCGAAATATCCAGCCTGACGGTTCTTTAATTTTTGGACCCTATACCAATGCCTGGGCTTTGCGTCAAACCCGGGACGCGTTATGCCGTATTTTCCAGCTTGTATCCTGTGAAAAAGATTTTACCCGTAAACTGATCCGCCCCTGCCTTGAGTACAACTTACACCGCTGCCACGCACCCTGCGCGGAGAAAATCACACCGGAAGACTACCACCAGGCGGTCAAGAAGGCGATTCAGTTTTTAAGGGGTAATTCCGATGATTTGGTGCGGGAGATCGAAAAACAGATGTGGGTATATGCCCGGGATGAAAAATTCGAGGCCGCGGCCGGGTTGCGGGACCAGCTCCTTTCGGTCCAAAAGATATCCCAGCGCCATCAGATTGTAGCCGCGGACAATGTCGACCGGGATATTGTCGGTTTGAGCCGGAGCGGAACCCAATGCGTCGCCTGCCTGTTCCGAATCCGGAAAAACCGCCTGATCGCCAAGGAAATTCTGCGTTTGTCCGTTACCCCCGAAGACCCGGAGGGCGAACTGGTCGCCGCTTTCATCCGGCTGATCTATACCCATCTCTCCTACTTGCCGGAGGAGATCGTCGTGCCGGTCCCGCCCGCGGAAACCGAAATCCAGGAAAAATGGTTTAAAGACCGGGGGTTTTCGACCCGCATCGTCTTACCCGACAAGGAACCGCTGGTCCAGCTGTTCAAATGGACGGTCCGGAACGCCGAAAACGAACTTTCCAACATCGTCCTGAAACGGACCGTTCCCCACGTTGTCCTGGAACTCCGGGATTTTCTGCACCTGCCTAATCCTTTGCGGTGGATCGAAGCTTTCGACATATCCAATCTCGGCGACAAGTGGGCGGTCGGATCGTCGGTCTGCTTTAAGGACGGACGGCCTTACAAACAACGTTACCGCCGCTACCGGATCCGCCGGGTTAAGGGTCAGAACGACTTCGCCATGATCAACGAAATCGTTGGCCGCCGGGTTAAGGACTTGAAAAAGGCCCGGGAATTGCCGGATCTCCTGCTTATCGACGGCGGCCGATCCCAGCAGATCGCCGCGCTCCGGGCGATCCGTAATGTCGAGCTGGACATACCGGTTTTTGCCCTGGCCAAACGCCGTGACCAGCTGTTTTACCCGGACGGCCGCTGCGTTTCCCTGCCGGCTTATTCGCGTAGCGTCGTGCTCTTCAAAAGGCTCCAGGAAGAGGCGCACCGCTTCGCGATCAATTACCATCGTGCGCTCCGGAGCAAAAAAATCACCGAATCGGTTCTGGACCGGATTCCCGGGATCGGACGGTTCCGGAAATTAACCCTGTTAAAATATTTTGGCAGCGTGAATGCCATTAAAAAAGCTTCCGAGGAGGACATATCAAAAATCCCAAAAATCGGACCCATCGTCGCGCGATTGATATACGAGTCTTTACACACCTGAGTCCGGTCGGCCGGATCGGCGTCGTCACCGGCCCCAAGGGCGTCATTGCCATCGGTTACATCAAAAAGAAAAAGGCTTTTGTCCGGACCCCGCCGGCTCAAGGCCCGGTCGCGAAGGCCGCCGATAAATTCCTGAAAGAATATTTTCGAACCGGCCGAAGCCGGACCAAACTCCGGCTGGATTTAACCGGGATCACCCCCTTTGAAAAAAAGGTATACGGAGCCCTGCTTCGGATCCCCCCGGGTCAGATCCTAACTTATGCCCAGGTCGCCCGGAAAATAAAAAAGCCCGGCGCGAACCGGGCCGTGGGCAATGCCCTTCATCGGAATCCATTCCTCATCTACGTTCCATGCCACCGTGTGTTAAGAGGCGACGCTCGCCTGGGCGGTTTCGGCCCCGGGCTGTGGATGAAGAAGTGGCTTTTGACGCATGAAAATCGAAAAAAGCGATAGGCTTTTTTCGATTAGTCCCTTTAACCGGGACGGAAACAGCCGCAAAATACGCGGCGGAAATAGCGCTAAAGCGCGGAAACAGGCTCGCTATGCGGGCCGGAATTTAAACTAAAATACATCAATTTTCCGCGCCGAAGGCGCCGTTTCCGACCGAAGGTCTGTTTCCACTGCGAAGCAGTTGTTTCCATTCAACGAAGTTGAATTTATTTTGTTACTACGTAACGCTTCCCTTTGTAACGCGGCAGGCTCATCTTATCGTCGGGCGCGGCCAGGATTCGGCCTCCGTTTTCCTTGACGAATCGGGACATTTCCTTATCCGGTATGCAGTACATGTCTTTGATCGCCCAGGTTCCAAATTTGGCTTTCTTGTAAGCCTGGCGCAGAAAGCGCGGCGCCAGCTTGCGGAAGACGTTTCGGGCTTTGGTGCCCGCGATCGGCAGTTCCTCGGTCGTCATCTGGTAAACTATCAAACCGCCGGGTTTTAGAATCCGGATAAAATCCCGGATATATTCGAAAGTCAAATCCGGCGGGATATGTTGAAAAACGATATTGGAATAAATGAAATCGAAATAATTGTTCGCGAAAACTCTGAGGTCGCTCCGGTTATTCGCCAGGTACCGGCACCGGTCGGGAAACGGGTTGTACTGCTCCGCGAGCCGGATCATGGTCTCGGAAATATCGACGCCGACCGTAGCCGTGAAGAAAAGGGCCAGGGCCTGTGTCAGCCGGCCGACCCCGCATCCGAAATCCAGGGCCCGGCCGCGGCCGCCGGTCAATTTCATTCCCGCCAGGTAGTCCATCAATGATGTGATCTCATTCCGGCCGTGCTCGAACATATCTTCGATTGTCCAGCGATTCCCCTTTTTTTCGGGAATGGGCAGGATCGACCACAGCGGATCCGTCCTCGCGAACTCTTCCCAATTGGCTTTGATGTCGCGTAAATTTTTCTTTGACTGATCGATCGGCATTTTGAAATTAATAACCGGAGATCCTCGAAGGGGGTTCCCAATTGGTGTGAATAGCATGTAATTCTTTTTTTGTTTTAGTTAAGGGCATGATATTTGGTTTTTCTTGTCTTTTTAGTCTGTTTAGTCTTTCTGGCTATAATTTATCGTAGCGGCGTGATTTATCGCGCGTCGGATTGTCATTCTGAACGAAGTGAAGAATCTCAATAATCGAGATCCTTCGTCCGCCAAGAACCGTGGCGGACTCAGGATAACAGAGAAGTAATCCGGTTACAGCTGCGCAGCGGCGTTTGGTTACAGGCACGATAGTGCCATTTGGTCACAGTTCCGAAGGAGCATTTGGTACAGCAAAGCGTTTTAAGCATCATTCGCATTACGCCCTACGCCTTCCGCTCTTTGCTCTCTGCTCCGCCAAGATTCGTGGCGGAATGCCCTCTGCCTTGCAGCGTCACGCTTACCTTATTTATCCGCTTCTTGCTCGCGGTCAGGATCGTGAATTTCAGCCGGCCGATCACGATCTCCTCCCCCGGTTTGGGAATCCGGTCCGCGTGCTTAATGATCAAACCCGCAACCGTGGCGATATCCGGATCATGAACCGGCATCCCCAGCGCCTGCGCGAATTCGGTCAGGTTCATCCGGGCGTCCACGACCGATTCGTTTTCCGAAACCTTCGCGATCATGGTTTCCGCTTTCCGGTCGAATTCGTCCTCGATCTCCCCCACCACCTCCTCGATCAGGTCTTCGACCGTGATCAGGCCCGAAACGCCGCCGAACTCGTTCAGGACGACGGCCATGGACACCCTGAGTTTCTGCAATTCGAGAAAAACGTCGAGGCCGGGACGGTCCTCGTAGACGAAGTATGGAAAGCGCACGAACTCCACGACCGGGGTATCGGGATATTGCGACCAGAACGCGGCGACGTCCTTGATGTGGAGAATGCCCACGATCTGGTCGCGGTTCCGGAAATAGACCGGGTACCGGGAATGGAAATTGTCCGGGAACGCGGTTATGACCTTGCGCAGCGGCGTGTCGTAGCGGAAGAGGGCGATCCGGTCCTTGGGAATCATGATTTTGCGCGCGGTTTCGTTCTTGATCGTATGAACGCCGTCGATAATGCGCTTCTCCTCGGAAGAGATCTTCCTCGTAGGCATATTAGTCCTACGGACTGGAAGAGCGTCCTGACGGACGGAAACAGTCCCGCTTTGCGGGACGGAAACTGCGCTTACGCGCGGAAACAGTCGCTTCGCGACGGAATTTCTTTGTTACGATATATCCATCTCTTGCCTTAATTATATTTTTTATCATTCTTTTAAGCAAAACCATTATTTTGAGGATTTTCTTATCAAAATATTGTTTTTTTTCTTCGTTTATATAATTATTATTTCGAGCTTCAATAAGATGATTTTCTGTTTCCTCCAGGGAACCTAAAGAACGGTCGTAATATGATAGTTTATCGTTAAAATGAAATCGACCCCAACCTTCTGAAATGTTTGATGGTACGCTTCGTGAGGACCTTTTTAATTGATTAATGAGGTTAAATTTCTCGTCTTTGGGAAAAGTTTTTACTAATTGTGATATTTCATATGATAACTCATTAGCCAATTTCCAGACTAATAGATCTCTAAATATTTTGATTTTCATTGATTATATAAAAGTTCCGCGCCGAAAGCGCTTATTGAGGTTTTGTTCCGCACCGAAGGTGCTCATTCCGACCGAAGGTCTGTTTCCATTCTGCGAAGCAGAATCGTTTCCGAACCATCGGTTCTTACTTCATCTCAAAGTCCCCGAAGCCTTCGGGTTTGGTGTCCCGAAGCTTGCGGCGGAGTTGTTCAATGTTGGAATCCCCCTGCATTACTTCGCCGCTCGACGCCATGATCGTGTCGTTGACCCAGATCGGGCTTTTCGTCCGCATCGCGAGGGCGATCGAATCCGAAGGCCGGGCGTCGACGGCAAAGATCTCGCCGTCCCGCTCGACGTAAATCTTGGCGAAATAAGTGTCGTTCTGCAGGTCGGCGATAATGACCTTTTCGATCCCGGCGTTGAAGCTTTCCAGAACCACCTTCAGGAGATCGTGGGTCAGGGGGCGCTGGGGTTTGATCCCCTCGAGGGCGATCGCGATCGCCACCGCTTCGTTCTCCCCGATCCAGATCGGCAGGGTCCGGTCGCCGAATTTTTCCTTGAGCAAAACGACAAAATTGTTCATCTGCTGGTCTTCAATGACGCCGCTGACGAAAACCTCTATGATTGTTCACCCTCTTCAAGGACCACCAGCTTGAACGAACCCTTGAGATTTTCGCCGAGGTGGACGTAGATGTCGTAAATCCCCGGGTGTTTTATCGGTTCGTCCAGGAGTATGAATTTTTTGTCGATTTCAACCCCTTCCGCTTTCAAGAGGTCGGAAATGACGTGGGAAGTGATGCTGCCGTGAATCTTGCCGTCGAGCCCGAGTTTGATCGCGGTTTTGACGGAAATGGACGCCAGGCGTTCCGAAAGTTCCATGCCTTCCTGGCGTTTCTTATCCACGCCCTTGGAAAAACGTTTCAGGGATTTATTGATTCCGTCGATGTTCTTCTGGGTCCAGATCATAGCCAATTTGTTGGGAATCAGGTAGTTGCGCGCGTATCCCCTCTTCACGTCGACCACGTCGTAGGGTTTGCCGATCTTGGGCACTTCCTTCATCAATATTATTTTCATTGGGTTTCGTAGGGTAGGAAGGCTATTTCCCGCGCCCGTTTGACCGCCTGGGAAAGCCGGCGCTGATGGAAAGCGCACAGGCCCGTGACGCGGGTCGGCAGCATCTTGCCCCGCTCGTTAATAAAACCCTTAAGCAGGGAGGTATCCTTGTAATCGATATAATCTTTTTTTTCCGTGCAGAAACGACACTTTTTCGGCATCAGTTCTCCTTCCTAATAAAAATTGCATAGGGCATAGAGCATAGTGCATAGGGTTTAAAAAGGATATTTATGTTACTCTTTGCCCTTAGCCCTATGCTCTTTGCGGTCATATCAAAACGGCGTGTCCTCTTCCTTCACGTCCCCTTCGATCTCGACCGGAGTCTCGACGGAAGTCGGCGTGCCGCTGTCGCCGGCCGCCTGGGTCTGAAGGGCATCGAGGAACTGGATGCGGTACGCGACGACTTCGATCGCGGAGCGTTTTTCGCCCTGGGGCGATTCCCATTGCCGCGAACGGAGCCGGCCCTCAACCAGGATTGCGCTGCCTTTTTTCAGGTAGTCGTTGACCAGTTCGGCCTGCCGGCGCCAGGCGACGATATTGATGAAAAGGGTTTCTTCCTGGGCCTCCCCGCTTTCCTTGTTCTTATACCGGCGGGAACAGGCCAGGCGGAAGTCGCAAACCGGCGCGCCTTTCCCGGTATAGCGTAATTCCGGGTCCGCGACCAGCCGGCCGATAATCATGACCGTGTTCAAATAACCCAAACGAAGTTGGCTCATAACTTACTCCTTGGTCAGAAAGAGCGAACGCAAAATATTATCGCGGTGCTTGATTTCTTCCTTGATTTTGACGATGGTCGCGGGCTGAGCTTCGAAGTTATAACAAACATAGAATCCTTCGTTCCGCTTTTTCACCGGGAAGGCCAGAGTTTTGGTCCCGATTTTTTCGAAAGTAACACTGCCCTGACCGGTATCCTTGATGATTGTCTGAAGCTCGCCGACCTCTTTTTCCAATGTCTCTTCATCAAGGTCGGCCCGGAAGATAAACATTGCCTCATAATTTCTCATAGCTCTCCTTTTTGCCAGATTTATTATAGCCATTTTTCATGGAAAGTCAACATATGGTTCGCTACCCCGATACCGGGATTGCCAATATTAATACTAATATTATTAATGATACGCGAACGGGATTGGTCCTGCTTCGCGGACGGGATTAGTCCCGATAAGACCGGGACGGGATTAGCACCTTTGGTGCGGGTTCTTTTACCGCTTCGCATCGGAAAAAGGCGTTCTTCGAACGCCGGAAACCGCGCTAAAGCGCAGAAACAGTCCCGTTACCGGGACGGAATTTGATAATGATTTTTTCCGCCACGAAGTGGCTCATTCCGACCGAAGGTCCGTTTCCATACCGAAGGTATTTGGTTATTTCCGACCGAAGGTCTTTTCCGACACGAAGTGTCAACGTTTTAGCTTCATCAAGAACTTAAAGCTCTCCATGCAGTAATAGAGCAGATCCGAATGGTGGTCGAAATTGACCCGGGAAACCAGGGCGTCCACCCAGTAGCGGTTCTTTTTGATAAACGAAAAGAATTGTTCCAGATTCTCATCGGTCATTCGGGCCGCGACCTGGCGTACCTCGAACCCGATATTCAGTTCGGGCATCAGCGTGCTGTGCCATTCCAGGTCGTAATCATCAAGGTGGTTACCGTTGTCCAGGGTCCGTTCCAGCTTGTCGACCAGGATCTCGGAACACAGGAGGCCGAAGGAAATACATCCGCCGGTCGTGGTTTTGACCTGGCCGGCCGCCTCGCCGACGGCCAGGATCCGGTTATGAACGCTTTTCTTTAAAGGGCCGTAAACGATCGGTTTAACGATGATCCGCGCGCGGGGTACCCGGTGGCTGGAACGCGGATAGATTCTTTCTTCCAGCATTTTATTGAGCCAGGCCGCGCCCTTTTGGTCGAGGATGACGCCAATTCGGGAAACCCGGTTGTTGATCGGGATCACCCAGCCGAACGAACCGGGCGCGATGTTCTTCCCGAGATGAATTTCCACGCTCCGGCTCTGGCCGGCAAAAGGAATTTCCACCTGGGACCCGTAAAGAAAAGCCGGCGGATCGTCCAGGCCGGCCATCTTATGCAAGCGGTGGTTGACGCCGGTCGCGAGGACCACGATCCGCGCCTGGTATTCGCGGTTCTGGGTCCGGATCCGGTTGTCATGGGGCCGGGACGTCAGTTCCCGAACTTCCTGTCCAAAGTGGATCTCCGCCCCTTTTCCCCGGGCCTGCTTGATCAGGGTCCGGTCAAAAATCCGTCGGTCGACCACGTACGCCAAAGACTCGGGATGGATATATTCCAAGCGCTGGTCCTGGGGCGAAACGAAATTGAACGAGTCGATTTCGGTCAGAATTGCCGCGCGCGGCAGATGGTATTTCTTGTACGCCGCCTTGCCGATCACGCCCGAACAGATGGCGTTCAGACCGGCATCGGCTTCCTTTTCCAGGACCGCGACCGATAATCCCCGATCGGCCAAACGGAACGCGGTATAGGACCCGATCGGCCCCCCGCCGATGACGATGACGTCGTAGCTTGTCATAAAGATGGCCCTTCGGGCGGGATTGGGTCCCCGGCGGGGACGGGAGTGGCTCCTTTGGAGCGGGATTGGCGTAAACGCGGGTAAAAAATTGTTTTCATAAAGATGGCCCTTCGGGCGGGATTGGGTCCCCGGTGGGGACGGGAGTGGCTCCTTTGGAGCGGGATTGGCGCGTTCGCGCGGCGATACATATTCTAATAGATTTCATTAATCGTGATAAAAGTATTCGGACTTTAATAATTCTATTTGAATAATACTTAAATGCCCTTTCATCAATATATTTATTATTAAACGCTTCAATTAAGTGATTTTCCGTTTCGTTGTTTGATGTCGCGGCAATTTCATAATATCTATTTTTTTCTTTATAAGATGACTTTCTAAATCCTTCGGCAATTTGCGAAGGGACTGAACGGGATGATCTTATTATCTGATCGCCTAAACGATATTTTTCATTTTTTGGTAAAATAGGTGATAATTTTAACGCTATGTCTATTGCTAATTTACTCGCTTCTTGCCAGACAATTAAATCTTTAAATGATTTTACTTTATTCATTAGTTCTTATCCGCTGCGGAGCAGCCAATCCCGTTCACGAAGTGAACCAACCCCGTTCCGTAGGAACTAATCCCGTTCGCGGAGCGAACCATCTTTCCCTCTTTTCAAGGAGCTCAGCTTCGCCCCTCTCCTCTCCCATGTACCGCGGAAGGAGATGATGAACGAAAGGAAAATCAGTTTCAAATCCGTCCCCAACGACTGACGGCGGATGTAAAGCAGGTCGTACTTGAACTTATGGCCGCGCGGCAGGTCGCGGGGCGCGTAAATCTGGGCGAGGCCGGTCAGGCCGGGGACGACGCGGATGCGCTCCGCGTAGCCCGGGATATCGCGGATATGCTGGATCCGGATTTCGCCGTTAAAGGGATCGGCTCCTTTAGAGGTTTTCGCGAGGTTTCCATTAACCTCGATCTCGACGGGCAGAAGCGGCCGGGGTCCGACAAAGCTCATGTCGCCGATCAGGATGTTGAACAGCTGGGGCAGTTCGTCCATGGCAACCTTGCGCATACTGCGCCCAATCCTGGTTATCCGGGAATCATCCTCGTAAGCCTGGCGGTTGATTTTTTCCCGGAGGAAGCCCTTGACCATGGACCGGAATTTGATCGATTTGAAGATCCGACCGCCCTTGCCGATCCGGCCCTGGCGAATGAATACCGGAAAACCGTCTTCAATGATGATCAAGATGCAGAATAAGGCGAAAAGCCAGGACGAGCCGAGCAGCCCGATCGATGACAATATAATATCGAATGGACGCTTGAAAAATGATGGACGAACCAAAGACTTTATTATACCTTTCTCTTTTTCCAAATTCCAACTACTCCTTTCGCTTGCCAATATATATAAACCTATTGCTTAAACACGCCCCTGCAACAGCACTATATTCCGAAATATCGGGAAGTTAAGATCTTAAAGGATAGCCCTTCGGGATGGGAACAGCTCCTTCGGAGCGGGTTTTTCCACTGCGCAGCAGTCAACCCCGTTCCGGGAAACCGGAACCAATCCCGATCATCGTTAGATGATCCAATCCCGTCTCCGTAGGAGACCATCTTTCTACTTTTTTTCCTCTAATAAGGACGTGCAGTTCGGGCAGCGGACCGCCTTAATCGGTATCCCCGTATAACAGAACGGGCATTCCTTGGTGTTCGGCGGCACGGGCTGGGGTTGAGCTTTTAAACGGTTGACTTGCTTGATCAGCAGGAAAATTACCAGGGCGATGATCAAAAAATCGATGACCACGTTTACGAAGACCCCGTAATTGATGGTCGGAGCGCCCGCGGCCTTGGCCAAGGCCAGGCTCGGGAAAGTCTGGCGGGAAAGGTTGATAAAGAGATTGGAGAAGTCCAGCTTACCGATGAGCAGTCCGAGGGGCGGCATAATGACATCACTTACCAGCGATGTGACGATCTTGCCGAAAGCCGCGCCGATGATGATACCGACCGCGATGTCGATCACGTTCCCCTTCATTATGAAGGCTTTGAATTCCTTAAGCATGAACGATCCTTTCTCCCCTTCGGGGATGTTTATAACGTTAGGTTCGTTAATTACGTTAATATCGTTTAATTTTTAAGAACGTTATTAACCATAAAAACCATATTAACTAACTCAACGTTCTATATATATTATTGTGTATTTAGTATGATTTCCAGGATCTGGCGGTAGATGCCGGTTTCTTTGTCCCCGGTCAGCATGTACTCCGCGTTGGCGTGATTGATACTGCTCTTCACGATGCCCACGCTTTCCAGGATTTTAAGGTTCCGGCAGGCGGTCGGCTGGGGGATGCTCATCGCCAGGGCGATTTCGCCCAGGGTAAGCAGGCCTTTGTCGTTCAAAAGCCGGATCATCCTCAGCCGCTTGTCGTTGGCCACCGCTTTAAAGATTCTCAGTTTAAGATCCATTTTTCCTCCGAATGTTTTTAGAATTTGTAATTTAGTAAATGAGTAAAAGTGGTATTGTTTTTCAGTCCCTTTGGGACGGAAACAGCTGAAAATGACTCAGCGGAAACCGCGCTAAAGCGCGGAAACAGTCCCGTAAGCGGGACGGAATTTTATAATGATTTTTTCCGCCACGAAGTGGCTCATTCCGACCGAAGGTCCGTTTCCGTCACGTAGTGACTGTTTCCATCCTGGATGGATGCCCTACAGCGTTTCCAACTCTTTATACTTGCTGTATATCGGCAGGACCATTTGTATCAGTTTGTTCGCCTCGGGCGACTTCTTGACGTACGGGTCCTGGACGTAATTAAGAATGATGGCGATGAATATCGTGTCTTTGAAGAGCTCGGTGCGGTCGTAATCCTCATCGGCTTGTTCGTCGATATACACGCTCAGGCGGTTGACCGCTTCCATGATAAATCCGAGCGGGCCGAACCGGGGGTCGTTCAGGAACTTTTGTTTGGCTTTATTTATGTCCTGCCGGGCGCCGAGCAGGGCGAAGTCTACTTTGAGTTCATAATCATCGATGATTTTTTTGATGTCGTCGGGCGGCGTGTGATAGGTTCCGATATCCCGGACTGAGACGTTTTCGCCTTTTTTGATCCGGCCGTAGAACATGCCGATGCGCTCCACGTACTGCCGGGTGCCCGGCGAAAGGATCGCCATGAGTTCCTTATCCTGAAGCCATTTCAGGGAAATCGCGATCTTGATCCGCTTTTTGGTCTTGTCAAAGTGGCTCTCCCCTTCGATGTTGTTCAGGATGTCCACGAGCTTGTCTAAATTTTCGGTGTTGAGCGCGACCGTCTCAAAAGCGTTCAGTTTCAACAAATTGTGGAGCTCCCGGTCCAGGAAATCGATCTTCTCCTTTTGCATGTCCGGGGGCAGATCCGGAAAAGTCTTCTGCATGAAGAATCTGATCATGGGTTTATTGAGAGTGAATTTGCCCGCGGCGAGTTCTTCCTTGCTCACCGACTTGCGGCTCCATTCGACCAGCCGCTCGACATCCGGCCGGCTCAGAAACTCAAGGTCGAACGGCAATTCGGTCAGAACGGTATCCGGCTGGATAAGCCATTGCAGGCTTTCCAGAATCTGGTCGAGGTTTTCTAAATGATTTCGGCTCCACTCGGGCATATTATTATTTCACTTTATATCATAATATCTAGAATTGGTAAAGAATCAATATAATCTTTGTCATTCTGAGGTCCGTTTTGCGGACCGAAGAATCTCAGATCCTTCGCTGCGCTCAGGATGACAGCTTTTTTCTTTTTTGTCATTCTTAGCGCAGTGAATAATCTCAATATAATGTGTAGCGGGACGCAAATGTCAGCGCAGTGATTTAATGACAGATTACCCCGCATTTGTAAATTAAAATCCAGCCCCGGGGCGTCTCGCCCCGGATTTAACGGCGTCGAGTGAACTCGACCGCTACAATAGCAATATTTTATCATTTGTAGTGACCGAGTCGTTGAACCGCTGCAAAGCCCCGTTAGAATTCTATTATCGCCTCTCATATTTATCCTAATTGCTTCTTCAATTTAGTTAAAATTTCTAACGGGGCAAAGCAGCCTATCCCGTTCACAAAGTGAACCAATCCCGATCATCGTCAGATGATCCTATCCCGTTCCCGCAGGGAACCATCCGTTCTCTCGTCGTGTACACTCACCACTCCATTCTCCCTAATCGACTTCAAAATCGCGAAGGTAACCCGGGACGCGGACACGATCTCCCAGAACGGGATCGGCGAAGGCAGACCGGCCTTTATCGTGTGGACAAATGCCTGCCATTCTGCCATATGCCCTTTGTCCTGCCGCATAATAATAGCGCGCCGGACCTTTTTTCGACCGTTGGCGGTCATTTCCAGTTTGCGGAAGTCATCCAGCACGCCGACATGGCCGGCGCCGAAAACTTCCACTCTTTCCTTGGGATACGACCGGTCGCCGTTTGCCATGTAAGATATCGAGCCGAGCGCGCCGTTATGGTATTCAATGGTTACAATTACGTTATCGTCGTTATACCGGCCCTGGTTGGGCAGGGAACGGGCATACACCTTCATCGGTCGGGATCCGGCTAGAAAAGTGATCAGGTCGACGAAATGGCAGACTTCGCCGATGATCCGGCCGCCGCCTTCCTTATGATCCTGGGTCCAGTGCTTCAAGGGTATCTCGCCGGCGTTGATCCGGTAATTGACCGCCAGCGGTTCCAGAACTTTCGAGAAAAATGATTTCAGCTCCCGGGCCATCGGTGAGAAACGGCGGTTGTAACCGACCATGAGGATCGGGTTTATTTCACCCTCTCCCATCAAGGGCGAGGGATTTTTTTCTTGTTGGTTTTCTCCTGTGTCCCCACCCCTACCCTCTCCCATCAAGGGCGAGGGATTTTTTTCTTGTTGGTTTTCTCCTGTGTCCCTACCCCTACCCTCTCCCATCAAGGGCGAGGGATTTTTTTCTTGTTGGTTTTCTCCTGTGTCCCCAACCCCACTCCTCTCCCTTTCTAAGGGAGAGGATAAAGGTGAGGGTTTTCCGTGCATCTTTATAATTTCTTCCAGCTCCCCTTCGTTCAAACACAACGGCTTTTCGCAAAATACGTGCTTGCCCGCTTTCAATCCCGCGATGACCTGTTCCGCGTGCTGGTTGTGTCGGGTCGCGATCGCGACGACGTTGATTCCGGGATCATCCAGGATATGCTGGATATTGCTGGAGGCGTATTTAAATCCGAATTTCTTCGTCGTATGGTGGGCGTTGGCGCCGATCGGGTCATAAGCGGCGATAAATTCCAGGTCTTCGATCTTCCGCATCGCGGGCAACAAGGTTGTATTGGGAAAATTGCCGCAGCCCAGCAGGCCAACGGAAACAAACGATACCGGATGCCCGACACCCGATGCCGGATGTTCGATAACGACTTTATCGTCAATTTGTCGATCCGGGTCGTAAGTTATCAGCACCGCCAGGTAGGATTCGCCGGTTTTGCCGGTGATCAAGTCGTAGGCCTTTTTCGCATCCTCGATCCTGAACCGGTGGGTGATCAGTTTCTCGACCTTGACCAGGCGTTCGCCGGCCAGCTGGATAAAGGCCTGCATGTTGCGGTTTTCGGTCCAGCGTACGTAACCGATGGGGTAATCGCGCCCCTTTTCCTCGTATTCCGCGTCATAACGGCCCGGCCCATATGATCGGGAGATCCGGAAATCGATTTCCTTGTCGTAATACAGGCGGCGCGGTAATTCCATGCCGACATTGCCGACCGCCACGACCACGCCTTTATCCCGGCAGATTTTGCCCGCCAGCTCGACCGGTTCGTTGCCGGTAGTGTCGGCCGTGATCAGGACCGCGTCCACGCCTTTTCCTTTGGTAAAATACGCGCAAATATTCATAAAATCTTCAGTTGTGATCGAAGCCCAATCCGCCCCGCATTCTTTGGCTATTTGGCTGCGATTTTCCTTCAGATCCATGCCGATGACGACGCACCCCGCGGCCTTGAGCAGCTGGACGGTCAACTGGCCTAAAAGACCCAGCCCGATGACCGCGACCGCTTCGCCCAGTTTGACGTCGGCGAGCCGGATGCCCTGAAGGCTGATCGCGGCCAGGGTATTGAAGGCCGCGGTCTCGTAGTCAACATCGTCCGGAACGCGGACGACCAGATTCTGAGGTACGGAGACGACTTCCGCGTGGTTCGCGTAGCCGGCGCCCGCGCAGGCGACCCGGTCGCCGGGCTTGAATTCGGTCACGCCTTCGCCGACCGTCAGGACCTTGCCCGCGGTCGAATAACCAAGCGGCATGGCCTGATCCAGGCTGCTCTTGACCGCGTCGAACGCGGAAAGGACGCCGTCCTTCTTGGATTTATCCATGAACTGCTTTATCAGGTCGGGACGGGCTTTGGCTTTCTGCAAAAGATTCTTACCCGCGAATTCATGGGACGCCCGCTCGGTACCGGACGAGACCAGGGAACATACGTTGCGGACCAGGACGAATCCGGGCTGGAGATCCGGCGGCGGCGCGTCCACGACCATAATCTCGCCGTTATTGATTGACTGGACGATTTGTTTCATGTTAACCTCACGGTCTTTTTGGTTTCTTTAGTCTCTTTGGTCTGTTTTGTTCATTTTGTTACAGCGCAGCGTTCGGTTTACCGCGCCGAAGGCAACCTTGATAATAATCGGTCTCAATAAATGGGGTCCCTGAGGGGCGCCAATCCCGTTCCGAGTAGCGGAACCAATCCCGATCATCGTTAGATGATCCTATCTCGTCGCAAAGCGACCATCTTCAATATCTTCACAATCCTCCCCGCCGCCTTTCCATCCCAGAGTTCGGGTCTTTTTGGTCTATGTAATTTTTCTCGTCTTTTTGGTTTGTCTCTCTGCCCTATGCCCTCTGCTCTTTGCGCGGATAATATATGATTTGCTGCCTTAATTATCCGCTTCGGATCCGTTCCGACCAGAATATTCGTTCCTTCCGTGATCGTGATCGGCCGTTCCGTGTTGTTCCGCAGGGTCAGGCACGGCACGCCCAGGATCGTCGTTTCCTCCTGGATCCCCCCCGAATCGGTCAAAACCAGAGCCGCGTTCGCCATCAAGCCCATAAACTCCATATAACCGAGAGGCTTGGTTAATATCAGTTGTTCCATACCCTGATGTCCTGATCGCTGACTACCTGATAATCTGATATTCTGATTACTCTGATATTCTGCGAACCCGAAATTCTTTAATGTATTTCGGGTTCGGGGGTGCACCGGGAATATAACCGGAACTTTTTTCGCGATCTTTTGCAAAGCGGACATTATTCCACTTAAGATGGATTTATTATCAACATTCGACGGCCGATGCAACGTAACAAGAGCATATTGCCCTCTTTTTATACCTCTTACTTTGTCGTTTTTAACGTTCTTAACGATATTAACGAAATTAACGTTTTTTATTCTTTTTAACATTCGTTCCAGGCTATCGATCATCGCGTTTCCGACAAAAAATATCCTGCTTTTCGGGATGCCTTCCCGGATCAGATTGCGGTCCGCGTCCCGGCAGGTCGTGAACAAGTAATCCGAAATCTGGTCGGTCAGGAGCCGGTTGATTTCCTCGGGCATGGTCCGGTCATAACTGCGCAGGCCGGCCTCCACGTGCGCGATTAATGGTCTGTTTAGTCTTTCCGGTTTAACTCGTTTATCTCGTTTTCTTGTGCATCGGTATTTTGCGGTCGCCAAGGAACAGGCGATGGTCGAATTTACATCCCCCACCACGATCACGAGATCCGGATCCTCACGGACCAGGATTTTTTCAAACTCGATCATCACTTTTGCCGTTTGTTCCGAATGTGTGCCCGATCCGACGCCCAGATGAATATCCGGCTTGGGCATGCCCAGGTCGCGGAAAAAGACGTCCGACATGTCCCGGTCGTAGTGCTGGCCCGTATGGACCAGGATCGGCTGGAAGCGCTTGTGCTTCTTGAGCTCCTGGAATATCGGCGCCGCTTTCATGAAGTTAGGTCTCGCGCCAACAACCAGAATGATTTTAAACTGTTTTTTGTTATTCATTCGATCAGAATCCGCTGCGGTTCAATTCCCGGAGCAAAATGCCCTTGAAATCGTTTAATAAATTATGATGGGTCTTAGGTAAAAGCGGTTTCAATTCCTTCTTAAAATTAATTTTCGATGCGAGCAATTTTTGATGGACTTTACCCAGATCCAAACCGGTCCGGTTCTTCATAATATTGCTCCGGAGGATAAAATAGATATCGTAATAGTCGCGCGCTTTGTTCCTTTCGAGCAAAGCGGATATTTTTTCGGAAATCAGCATAACAACCGGCAAGGATAACACCGTAAAGGCGGGGATATAATCGCCGGCCACGGTGGATAGTTCACCCTTTATTTTCCGGTCGGTTTTTCGGAAAGAGCATTCAATTTTTATGTTTTCGTCAAATTCAAAAAAAATAAATTTATAAATGCCGAGATAACCGCCGGGCGTGGGCTTTTCCTCCAATACGGTAACCGTTAAACCCGTGTCTTTCAGGTTGCGCGCGACGGAACCGAATATTACCGTTAAATCCTGGAATCGCAAATTTAAACCGGTGAAATCAAGGTCTTCCGAAAAACGCGGGCTGTTATGCAATACCCGCAGGCAGGTCCCGCCCTTAAATAATAAACCGTCGGATCTTTTCTGCCGATAAATGTAGTTTAAGGTCATATGCTGACAATATTCACGGGCGATGTTTGTTTCCAGGGTTTGGTTTTTTGCGGCGAGTTTCCTGATTAACGTCCTACTTAACATATATCGACTCCAGTAAAACGTTCATCGCGATGATCCGGAAAGCGCGGACGATATTGGACAATTCCCCGCGTTTGACTCCCCTTATATCCATGCGGTCATTAAGGGTTTTCTTTTTCAACGCGACGAAATACAGGTAATCCGCGACGGCTTTGGCCGGTTCCGCCATCTGGACTTTAACTCCGCTTATTTCGATCATCGTATACCCGAAAAATAGACTTCGCTTAAGGCGGTGATAGACGTAATCCGTATCCGCGGCTTCAAATTCACGCGATGCTTTGGGGGTGGCTGAAAAAACCGTGTAAACCGTCTCCGGGATGATATGATAATAGGCCAGGGCTGTCTCAAAGGAGATATAAGACGGCAGGTATAGCCGATTGGCGATCGCGTACTGCGGCGGGATATCTTCCCGCAGGGCGTAAAGGCCGTTTTTCAATTTGACCAGCAATCCGGATTTCAGGTGCCGGTTGAGATAATTCTTGACCGAATATCCGGAAACATTGAACAATCTATGGAAATCCGTCGGGGAAAACATGGTCAATCCCTTGTTTCGGAGTTTTTCCCGAACTTTAATTGAATTCAGTTTTTCCATATTTTTGTGTAAAAAATGAATCTGCTCCATGTCTGTATTATAGGCTTAATTATTAACATGTCAAGGGTAATATGCAATATCAGATTATCGGTTTATCGGAGAATCAGTGCATCAGGGATTCAGTGAAAAAGCATATCAGCGAACAACAACCGGGGAATTAGGATATCAGTTATCCTGATTTTCCGATATCCTGGTTTTTTAAAACCGATATCCTGATCCCTGGCTTCCCGATATCCCGGTATTCTGTTGGGCAGATATCCTGACATCGAAAAAGTTTATGGAAACTTTTTCGAATGCTGTATCCCGCTGTCCGCCCAGTTTTCCTTGGGCACTTCGCGCAGGATGATGTGGACCGCCTGCTTGGGGCAGCCGATGACTTCGCATACGGTATCCGTAAGCCGAGAGATCAGGATCTCCTTTTTCTTCTCGTCCATTCCTTTCCAAATATTGACTTCGATCAAAGGCATGATTTAACCTCCTCACATGTAATTGTAGCGGCGCGATTCATCGCGCGCCGTTTATTCGGCTAAAATTTTGTCAAATGTCAAGATTTGACCCCAGGGATACCCCATTTTTTTACCTCGTTTTTACAATTTTTTTCATAACCGGCTGTCCGTCTACTTCCACGCGTATAAAGTATATGCCCATTGGGACAGAACAGTTTGTTTGGTCCGTACCGTCCCAAACAACAGTAGGTAGTAAGGAATACGTGGTGGGTAGTATAACTTTTACCAACTTACCTGTAATGTCGTAGATCTTCATCTCTATGCTCTTTGCTCTATGCCCTATGCAGATTTTGGTGGTATAACGGAAAGGATTAGGCTGGGCGTATATTCGCATGCCGGGTGATGCCCGTTTACCATCTGATTTCTGCTCATCCACCACTATGTTGCCGATAGCATTGGTCTTAATTAGATAAACATCATATTGACTCAGAGACTCGGTCTCAGCGGCAATGATATATCCGCCGTCGGTCGTCTGATAAATTGAATTACCCTGATCCCAACCGCTAAATCCCCATGATCGGTGCCAAAGCGTATCGCCCGCTGGATCAGTTTTAAGAAGAAGAATATCGGGGTAACCGGTACCGCCGGTGAGCTTTATGCTTCCGGCGACGGCATAACCGCCGTCCGCAGTCTGGCAGACCGATCGGCCGGTCGAACCATTCCCAAGGTTATATGTCCTTGTCCAAGTCGAATTTCCAGCGCTGCCAGTTTTTACGAGGTAAAGGCTGGTCCCTTGATAACCGGTTATAATATACCCGTTGTCTGAGGTTTGGCAGACCGAACGCCCCTCTTCATCATCGGCTGTTCCATATGTTCTGGTCCATACCGTATCACCCGTGGAACCGGTTTTTATGAGATAGACATCAACCCCACCCGCGCCATACGAATTTGTCCTGCCGGCAATGATATAGCCGCCATCCATGGTCTGTTTGACCGAGTAGGCATAATCATCATTAGGACCGCCGTAGTTTTTGGCCCAGACCATGGAACCAAGAGAATCGGTCTTAACTAAATATAAATTAGTACCGTTTCCAAATGAGCGGGTGTATCCGGTTAAGATATAACCTTTATCGATCGTCTGGCGAACCGAATATCCATAATCAAGGGCCGAACCACCGAATGTTCGGGTCCAAATCGTATCGCCCTGCGCATCGGTCTTGATCAGATAAAAATCGTCATTGCCGGCACCATAAGAACTGGTATAACCGCCGATGATATATCCTCCGTCACTGGTTTGGCATACTGAAATACCCATTTCCCATCCGGAACCGCCGTAATTCCTGGTCCATAGAGTATCGCCGAAAGAATCCGTCTTAATAAGATATGCTTGAATCCCGTTTGGGGAACGATTTGTGTACCCGGTGACGATATACCCGCCATCGTTGGTCTGGCAGGCCGAAAAACCCGCATCGTCTAATGAAGTGCCATAACGCCTCTCAAACGTTATTTGTGAGTATACCGGTGATGCAATGACAATGAGAGTGATAAACAACAAAGCGATGCTTTTCATACCTCCCACCTTGTTTTAATGATTTTCTCGATGATCGTCTTCCCTTCTGTTTCCACCCGCACGAAATATATCCTGTATCTTGTATCGTGAATTAAACCAGCCTGTCCCCTTTTTTCTCTATTAATTCCTCCCCTTCGATGGGGGAGGATTAAGCCTGCCCCGCACTTGATACGGGGGTGGGGGTGGTTGTTATTAAATAATTTGTCATCCTGAACTCGATTCAGGATCATGTCTAAAATTTTGTCAAATGTCAAGACTTGACCCCATGGGTTCCTAAACTTCACCGAATGCTGCACTCCCGAATCTGCCCAGTTCTCCTTGGGCACTTCGCGCAGGATGATGTGGACCGCCTGCTTGGGGCAGCCGATGACTTCGCATACGGTATCCGTAAGCCGGGAGATCAGGATCTCCTTTTTCTTCTCGTCCATTCCTTTCCAAATATTGACTTCGATCAAAGGCATGATTTAACCTCCTCACATGTAATTGTAGCGGCGCGATTCATCGCGCGCCGTTTATTCGGCTAAAATTTTGTCAAATGTCAAGCTAACAGTCCCGAAGTTTGTGTTGAGGGGATTTGACCCCATGGGTTCCTCCCCCATTTTTTTCCGTCCGGCCGGATCCTTGTGGAGTTTCCTGATGGCCGCGGGCAGCGGGTTCAAATCATCCACGGATTCCATACCGGATAACCGGACGCCTGTTCACCGGAAAGGGCGACAATATTAATTTTCACATCCGGGTAAGTTTTGTTAAAAGAACGATATTTATTTTCAGAAAACTGACCGGCGTCAAATTTTACTTCAAACGCCGTCTTTTCATCGAAAACCACGTCCACTTCAGCTCCAGACTTGGACCGCCAATACTTGATACGGTCCCCGGCGCTCAGATCAGCCCGGTCGATGAACTGTCGAACCACGCCGTTTTCCAATAGTTCGCCTCGGTCGCGGCGGGAAAGCGCGGATTCGAAATTGTTGACGAAAAAATTACGCAAACCCAGGTCGTAAAAATAGATTTTCGGCATCTTTGTCAATTCCTTGCGGGTATTCCGGGAAAACGGCCGGATCAAAATAATGTGATAAGATTTCTGCATTACATATAGATAGTTGCCGACCGCCTTGCGCGATATCGCCAGGGTATTGGACAACTCGTTGAGGTTGACCAAGCCGCCGGTCTGGCCGGCGAGAATCTTGAAAAGACGGTAAAATATTTCGTCCTGTCGGATATTGGCCTCAAAGATATCTTTCTTGATGTAGGAAAAAGCGAGATCCTGGAGCAGCGACGGCCTTTCCGGGAGCGGCGCCAGTACGACTTTCGGATAACCTCCGTAAAGCAGATATTCCAGGTAATAATCCTTCAGCTTCTCCCGCTGCTGAATGGCAATCCGGTCGGTAAGCCGGTAATTGTCGGCATCATAGTTACCCGGCAGCATCGTTATCAAATCCTCCGCTTCCCGGAACCGCAGGTATTCCCGAAACGATAAGGTCCGGACCGGTAGCAGCAATTTGCGACCGGCCAGCGAATCCTTGAACTTTCTATCCAGATAAAAGGCGCTCGAACCGGATACAATTAATTTAATGCGGCCGGCATATTCGTCGTAAAGATATTTCAGAAAATTAGTCGGGTTCGCCAGATATTGGATTTCATCAATAAATACGTAATTAATCGACGCCAGATCAATGGGGATAATCCGCAATAGGTTTTTCGGGTTTGTATTCAGTTCCGCCAGGTAACTGGGGTCCTCCAAATTTAGAAAAAATGTATTGCCGCCGGAATTTTCTATCTCTTGCATGAGATACTTTAGGATCGTTGTTTTCCCGGCTTGACGAGCGCCGGTAAATAGCAATATTTCTTCGGTTTTTAGATGTTTCTTGGCGGTTGTGATAATATCGCGATATATGATTTTCATAAGGTCATTATATCCTACTTTTTGTTCCTGTCAAGCGCAAAAAGTAAGAATATGATAATTATCATGTAATTTCGGCAATTATTTAATTACTATTTGATACGTATTTCCCGTATCATGTATCGTGCATCATGCATCAAGTCGTTCCAATCCTACATCCTGTATCGTGTATCAAGCTTCAGGAATTAAACCAGCCTATCCCCCTTTTTACGTTCTAAAATATATATTTTAAACAAATATAAAAACCATAACCCAGGGAAATTCCGGATTGGTAAAAATCGACGTTGAATTTGGGACTTATGCGCCATCCCAGGCCGCATGAAGTTGACCAGCCAAGTTGGAGATTGGAATTATTCAAGATGTAATCATCATGAAATTGGCTCGTCCGTTTTAATGCCGAACACGTAAAATCCGCGCCGAGCCGAATGGATATCGCATTTATCCGGTATTCGATTGCCAGGGGTAAAGAGAATATGTCTCTGATATCTGTCAGGAGGTAAAGATTGTCCTGTTCCATCATACGCTGATATTGTAAGTGATTCCGTATCCCGAACGCGAAGAAACTTCGGTCTGCGATCGGAATCGCTCTGGCCAGGCCGATTTTTGATTTTAATGTGTTCAAAAAATACGATAGGAAGATACTGTTATCCGGTACTTTCCATGACATGAACGGCCAACCCAGGTCATCGATCTCCGTGTTGGTCACCGGTCCGCCGATCTCAAGATATCCGGAGATAAAATCGTTTTCGGACCATGAGTTGCGATAACTGATGCCGAACTTGGCCGAAACAACCAATAATAATTTGTCATATTTTATTCCATTGTCCTGGAATTGATTAGAATGAAATCCGGTGACGACGAATCCATAGAAGTCAAAATATTTCCCGATTTTATCCGAAGCCGGAATGCCGAATAAATAATGGATGGAGTTTTGAGTATAGTCTAATTCATCATATTGGTTCTTATCCCAATACACATCATTGGTGATATTCCAGACATCGTTCATAAAACTCGGCAGTAATTTTCGGGCATCCCAGAGCCAAAGATCGTTCAGCGTCAGGCGATAGTATTTTCGGGTTCGGGCGTAGGGATATAAGCTGATACCGGATTCTCCCCAAAACTGGCTCATTAATCCGAAGCGTGAGGTCGTCAATTTTATCGAAATTTGATCTTTAGGAACAATCCCCAAAAACCTATTATCACGATTGTAGAGATTCGGAAATTGATACAAATCCGTCTCGTAGTCGGGTATCAAATACGCGAAATCCGACCCCAGAGCCTTTATCCGGAGCGAGTATTCTATGCCAAATCCAGCGCTCGATAAAAAACATATGATTAGTATCAATTTTTTCATGTAGCCTCCCCCCCTTATGTTTTTCCGCGCCGTAGGCGCTAATCCCATTGCGCAGCATTTGGTCATTTTTTGTATTTCTTATTCTTTCTGCTTACTACATACTGCCTACTACTTACTATTTTCATCACCTCTGCCCCTCAGCTCTTTTTTTGTCATCCTGAGCGCAGCGAAGGATCTCGCTTTAATCCCCTCTGCCCCCCTGCTATTTCGTTTCCCTGAACTTCACCGAATGCTGTATACCGGAATCCGCCCAGTTCTCCTTCGGCACCTCGCGCAGGATGATGTGGACCGCCTGCTTCGGGCAGCCGATAACCTCGCACACGGTATCCGTAAGACGGGAGATCAGGATCTCCTTCTTCTTCTCGTCCATCCCTTTCCAGATGTTGACTTCGATTAAAGGCATTTTTACCTATCCTTTCTTAGTATAGACATTCTCGTTTTCTCGAGAAAACGAGAATGTAGGTTAAGACTGGTTAAGAATTATTTACAATATTCTGCAAAATGGATAAATATTCTTTCGCCTTATCGCGGCGGTCGAAGTGTTTGAGCACATGGCGGCGGCCGTTCTCCCCCATTTTCTTCCTTTCTTGCTTTGTTATTTATTATCATTAAACAATATGTCATTCTGAGTGCAACGAAGAATCTCGCCTTATGCATTACTTTCATTTAAGTACCAAAGAATCATTTGTTGCAATCCTTTTTCAAACGAAGTTTTTGCATTGAACCCGAATTCCTTTCTCGCCCGGGAGGTATCCAGCATCCGGCGCGGCTGGCCGTCGGGCTTGCTCTTATCCCACTTTATCTGACCGTTATATTTCATTATTTTCGCTATCATTTTGACCAGATCTTTAATTGAAATCTCAAATCCGGCGCCGATATTAACCGGTTCTGGTTTGTTATATCTCTCCGTAGCCAACACAATCCCCTCGGCGCAGTCCTCGACGTATAAAAATTCCCGGGTCGCCTTACCAGTTCCCCAGACGGTGACTGGTCTGTTTGGTCTTTCTAGTCTGTTTCGTTTTTCTGGTTTTGTAGCGGTCGGATTCATCCGACGTAAGATAACCGCCTTCCCACCCATCGCATCCACAAATTTCTTAATCAAAGCTGGTATCACATGCGACGACGACGGATCGAAATTATCGCCCGGACCGTAGAGATTCACCGGCATTAAGAATATGGCATTAAATCCATATTGCTGACGATAAGCCTGAGCCTGAACCAGGAGCATCTTCTTGGCTAGGCCATACGGCGCGTTTGTTTCTTCCGGATAACCGTTCCAGACGTTATCTTCCCTAAACGGGACCGGTGTGAACTTAGGATAGCAGCAGATCGTCCCTAAAGCTACGAACTTATCTATTTTATTTATACGGGCCTGATCAATCAACTGTACACCCATCATTAGGTTTTCATAGAAAAACTCGCCAGGATGCTCCCTATTAGCACCTATGCCCCCTACCTTGGCAGCCAGATGGACTACTACATCGGGTTTTATCTGGCGGTACATCTTTTTTACGTCATTAATATCCCGTAAGTCGTATTTATCGATATCCGCGATAAATATATGCTTGTAACCCTTGGCTTTGAACTTCTTTACCAGATGCTGACCCAGGAAACCCAGGCCGCCGGTGATACAGATTCGTTTGTTCTTCATTCTACCCCCTTCCTCTTAAAAATCATCCCGCAATCGCTGAGTCGTCCGCTCCACAAGGCTTTCGCATGCTTTCATGAACTCAGTCATCTCATACGGATACTTGATCCAATATTTCGTTTGCCGGTTTTCTTTTTCGTACCGTACGATATTAGCCAAGCGCATTTTTGCCATGTGGTTGCATACTGTCGATTTCGTGCGTTTTACCTCTTTAACGAGATCATCCAAACCCAAAGGGCCGCTTTCCAAAAGCATCTTGGCAATCGCGTAGGAAATTGGATAACTCAATACGCGGCATATCTGCGACCCACGGAATTTCTTCTCCTGGATTTTCATATACTAACCCCCTTGAAAATTGATCTTCAATAACCCCAAGTATTTTCATTTTATGATTTCAAAATTGTGAAATTAGCATATTTAAATATTTGATAATAGATTATAATTTTTCTAGGCATAGGCGGATGAATTTTTGGGTTAATAGGGAACGGGAGTAGCGTTCTTTGACCGCTTTGAAACTGCGGTCGCGGATCTCTTGTTTTTCCTTTTCGGACAGGAGCTGAAGTTTTTCGATTACGGCGCGGAGTTTGTCCGACGCGCCGTGGTCGACCTGGTAACCGAGCTTGTGGTCGCGTTGGATGTTTCCCACGTGACTTTTTTCCGGACCAACCAGGATAAACGGCTTGCCGGTCGCCAGAATGCCGTAAATCTTGCAGGGATGGACGATCCCGACGTACTTCTCCCCCATTTTATTTTGAATCATTTGTATTGTTAATCTGATAATTTTTTATTTTCAAGATTCTTTCTAACAACAGTTGAGTACCCAATAACCACCACATTTGCGGGACTAACATCATTCGTTTTATGGTTTTACGGGGTTGCTGGGGCAAACGGTAGAGCCATTCCAGGGCATGCTGCTGCATCCATTTGGGGGCTTCTTTCACTGTGCCGGCGATAAAATCAAAGGCTGCCCCCACACCGAATTGGAGGGCTTTTATCTTACCTTTATGGGCGGCCATCCAAAGTTCCTGCTTGGGTGCTCCTAAAGATACGAACAAGAAATCAGGATCAGCTTTATTAATTTGATTTATTATTTCCCTATCTTCTTGTGCAATAAGTTCTCGAAAAGGAGGCGATATCGCACCTACGATATTAATGCCGGGATATAATTCCTTCAATTTAATCTGCAATCGTTCTAAAACTCGTATCGTATTTCCATATAAAAATATCTTTCTATTGTGTAATTGCGCATACTCACACACTTTTTGCATCATATCAGATCCACGCACTCGACCCTTAAAACGAACGCCGAGAATCTTCAAGGATAAAGAAATCCCCTTCCCATCCGGGAAGTTTGCCACTGCATTATTCAAAGCATTCTTAACGTCTTTGTTTTTATGTCCCTCTATAAATAAATGAATATTTGAAAAAGAAAAATAATCGCCATTTCTTTTATAACCAATATCACCGACTCTATTCATTGTCTGGTTTAAAGCCATGGGCTGAAATTTAACCCGATTAACATTTGATTGTTTAGGATATGAATTATTGACTTGTATTTTAACTCTGGATCTAGCCTTTCGATCAAGCACGGTTTTGTAAATATTCATAAGGATTTCAAAATTCTTCTCGGCAGTATATTTTTCTTCAAATACTTTACGGGCATTCTTTCCCATCTGAATACATTCGTCTTCATGATCATACATCCACCTTATCTTATCTGCAAGATCTCTAGCATTACCCGGTTCAAATAGTAATCCAGTCTTCCCGTCCTCCACCAATTCAGCCATCGCCCCTAAACGGGATGTTATAATCGGCTTCCCACAGGCATATGCCTCTCCTATCACTAATGGGAAGCCTTCGTAGCATATAGAGGGTAATGCAATAAATCGGGAATTTTTTATCAGATCAATAACGTCTGAATGGTTTTTAAGCCCGAGCAATTCCACATTATTTATTTTTTCATTATTAATTCGATCCTTAATAGAACCGCCTTGAGCGCCGTCACCTACAATTTTGATTAATATTTTCTTGTTTTCATCTACACTGCTAAGAATATTAGATGCATTCAATAAGATATCTATTCCTTTCTCGCGAGATAAACGTCCAGCAAATAAACCAAAACCATAATTAGAATAACTCGGTTTTGCGGGATTCATATAGAAATTCGGTTTTATAAATATCTTATCAACCGGTAAACCGTATTGTATATATTTCTTTTTGCTGAATTCCGATAAAGAAATAAAAGCATCTATTTGCATGTTCCACGTTTTCATGGATTGATGAGTTTGTAATATTGATGCTATTGGAAACGAATAAAATAAAGATTGTCTATAACAACGGTTGACTGCTCCTCGATAAGGCGATCCAGCAATACACTTTTCACAAACCCGACCATTATTCAATAACAATCCATTAATACAAAATAGTCTAAAATTATGAAGGGTTTGTACCACCGGAACATTCAGATCCTGGCATGCATAATATGCTGATGGAGATATAAGATACCATATATTATGAAAATGAACTATATCGGGTTTTTCTTTTCGAATTAGACTTGTTATTTCATCATAACTTTGTTTAGACCATTTTGCTATAATGTTGGTTTTAATTTTATCAACACCATTAATCACACTGTCATTAGACTTATTATATTCTATTACACTAATATTATTACTTCTTAATAATTCCAATTCATTTTTAAAAACAGTATCTTCACCGGAAGGTGATGTAGATTGATAATAATTATGGACTAATAATATTCTCATCTTAAGTTTACAATCATTTTATAGCTTCTACATAAATACTATTTTTACGAAATTCTAAATCTTTAAGATAAATAAATTTCCCCTTTTGAAATTGCTCGTTAAAAGTAAAACGAAATCCAACTTGCTTAAATATAGATATTAATTTATCGGTAGAATAAGTATATTTATGTTTATGAAAATCATGCTTAATATTAATAGATATAGCATCATTATTTGGGTTATTGGCTTTTTCAATATTGGGCACAACAACGCGTAGCACGCCACACTTTTTTAGCACTCGATAACACTCTCTCATCAATTTAACACTGTCATTGTAATTTAAATGTTCAAGAAAATGAGAGGAGTAAATATATGGAACTGAATTATTGGCAAACGGTATACCTCGACGGAGATCCCAGTGGATAATTGGCAAATGCTTTAATTTATATATATATTCTGAAAAATTGTAGATTTTCGAATAATTAAAAATAGAATACATAAATCTTAAAATAAACGTTGGTAAAATTCCAAGTATCACAAATACACCCCCATCAATTCCCAACCAATTAGGTGCATTTTCAAGACCGCAACCAAGATTTAAACCCCAAAATTTATTACACCAATTATAATATTCTTTATTATGACTACGTAAAAATATTGGATTAATTAACCCCCAGGCAATTCTTTTAATTAAAAGAGATATAGTTTTCATATTGTTATATTAAACTTTTTATTAAATTGTATAGGCGTTGCGAATATTTATATGTTGTATAATTAGCCATTGTATTTTTTATAAAATTTCGATCAATTAAATTATTGTTTTTCATCATATAAGCACTATGTATTTTTTGCGCAAGCATGGCTTGATCATGAGGATCAATTATGTATCCATTAATACCATCATTTATGAAATTATGACTACTTCCATCATTGTAAGATCCTATTGTAAAAAGACCACTTTGTAATGCCTCACTGAGTACTATTGACGCAGGATCATATAAAGTTGGTAGAATAAATATGTCGGCAATAGCATAATATTTGATCGATTGGTCTTTCTGTACGAAGCCCATAAAAAATATTTTCATATTTTTAAATTTTGAAGATATTTCTTTTGCCTTATTCATTAATGGACCATCGCCTAAAATTAATAAACATGAATCTGGTAAATTTAACTTTAAAAAAATTTGCAATAAATTAATTATATTTTTCCTTTTATCTAGATTTCCAGAAAATATAAAAATTACTCCGGGATATTTATTACGTTCAGTAATAAAATTATTTGAATTACGATATTCATTAACTTTTTGATAAAAGTATTCTGTATCACCAACATTATAACCAACAATAATTTTGGCGGGATTTACATCATTTATAAATAAATATTTATATGTTAATTGGCTATAAACAAAAAAAGAATCTATATAAGAATAATATTTTTTATATAAAAATTTTTTAAAATAAGATATAGATTTACCATAGGTATGTTGAGCCTCAAATCTAATTGTTTTAATTTTTTTTGATCGAGAATATTTTAAAAGGAACCATGATATGGGTGAAGCCAAAATATCTGTTCCAATTATTATTATATCGGGATGAAAGACATTTAATTCTTTCATGATATTATAGTTAAAATGTATCGTCCTTTTTCTAAAATATATATGAAGTCCATTTACTACTTTATAATTATAGTTTATTTCATTTTTATATATATTCCAATTACGATCGTTTTCAATTTCCGCTAAATAATAAATATTAAGATTTAAATCATCATTTTGATTTAAGTAATTTAAAAAAGGGATACGATAAGGAGATATAATATTCGTAAAATACGCTACATTTATTTTTTTATTCATAAGCTATCCGAAATGTTTATTTATTAATTGTACAAATTGATTAGATGTAGAGCCTGTAGTTTTTTTCAAAGCAAAATTATATCCATTCAAAATCAATTTTTTATATAATTTTTTATCTGTAATTACTTTATCAACTGCCTCAGCTATAGCTTGTGGATTGCGCGGAGGCACCAATATTATCGAATCGGAGTTTCCTATATTTGTTCTAATGCTAACTATATTTGTGGCAATAACAGGTAAAAATGATAATTGTGCTTCATATATTACACGAGGAAAACCTTCACCTAAAGTCGGGATAATAAATATATCAGATTTTTTATAGAGATCAAATATGTCGGATGGGTTACTTAGGTAACCCGTAATAATAATATCTTTGCTTAATTTTTCATATTCAATTATTTCGTTAAAAGATTGTTGAATATTACCAACTAAGGTTAATGAAACTGGTATTCCCTTTTGTTTAATAATTGAAATAGCACGTATTAAAAAGGGAATACCTTTCGCAGCAGATAAGTTACCAACATATAATATTTTTTTTACTATATTATTAGAAGTAGAATATTTATTTTTAATATTGGGATTATTTATTAATGGGATTACTTCATAAGTATTGTGGTT